>Ga0123354_10010862_pt1 | contig 14048 bp, 6 predicted proteins | sample TergutLab28metaG_2_FD_97872 | JGI IMG/M metagenome (GOLD analysis project Ga0123354, IMG submission 97872) | Labiotermes labralis P4 segment gut microbial communities from Petit-Saut dam, French Guiana - Lab288 P4 | ecosystem: Host-associated > Arthropoda: Insects > Digestive system > Gut ... | reverse complement strand
AATTGTTTCTCATATTTACTGCTACCCCTGGCTATACTCTTGTCGACTGTGCTGATTACAACAATGGCATTTCAGTGTGCCTAACAGAATGTTTGAGGCGCATACAAATGAAACCTATTCACAGCAATGCTGTAGCAGTGTAGATGGCACAGCTGCATGTCTGACTGTGTACGCACATCCGCAGACACTTAGATAGAAGAGTACAATTGAATGGGTGAGTAGCTAGTATACAGATGACATTACAGCACAGCTTAAAGATGGCACACCAGGTGATAAATCTGTTGCAAGAGGACCAGCAGGACACAACAGGACCCCTGCTTCAGGATGTCAAACCACATAACAACACAGTCAATGCAAACTGTTACTGTTGAATGCATCATAAGCTGCAGACCAAGATAAAGAACAAACATCACGGCAAACTCACCAATGGCATCACACTGCTGCACAACAATGTCCATCCACATGTGGTCTACACAGTGTAGGGCCAACAGACAGCCAAGTGATGGCAGGTGCTCAAACATCCTGAATACAGCCTGGAATTACTGCCATGAAACCTTCAGATCTTTGGATCACTGAAGCCCTCGAAGGCCAAACATTCATATCAGATAGCAATGTGTGCAGTACAGTGGTTTATGCAGGAGCCCAGTGAATTCTTGACAGATGGGATATGCTAACTTACTCCCGCATAAATGCCTGTGGTGATTTTTTCCTAATGGTTGCAATGCCTTCAACTGTGAGCATCCCCAAATGTGTTTTGGTTGTACATGCCTCATATATATTACACTTAATCCGATAAAAGACGACTCATTTTCGCGATCTTCAGTTTTCATGAAAATACCTATATTGATATCAGCCATATTTTTATTTCACTTAGTGTTTGCATGCTGAATGTTCTGGGATTAAATAATCATCAGGGTTAACATATTAGAATATTACTGCAGTTGGAAGTTACAAACACATCACTGCTGTACCTAGTCAAGGCCAACACTTTTATCATTAGAGGAAGAGTTCTTCATGACATTTCTCCCACAGGACACTCACTTTCTGTTCTGGGCACATCATTTGACTCTCTGTACTTTAAACCCCCTGACTACAGTTACCAGTGAAATGTCACTAATCAGCCTATCATTTGATGACACAGAAACTGAGGCAATGCAAGAATCAATGAATAAATCAAGAATGCATATACCTATACCAAAAAAGTGTTTGTGTGTGTGCACCTGTGCATACAAATATGCATACATGGATGCAAGTACATGCGTGTGAGAACGTGTATGTATGTGTGTGCATACGAAATGCTTGGTTTTTCAGTTGTCACAACTGTGTTAACACACATAAAGCACTGACACAATGCTCACGCTGGTGTTTCTATTCTTGAGACTCTTCTTGGACATGAAAACCTCTGCTGCACTTAAAAAGGAAGGGATCATAAAAATGTTATGTTTACATTCACCTTATGCATTATGAAGAATGTTGTAACAGAAGAGTAACTGAACAACAATGGCTGAATATGATTTTCTGTTTCACCTTTGAAACTAAATAATAGCATTACAAGAGCGAATGCAAAAGTTATTCTTTTTACAAAAGGAAACTAAAAAAAAAACTAACTCCAGTATTAACGACATTTCTTGTTTTGCTATGCTAGTCCAAGGAAAACTCACTGAACAGAGAATACCGAAACTAGTGACACTGCTGGGATATAGAGGGAAGCAACAAAGTGGGGGAAACCAAAGCTAGCATAGTTGCTAGGACATACTAAAAATCTCAATGGGGCAAATAAGAACTAGTGTCATTGCTAGGACATGGGGAAAAAACAAGCTAATGGATGAAGATTTTTCTGCATGGGTATGCCAGGAACTAAACAAACGCAAATATATTCACTTCTACCACCCATATCTGGAGGCCATCCCCTTTATTCACCACTGGAGAATATAGAATGATAAAAGAAAACCAGCTAACATCATCTGGTCATGTTGCAAAACAAAAGAGGGAACATATGCAAAATAACACTTAAAAATATATAACACTATTGTACAGAACATCCAGCTATGATCGCAGCCACCATGCCTCCAAATTTCTGCCCACTATGCAGTGCAGAAGTATCTGCACAATACAAAATGAAAATAAAATAAAACTGTTTTGTACAGTGCCATGCATGGTCTTAATGACACTCAGATTTCTGTCCCATGTAAAAATTTTTTGAGCTGTATCTGACCAGTCCTGAGGCTGAAACCTTCAACACAAGAGGCCCACATCACTGTGTTACTAAGTAAATCCAACAACTGTTCTTTCATATGAAACCTCATGAATCTTTGGTTTAATATTCATAAAGTACAGTAATTACAGTCACTTAGTTGCACACATACAAGTAAAACAACTGCACGATAAACTTACGAAAGAAATCCCGAAACAAACGGGAAAGGTGATGAATCTCCTGTGGTACCATTTCGGACATATTTCTGACAAACCAAACTGTAACAGAGATATATCACATCAAATGAGAGAAATTACAATTATTTCTAAATCTGAGGGTTTGGGATGGTAACATGTACATTGGAAATTGTCTGTCACCTCACTTTGGTTACATCAACACAAAGTTCCAGAGAAAAACAAAATTTACTCAAGTTGGTCTGCTCTACACATGGGGCTCAACTGAAAAAGTTTATATTTAAACTGATGTGATGTTGGTTTCAATGTCTAAAATGAGGCAATGGGCAATGTCCAATATACATGTCAATTAAAAATGGCAACACTACTGTAAAATGAGAAATCATTTAAACTCAAACACCTTATAATGCAGTAATTCTTCTTAGTGTACTCTAATTTTGTACATTACCTGATGATGGCACAGTTTCTTATATACATAATAAACATTCTTATTGATCAACAGTATTTTGTTTATTACTGTTTATTATAACAATGGTATGAATAAAGATACAAATAAAGTTAAAAATTATTTATCTTTACACCATGAGCTAAGCTTTCTTGTGAATGTTTGCTGTGGTTACGAATAAGATAAACATGTTGGCTTAGTCCCTTTAACACCGCTACTATGGCCACTATATTAACGAAGATAGCGCTGTAGATACTACAGATTGTACAACAGTTACAGTGCATTACAGTGTACAAATGCACCAAATTATTCTGAACACTATCCAAGACTTAAGATTAAAATTTACAACCTCCATTCATTTGAGACTAAATGGCTCATTTTTAAGCAAATTATTAAATCAGTCAATAAAAAAAATAAACCTCTATGCAGATAATTTCCAGGTAAAGCTTAGGCAGTTGTGGTGTGGAAACAGTTCACCAATTACAAACCTTTGTGGGCTAGTGGCAGTAAGTACAAACCACTGTGTAAACTTATGACTGACATGGGGTCATATGGGGTTAAAATCTGTGACAACAGTTCCTACTTTGTCATTGTGTGTACGGTCAGGCTCCTCAGATGTGTATGTACACGTAACTGATGGCATGCCACACAGTTGTGAACAAATGCTTTGTACAGTTCGCCTATTATTACTAATGCCAAAAAATTAAAACTCAAAAAGGATATGATGGAGTAGATATGTAGCTGGAATCAGAAATTTTTGTAAAGAAATTGGCTGGAAAGTTACAAAGGACAAAGTTACAAGAACTTGTATGTGGCCTTCTTCATGTTACACTGGATAAAATCCCCAAGTCGTCCAACTTAAAGCCATCACTGACCATCATCAGAAGCATGCACATCTCTCAGCTGACGCCAATAATTTAAATCCCTGAGGTTGTTCCCAAAGACATGATGTACATTTCTCTGAACGAAAGACCTCTATGCCACTTTATTTTTGTGAAGACTGTATGTTTATCCATGCTTCAAACTGTATCATGCAACATGTCAAGAATTTTTACACAGCTAAAACTGACTTGATAGTAGAGCATCCTTCTGTATAAAAACCATAGTGTGTACTTAAATCTATAAACACTCAGTCATAATGAAGTTGAACCATCTGGATTATATAAGTGTTTCTCAACCTTTGTGAGATTGCAGCCCAGTAAATTATTATTTTATAAGATGAGGGCCCAGTCCCAACAAATTTACTCATAAATACTTTTCCATTTTTTTTAAGTTCATACATTAAACTAACATACATATTAATAATTAATTATGGCATAATCATAAAGAGTATTAGTACACTTACATACATGGTGTGGCATGTTGACAAATATAAAATTACATTCAAATTAGTTATCAATCACTGGACTAATGAAATCTTGTAGCATATTGTAGTTTCCTCAGCACAACATCTGGGTCTGAGTTTTTTGACACATTTCTCCTCAGAATATTTCCACTATGAAACATTTATTCATGAAAATTGCTTAGAAAACCAAAATGACAAATTCCAAGAGAACCTCTTGTGGCCCGGTATAATTGATGCCAGGGCCTGGTACCTGGCTGTGGCCCGGCAGTTGAGAAACACTGGATTATATTGTGATTCTCTGTATGAAGAAGACTGCAACAGGCCCCCAAGTGTCGTATTTTATACTTAGAACAAAAAATGAAAGACGTAAGCTACGAGTAAAGATACAGGAATTATACATTTAACTAAAGGGTTTAAAATAACTCACAACAATTTTTTTCTGTAATTAGATGACTTAGTAAATAATTGAAATATGAATATTTTAACAAATTGTGACACGTCTGCATATCAACAAGTATTTTAAGTCCATTCAGTTTGATACACAGCAGCTATTTAAATTATTCATATTGTTACTGCCAATATATGCCTAACTACTCCATCCACAAGGATCAATATGGATCTTACTAGAAATGCATCCACTGTACCAAAATGAAAAATTCTTAAGTCTATTAATTATTTATGGTTTACCCATGAATGCTGATAGCAAAAGAGCGGTGTGAATTAACATGAATAACTGATAAACTGGAAATAATGTGAAAGAAAGTGGTCATTGTCACATCTAAGGTACTATCCTGCTTTGTCTGATATCAAAGAAAACTACAAGAAATCTCAGTCATAATGGTTAGTCTCTGGGCAAAGAACTGAATCCAGGACATTTGAAAAAATATGAAACAGGAGTGCTACCCATTTGACTGCAGTGTCTGGTAGTTATCTTTGTCCCTATGCAGCATTACATCAAGGCAAACATGGAATGAAAATGTAGCCTGAAGTATTATTTTACTTCACATCAATGTTGAAATGACCTACAATGATATTGCAAACACATGTAAAAAACATCCAAAGAATCTTACTTCATTTTAAGACATTGTGCATAATCTCTATTTTATTCCCCACAAAATGCCATTTATTTCATAACTGTATCTTTTTATGTTCCAATAAAACTCTGGTTTTTCATAAACTATATGCAAAAATTTAAATACCAACCCAGTTGTTTAATGGTTAGATGGAATGCATGGTGATTAGCTTCATCCTTCTGGGCCAAAAAATTTCTGCCTGCACACTATCCACTACCTCCAAGAATAACATTCAAAGAATATGGAAAATTATGCCAAAATTCTAATTTGCAATATTAGGAAAATATTTTACCAAACAAACCATATCACACAAAAACACAAATAAAAATGTAAGTCACACAAAATATTTTGAAACTTACATTAGAGAGCTAATATGTGGGATACTAGCAGAACCAATCCTAAATAGTGATAACCATCTTTCACTTACTGCAAATATATTTCATTCTGAAATTCAGCTGCACACATTAATTTGGGATGATTATATGACTACACAGATACATACAGCCCCAGAAGAAATAATATTTGAAAGCTCACAAACACAGAAAAGGGGATGCAATTACATCCCATCTAACTAAAGCCATTTCCAATTTTTCATTTAACAACTCTGAAATAAGATATATTTATAAGTAAACACAACAATGTAATCATACATCAACCTTTACTTATGCCTTCCTTTCTTCTTGAGGCTAATGCACATCAGGCTATGCTGTATCACAGATGCCAATACAGTTACAGAAATTCATATCACAATTGCTAACACAGATAAAACTCACAAAATATCATCAACGAAGGTCAGGCCTGTGGGTTTTATATCAGTGACAGAAACTCAAACTGTGACTGCCAGCATACATAAATATTAGTCTGTGAAGTTTGATTTTAGTGACACACTAAAGCCATGGTTGCCATTTAGCGTAGATACAAAAAAAACGAAATGCACTTGTTGTAAAAAATTTCAATTCTTTTATTAGTGACAAATTCAATCGACGCTGTCAACTGTCACTCCATCTACTCTCACTATTTATATTGGGAGTACACTTTTGATTATAGAATGTATTAAATCAGACACAATAAACTGTGACATATAATTCATGTTCACTCATAACTACTGCCTTTGTTGCATAAATAACAGTACTTCGAAGTAAAACTGACTGAAGAATGGTAAACAGTTAAGTGTAAAGGGGATATCTGTCCCAAGTGCATCTCCAAACTTATTTTTTAAATATAACTATGGCAATATACACTTACATTCCGGCAAAGAACTGTAATATTGTACAAAATGAAGCTGATGTGGCGATTATGTCTCTAAATCCTTCCATTGCGAATTATCAGACCGTGGATTTTGTATTAGCAGTAAAAAAGAAACTGACGATACATGAAGATGCAGCAACTAAAAACAGGTCAGTCCAACATACATTACAAATCGTACTCCACTGGGCACTTCTTAATTCCTAAAATAATGTCATGCACACGCTCAAAATTGTTTCCTTACACACGTCAAGAAATTCTGTGTCACGACACCGCCGTTTACATACTTAGCGCACTAGTATTTTTTTGTACAGAATCCCAAACATCAAAACAGATATTTGCTGTAAAGCTTATCGTGTTTTAATGACAGTCCTAAAATAATGTACGTATAACCTTCAAAGATCAAACTTACTCGGCATACACTCACCGGCATCACATATCATGCCAGCTCACAGACAGTTGCAATCACAGATCATCTGCTGCAATCACAACTTAATTACATAGAACTAACCGCGACCGTGACAGTATCTACAATGGATCAGTGTTGCGACTAATCCGTGGCAACATGGCTACTTGTGCTGCCACGTAGTTCGCTCTGTTTTAATGATACACATAGAAGTGTACTTTCTAAACCGCAGAGGAGAACAGTGAGCAGCACTCATAAATAAAAAATTAATATTGAGCTGCATAAAATAAATACTCGCCACAAATTGGATTTACATGTTCCTTCAGTGAACTTAACTAAAGTTCAAAAAGAAGTTTACTATTCAGGTGTCACATTATTCAACGCCCTACCTCTTGGTATCAAGAAAGTAGCGCATAATACCAATAAATTTAAACATAAATTGAAAAAGTGTCTTTTAAAAAACTCGTTTTATTCTGTTGAAGAGTATATGGATAGAGATGCTACATAGGATATTGGTGTTCTCCAGTAATTAATCGTTATATATTTAATAAAGTTAATTACCTTATTTACATTTTAATAACATGATTGTGCTGACACAAAAATATGTATAATACCCGTTTTTTAATTTTGGATTTTAATTTAATGTTTATCAGTTCTTTTATACATGTATTTATTTGTGTCAAGACATGTTATATAATGTGTTAATCTAACTTACAAATTCCACTCCTAAAGGGCATGTACCAAAATGGATCTATGAATGCAAATTAATGAATGAATATATGTACACCCTACGTTTTAGACAATTCACTTCTACATATATAATAAAAAAACATATAGTACCAAAATATTTCACACCGTGAATATACACATTTACAAGAAGAACTGACGTACACACCATCTATGTATCAAACATTTATTCATTCAGCCAAAAAAAAAAATACACTTATGCTGCTGATACAATAGGTACCTACACGACATACTCTATTCAACACTACACTATATGTAAAATACACAAAAACCGAACACCCACATGAAAAATATTACACATAAATTTCACCAAAAAGACTTTTGTAACACCAAGAAGTTTCATGAGATAAGATAGCCCAAACTAAAACAGTTCCATTTATATCATGTTGTATTAATTTTAAAGATTTTGTGTATTTATATATTTTATTGTATTTGATATTTTAACAACTTACAGGTAATTTATAAATAAATGTAAACGAAATCTCGTCTTTTATGGCATTGCAATATATATACACTCTCATAAGTTAACCCTGAAGATGGCTGTAAAAAGCCGAAACATGTAGGTGAAAGCTGTAAATTATATTATTATTTTTAAAAGATTGTATTAGACTATACTATCATTCAATTAGCAGTGGCATGTAATACTACATACACAGTAATGAATCTACCCTATAAAATTTTCACATAATAATACGCGCCTTAATTGAGCACCTTAACATAACCTAAAATCAGTGAGCAAAGAACTCCCCAAAGCTGCAATATCTCTCACTTCAAGATTGATTCTAATAACATAACCATATTTATTATTACTATTTTATGTTTAAAAAAAGGCATCTCTTATCATTTTATAGTACATTTGCTACTAATTTCCTCCCATCATCATCATCATCATATATCTGTCACGGAGTTGGGCTGCTTGTTGACCTGTTCCTCCGTGGTATTTCAAACATAGTTGTATTACCTGAAGACGGCCAGGTTGGCTGAAACGTTGGAATTTACACAATATCTGAAAAAAAATAATTTTGTTGTGACTGACAATTTACTTCTTTACACTTTGTACATTATGACAATGGGATGATTAGAATAGAGGTTAACTATAATGAACATTTGGATTAAATAAGAGTTGGATAATTTACACCACCTACAAAACTATCAACTTCTCGTGAAAAACCTGTTATTCGTTATCTGCTGTGTTGGAGATAAAAACACAGAGAATTTCTTCTTCACCCTTGACAATGAGATCAGAAATGCTATTTGGTTCTTTTGGTAAAAATTTCCATCCTGTCTTACATTGTCCTGATATGAATTTCTTAGTGTTACACACCATGTTCACAGCATAATAATACAGTCACATAGTGCTGGAATTAATCGTAAATAAATGCAGTATTTCATAGTGAGTTATGTGAAACCATTGCAACATTATACATGTTTTGATAGTATTTTTAGGTGCATTTGCAAAATTACGAAAAGAAACTAGTACCTTTGTCAGGTCTGTCTGCCCATCCATCCATCTGTATGGAACAACTAGGCTTCTTCAGGATAGATTTTCATGAAATTTGACGCTTGAGAATTTTTAGGAAATCTGTCCAGAAAATTCAAAGTTTAATTTTAACTGGATGAGAATAACAGGTACTTTACATGAAGACCAATATACATTTTTCATCATATCTCACTCAGTTCTTCTTAGAATAAGAAATATTTTGGACAAACATGGTAGAGAAAATCAAAACACACATTTTATGTTCAAAAACATTTTTAAAAAAAATTGTGCTATTTGAGATAATATGGAAATTAACATAGAGCTGGACAGGCCACAGTTGACAATATGGTGCATGATAACTAATGCTGCAAACACTTGCTCAGAATAGGCTTATATAATACTTATTGGTTTGGCACTGCAAAAATGGTTGCATGAATGCACCTCAATGTCACGTTATATGTACATTGCCCACCCTGTTGATATTCTGAAGCTGTATTTTTAAGTTCTGCATTTTGATACTTCATGTTAGCATACCAGTCCCTAGCCACACACAATAATTTTGTCAGCCATTATATTTGTTTTATGGATCCATTTATTAGTCTCTTGACTTCCACGCCCAGAGATCTGCATTTACTGTTGCTATAACAGCATCACAACTCCCTGTTGAGCCTTAATCTTGCCAAATGTGGTGTTAACCCACACATGTGATAAGGGATTGCTATGTGTAGTTACATTTAGGATCCATGTACACCAAGGCCTTGTTCCATAACCTAGTTGTGTTCCTGAAAAAGTGGGCATAAATTAAAAATGATATTTCTGTAAGAAAAAGAAAGAAATAAATTCAAATAAACCAGCCAGAGGGCATCAAACCAAAAATGAGCATGTAAATTAAGAAGAGGTGTAAAACTGGTAATGGGGCATTAAAGCAGAAAGATGTAAAAGAAGTGGGCCTAAAACAAATCCTTGGTGTACAAGTATTTTGAATGCCTGTGATAAAAGCTATTTTGTCTTGTTCAGATGAACCAGAATGCACTGCATAGTCACTATGGCATGTAAAAATTTAAGTGTTGCTGTTGATACGATCATAGTAAATTACATCTTTACGAAGGACTTTTTCTGACAGCTCCATTTGTTAAAATAATCCAGTTTTGAGTCATGTATTTCACATTCACTATCTTATAATTCTGTATGGTTTACAGTACAATCTGTTTTTAACTTCAGTAGATGAAAGTGAACTCTCACATCAGATTCTCAGGACAGTATAGGATGTAATATGATTTAAGGAATATTCTGCAATTTATTACACTTTTTGTCTGTCATCAAAACACCTAATGACACCTACAATGGCTGACTGAATTACTGACTCCTCAACCTGTGCACCCATGCACACATATACATACAGAATATATCACCATACTTATACATACTTTATTCCCCAAATGGCATGGAATTTGCAGATTATGTAGAAATTCAGTTGATTTTCCAACACACCCTTTTAATAGGTTATTTCATACAACATAACAAGGAATCAAAGTGAATCATAAAACTCAAAAGCAAAATGAATTTTATAAAGTCCAAGGCATTCATTTTGGTGACAGTGAAGATTACCATTTTCTGGGATTTCATGTCGTGTGGTCTGGAAGAAGTGCACTTCTCAAGGACATGCTGCCTCCATCATCAGGGCAGGAAATGATATTTCCCAAACCACATAAAGTGGTGCAGTCTTCAGGATAGAAGCCTTGCTCAAGAGATGGCAGAAGGTGAAGTCAATATACAAGACCTTCTTTTTTACATTATATTCTAACATAGGAATATGAGTATGCCTAGCTATATACTTGTATAGGGCTCCCCCCCCCCCCTCCGCTTGACAGATAAGTGCCAGCCCCACACTCTGCCTCATGCTCTACCGGTATTGCATCATAAGCACTGTGTCGGGGAGGCTTAATATTTGATGACTAGGCTAGTGATCATAGTGATAATAATCTTTAGAAAGTCTAATGAAATCCCACTAGGGTGTTCAGACTGGCATTCATCAACCAAGCATTATGAGAAAGACTCTATCAAGATGCTGCAATCCCAGAATATAATTGTGCACACAGCAGATAAGCATATTGCATGTGATATAATTAGGGGTGGTCAACGTTATGTATGAAAATAATAGACAGGATTATGACACAGATATTAGAAACATGGACATGTTACTGAGTTTATCTCATTATTATTGAATCACATCACAGAAATAAGGCCAATTACCACCAGAGTTGGTAAGTTATCAGACTACACTTTCAACTGAATGCCATGTGATATGTATCACAAGATATGGGCACTGACTACTGTGTGTGCAATGCTGTCATACTAGGTTAACCTGAATAACAATACTGTCCTATTCCATACATAATAGAAATATACACAACCACCACTACATATGTGGTGATGTGTGATCAGATGACAATTGAATCCCTTCTTACACACAGGAATATTACTGTTACACATTACATATGTTTTGATGTCTTATCAGGTAACTATTCTGACTGAATACCTTCTTACGCACACCACAGGAGAATGGCGACTCCCTACTCTGAATGCGCTTTTATGTCTTTAGATGGCTCTTCTAACTGAACGCCTTATTACATACACCACACGAGTATGGCTACTGCCCACTATGTGTGTGCTGATGTCTGATCACATTACTCTTCTAACTGAATGCCTTATTACATACAGAACAGGAGTATGGCCGCTCCCCACTATGTGCTGATGTGTGATCAGATTACTCTTAAGACTGGACGCCTTTTTACATACACCACAGGAATATGGCCTCTCCCCACTATGTATGGGCTGATGTATGATCAGATAACTATTTGATTGAATGCTTTATTATATACACCACAAGAGTATGGCAGCTCCCCACTATGTATGTGCTGATGTCTATTCAGATTACTCTTCTCACTGAATGCCTTATTACAAACACCATAGGAGTATGGCCTCTCCCTACTATGTATGCACAGATACATAGCAATTGGAAGGACTGTAGATGGGTACAACAGTGCCCAAATTTAAGGTAGCGTCCTGTGAGAAGGAACTATGAGTGGCCACCAGAAATTAGTCGGGAAATGTGAACGTGACTGTAGATGGAAACAACAGTGTCCATTTGTATATTATTCATATTCCATGCATAAATCACATGAATACAATACCAATACCAACAAATGCACAGTAGTATGCTGAGGTAGTTTAATTAAAGGTTATCTTCCAACATGTTTTGGCCACTTATGCAGCCACCTTCATAGAGGCAAAAACCAAGAAAACAATTATAATTACAAAAGTGTCAGAACCGTTCCACTATTGAAAATAATCATATAATCTGAGAATAAATTCAATAGTTAAAAGGTAATTTTAAGAACAAGTTTAAAATATAGAGATAAAACATTGTTGTGAAGTATACCATCTTCTATTGGATGTTGGGCACAGGTGAAGTATAGTACACCATCCAAGCAAATTAGTTGTGATGTGCAGTGCCATTGACCTCCCAGAAGATGGCCACATAAGTGGCCAAAACATGTTGGAGGATACCCTGTAATTAAGCTACCTCAAAATACTGCTGTGCATTTGTTGGTATTGATACTGTTTTCAACAGTGTCCAAATTTAAGGTTGTATCCTGGTAGAGGGTGACCATAAGAAACAACAGCCAGGAAATGGGAATCTGGCAGCTCACAAATGCAAATCAGAACTTTCCAAATGAGTCAACTTGGTCAGTTCTTCAAACTGATCTTTACACAATTCCTGTTGTAACTGAGTTCTTACAATGCCAGTAGGTACACCAACTCAGTGACACTAGATGGGCTGCCTGTTGCTTCTGTGTGGCCCTCAAAATTACTACTGTAATTGAGTTCTGCAAAATCTTGTTTTGCTTTTGGGATAGGCATTTTGTTTTCAGCAACATTATGTTTACAAATTATCAGCCCCATTTGGTCATTTGTTACAGAAATAGAAATGGACCATCAGGTAGGATATTTGTAGAAATGCTATTACAAAAGCAAGTCAAAAAGTAAGGTTCCAAATATTTTTTATGTGAATATAAACATGTTACATTAAGACGTGGGTCACTATGGGCACATATTTTTGGAGACAGCTGCCTTATCTTTTGAGGCACTTAGCATAGCAGTGGGTGAACCATTCAAAGCCATGGTGGTAAAATGTCTTGCAGACACAGCCATTGCTCGACTTCCTTGACGGCTTTGTCAGTTTGGCAGGCAAGACTTCTAAGGTGTTTTATCAATTTGGGGAACAAGCGGAAGTCTGATGGTGCCAATGACAACTATACAGAGGATGGGGAGGAATCTCCCAGTGTCATTTGCTCAAGAGGTGTCATTGTGGTGTGAGCAACGTGTGTGTGTGCGTGTGCGTGTGTGATATCAGGCTTCCGCTGCAAAGCAGATGAGAATCGCACTCTTCTGGGTTATTATGCAGTGAGTTGTGGTAATTTCTTACCGACATTTCGGGACAACCTATCAGTCTCATCTTTGGGGTTCAAGAATCCAAATGAATCCAAAATGGTTCTTAAACCCTGAAGATGGGATCAACAGCTTGTCCTGAAATGTTGGTAAGAAATTACCATAACTCACTGCATAATAAACCAGAAGAGCACAGTTCTCAATGTGTGTGTGGTTGTACAATAAGTGTCTTGTGGCAAACAGCCTCTGTAAGTCCAGTTATTGTGCCTACCAGAAGAGCACAGTTCTCAACGTGTGTGTGGTTGTACAATAGGTGTCTTGTGGCAAACAGCCTCTGTAAGTCCAGTTATTGTGCCCTGACGAGGACCAGCATTGGTTGTTGCACCAATACGTGCAGAGTCAACCAAAATGGCCCCATGCTTGTCCAAAAAGACAACTGCCATCACCTTTACTGAGTTTTTTTTTTT
>Ga0123354_10010858_pt1 | contig 14050 bp, 8 predicted proteins | sample TergutLab28metaG_2_FD_97872 | JGI IMG/M metagenome (GOLD analysis project Ga0123354, IMG submission 97872) | Labiotermes labralis P4 segment gut microbial communities from Petit-Saut dam, French Guiana - Lab288 P4 | ecosystem: Host-associated > Arthropoda: Insects > Digestive system > Gut ... | reverse complement strand
GGATGGAAACCCAGTTTTTCCCCCAAATGGGGAGGGGGGGAAATTGGCAGAAGTGTGCCTTTTTTTTTTCCCCCCCCCCCCCCCCCCAGAATCTAAATGTATATGATTTATTGATACTCCAGTTCCGCCAGTCTGCAACACTGAACATTGTCGTTATCAGTAACAGAGCTATAGATCGAAAGATGAGGATGAAAGTTATAGTCCTATATTCTGTGCATAATTTCGTAGTTACAAATGGTTTCAACATTGTTTCCTTCAAGTATAGTTCTAGAGAGCAAGCTTAAATTTTTTTATTTTTTCGAATACGGTTTTTTGTGAATTTACGCCAAGATATGCACACGTTGTGTTCGTTGTACTTGTCATTCATATGAATTCTTGGTTTTCCGAGGAAAAGATTAAGTGGACTGAATAATTACAATATGTGTCTCTATAAGCAGAACAGAATGAATTGTTCTCTATCACATTGTACCTAGAAGCATACAAGAATCAACAAAGCTCAACGCACCAACGATCTGTACTTGCACAAGAAAATGACTTGAAGCTTTTGGAACTGAAGTTTAAAGCAAGGCGAATGTACAGTTTATGGCCTTGTGGCTTGCGAAGCCGCGCAATTTGGTAAAGGACGGCCTGGGTTTCAGAGGCTAACCCCGTCTTATTATATTGCCCTGTAGAATGACAGTAGGCAGTTCGGAGTAACAGGTACATTCGCATCAGGTTGCAGCGTGTCATATCGCAGAAAAGCTTAATAAAAAAGTCAATTTAAAAACCAGTCTACTATTTTTTCTACGAAAAATTAAAAGTAATTAATTCGGAAAAGTTTGGGTATAAAATAGTGTAATTAAAAAAATCTTTCAAAGAAAATCCTTTCTCCCTCGGAATTGACCACTGAAAATAAATTCGTAATAAAACGCTGAATAATTTCGTTACGAAACAAAATGTTTGTCAGTGAAACTGACTTTTGGGATCCAGCGCATTTATTTTACTTACTGGCACTTTGCAGCTCTCGCGTGCGCACTGGCTACGGTTCGTTCATACATTCCCTCCGTAGTCTGTATTACGATAGGTCCGTAGCCTCTTCCAAAGCGAAATACCCACAGAGCGCGATATAGTGTTCTCTTTTTAAATTTCGAGTATCCTATCTTTTCCTTAACGTTATCCAGTAGCTGTTTATGTCTTCTTCCTCTTCCTCCGGTTATTTATATCCTTCCATCTCCCCTACAATAACATGTATTAGCAGGCAGTTCTTATGCAAGATGTGACATATCCAGGTTAGCTTTCCTTCCTTTATTATATATAAGGTATTCCTCTCCTTTGGGTCGGGTGGCTCAGTCGGTATAACGACTGACTACGGCCTGAACGGTCCGGGATCGAATTCCGGTGGGGACGAGATTTTCCGCCCGTCCAGACCGGTCCTGGGATCCACCCAGCCTCCTGTACAATGGATACGGTTCTTTCCCGGGGGTAAAGTGCGACCGGGGCGTGCTGCTGACCACTCACCACCTTCTAGTGCCGCAGTCATGGAAGAGTAGAGCTATACCTCTACCCAACCTCTGCGCCACACCGGGTCTATAACGGGATCACTTTACCTTTACCTTTACCTTTTTTTACTCCTCTCCTACTTGACACAGTATATTACGTACCAATTTCTCACACGAACGGTCCAGTGATCTCCTCCATCATTTTCTAGCACCACACTTCAAAACTTTCCAGGTATATTTGAACTACATTCTGAAGTACCCAATTTTCGGCGCCATACAAAGCTATAAGCTAGATTGGCACTTTAATAGTTGGTTCTTAAATTCAAATAAAGATTCTTCTCCTTCTTGTTGAATGCTGCTCTTCAAGGTCCTTACTTTCCAAGTTCCAAATTTGTAGTTGCGATGTATTGTCTCCAGAGGAAGCCTCTTGCATTTGTCTCAGTTTTTGGAAAGAGACTAAACAGGAAAAAGTAATGTGATAATTTTCCCATTTGAAAGGTTTGCTGAAAAAAAAACGCACGTACTCGGCGATAAGCCGGTTGTTACTGACGTCTATCCATTACGACATCCTGATTCTCTAAAATGAAAGTCTGCGCTAGAAAAGTAAATAAGATAGTCAGAAGGAAGTCTGATAAGGCCGAAAGAGGAATGAACGGAAGTTTCTATTTTTTTGAGAATTTTTTATTTGGCTCAATAACAGAGTGGAAAGCAACAATGTCTACGCCCCATCTGAAGTGGCTGTTCCTTGTACAGCGCTCTAAAACTGGTACTTTAGGTATGAATCATAATAGTGCAGTATACACTCTGTTAGTGTTGATCTCTTACGACGGGCCAATTCGCTGCCAAAGGAAACCTTCAATTCTGTGCACGAAATTATAATTCACAAATTCCGACTATAATTCTAAATTTGGACAAGTTCGAAAGCGTTTTCAACAATAGCGTTGGAAGAATTATCACTATGCGTGAAACATTAAGTTAAATTGGCAAATGCGTGTGTTATACAAGTGTGCCGAACACACGAAAGGCGTACACACACACACACACACACGCAGATGACACACAGTATCTCTCAGGTGTACTGATGATTAAAGTGGAACTTAAAAATTGGACTTGGGCAGGCTGTAGGTTACGGGGATAACATTCTGGCTTATGTAGAGACGTATAAAGAATTCACCCCTTGGACAGGCGCTGATGAGCACAGCCACTACATGAAGAGCGGTTAGGAACACCTCCAGCTCATGAAAAGTTAACAGCGAGGTCACTTCCAAACTAGCCAGCAGCAATTCGGCTCACCTCGCGCTCGGATGGGTAGTCATTGGAACGAATATTTGGAATGGTTATTGAATGACCAAGTCGAGCCATCAGGCAGAGAGGACGAAGTGAGTGACAATTACGTGTTCAGTAACATGCCAGAAGTGCCATGTGGGCAGCTTTTAAATGCATTTAGGCATTCAAAATTCACACTGAACCGGAAATTAGTGAAGTGGAAATACGGCTAAAAGAGTTTAAAAATAGTATTTCCTTATGTTTGTCTAGCCTATTGGACGTTCCTGTCCTGACCATACCGAGGAGAAACTTTAATAAATGTGGGCTCTTCTTTTTCGATTCTTCTGAAGTAGGAAGAATTTACAGAATATTTGCAGCTTTACGAAGAGGAGTGTAAAGTATTTTCAAATGTAACACTAAGTGTGACGAAATTAGAGTTAGCAAAATATAAAAGTCATCAAACAAAAATTTAAGTTTGTGCATTGGATGGCTGTATTTTCTTTTAGTGTTGTGGAAAATATCAACGGCACGGAAACAAAAGTCTGCATGTAATTAAACCTTCAGATAGTGACATTTATTGTAATTTAAGTTGATTACGTCAAAAACCATTCCAGGTGGCATTATATGGATATCATGTTTATTATCCTACCTGTAAAAATAAAATCATTTGCTCATATATCCTAGGCATTGTTCGGTGATGGACACCTATTATGTTAGACTATTCTATTTTTAAAATATTAATCCCAACAACTGTACAAAAATCACAAATTTATACAACCAGTAGTGTTGAAGAATAAACAAAGGCAATTTAACAATCGTCAAAACAAAACTTTATAAAAATAATAAGTTAACCGGATACATGTTTCGACCCTCTAGGGGTCATCTTCAGGCTGATACTTGAAATACACTAGGAAGTATATAGATCATGTCCGGAAGGGAGATCTCGCTTTTTACAGGCTTTACATACAAGCCTGGCTTTTACATATAATTTGATTTAGAGATTAAAATTAAACAGAAATTAAATTAGCGAAATCAGTTATTAAAACTTCCAGTTTTTAAAAATTAGCGGTTGTTGAAAGTGGAATTTTGCTGGTAGATGTCAAGTGGTTTCCTATAACGGTACACAGTACGTTATAAACATTGTGACTGACTATGTGTCTCTGTAGGAAACCACACGACATCTATCAGCAAAATTCCACTTTCAACAACCGCTAATTTTTAAAAACTGAAGATTTTAATAACAGTTTTCAATAATTTAATTTCAATGTAATTTTCAGCTCGTAATTTTAATCTTACATTTTAATCTCGAAATCAAATTATATTTAAAGAGAGGACTTGTAACCAAAACCTGTAGACAGCGGGATCTTCTTTCCGCACATGACCTGTATTATTCCTAGTATATTTCAAGTATCAGCCCGAATATGATCCCTAGAAGGTCGAAGTATATAGCTGGATAACTAATTATTTTCATAAAGTTGTGTTTTTGACTATTGTTAAACTGCCTTTTTGAAATGTACAAGGCACAAAATTCTATGATCACATAGCAAACCTCCTGCATGTTTCGGCCTTATTCGGCTATATTCTGGGAGGTATTCGACAGCTGATTGATTTTGAACATCCTGTTATTCCACATGACCACACTGCTTTAATATAATTTCTTATTTGCGTGTGAATAGTAGTGAACAGATTTTACCTGTTGTTCTTTTGTGCATTTAATATTATCCAAGTTTCGTGCAGTAATATAATTTTACAATGATTATCCCAAAACCGCACAACAGGAGATACAAAACTGTAAAAACGTACAGCAAGTATCCTATATGTTTTGGATCTTCCGGTCATCTTTCGGGGTTGGGGCGATATCACACTTTAAAACTGAATTCTTTATAATTGTGCTTCTTCCAGTGGAAAAAGGAGAATCCTAATGACTTGTGTCTGATTCACCGTTAAACAGCACAGATTATTTACACTCTTATAATTTAAAATGTGATGAAATATAAGATGCGGTGGGTGGCTGATTTGTCCCCGAGATATAAAATAAGAACTCACGCACCACGGATAGCAATTTTCTGGTATTACCATTACATCTCTTAATTTTTCTGCTTAAAATTTGTTACCTTATTTCTATGGGACATTATTTTATCTGACAACTTTAACTGGTCCTTTATCAACGGCTGACTTAAGTTATAAATACCGGCAAAATCTGAAGTGTGATGAGAAGCCTGTTTGTAAGTTGTGACGCTGTTCCTTGAGCTGAGAGGACAAATTTGGGGCAGCTTATTTAAATATTATAAGAAGCTAATATTAATGTCATTCCTTGAACTGAAACGCGCGGAACCCTATGAAAAAAAATTGAAACAACCATTATCGCTGCGAAGACTGACGTCACGAAAAAGGGTGTTGTAGAAGAGTGATGCGAGTTGTCAGATAAAATAATATTAAGTAGTAGCACTCTATTCTGTATGATCTCAAATATAAAAATATATTCAATACATACCAAATAAACATATAACATTTCTGGCTACATTTACCACAGCCTACCCTCCACTGATCGACCTTTAAAATTTAAATTACCACTTCAGTGTATATGCACGCTACGGATAACGGAATTGTAAAATAAATACTTTATCTCTCTGCAACAGAATTTTACTGCCATTAAATTATTAATTTTTCAAGTACATTTAGGAACAGGGTTTTATTGGTTAATATTATTTTAATAACATTTAATCGATAGTGACCTGGAATTTAGTTAATACATATTTTAGTGTTTGTTGCATTTTTTATTTCAAGTAAGGGGAATTACAGAATAGCCTATCAGTGTAACCGCTGTGCGGAGAGGGAATTGAATCGAACAGGTCGAAAAAGAGACACCCCCTTTCAGCGGCAGCTTTCTTCATAAGCCGGAAATGCTGTAGATCACTATATGGTAAATATGTAAACCAAAATATGAAAACATGTCCTTCGTATTTATTTAGCCATCGTTTCAGAGTGGGTTAGCTATTTAGATTCCGGAACTTCTATGTAATAATTACTGCCTTGTGTCTTGCCGAAAAATTAATTTTACTATTGTGTGGTCCCTTATATGTGAAAGGTGAATGTTCCTATCTCTGTACTCCAATAGACAGCGAGTTGGGTTGCCTTGTCTGTTATTATTTCACTGCTTTCACAAATATATGAAGTAATGTGAAGGAATGTCCCGAAAATTAAATTGTTGTTGTCTGGTTGAGTTTTCACTTAGTTCATTAGATTTTTGATAAAGTTGGGCAGAGTAGAGTGACAAACTTTGACCAGCTTGGACCCGCGTGTGCTAGTGAGGACATATCTTTTGTCTTGTAATAACGGCGGAAATATACTTCCAGAAGGAAAATGATTTAAACGTGTACAGACATTAGGTTTTGAAACTTCCAACAAATTCAGTACTAAGTTTCGTGCGGTATTGTTTCAATTTACATGGTATCGTTGAAAGCTATGTTCCGCGGTTGCCTCTAGTGGTTAACCACTGTATTGCAGTTGGCACAAAATCAATGTCAATCACTCGGATGCTACTGAAAGCTTCCCCAGGTTGTTGATGTAACAATTTCCCTTTCTCAGTATCGCTACCAATTTGATGTAAACATTACGTGAAAGGCAATGGGTTTGAATTAGTTTAATGTCAGTTAAAGGGTGTCTTTTCGCCAGACGTCTCCAGGATAATGAAATCGAGATTTTGAGTTGTGTCGCGATCTGGCACCCTCGGAAGGGATGAGACTTGCCTACGCTACTTGGAAATTTGTCACATTCATCGTGCAAAAACGTACAACGATAATTAAAGAATACAAACAAAGTATTACAGAATATTGTACTAATGTTCTTTTATTTGTTCGTTATGTTATTTTCTTCAAGTTTCAGCCTGTGCTAGAACATTGTTGGGAAAATCGATCATATAAAATACTTGTACAATAATACAATCATCTGTTACAGTGAAATGGTATTTTATTGATTACCATGGCATACTAAAATTTTATCAGAAGCCCGAACATAGGAACCAGATTAAGGGATACAAGCTACGATGGAAAATGATAGGTTATAAGGGAGTATCTTAGACAAATACATTTATGTGAAATTTGGTTACGTTTTTCTGGTCTGTACAAGAGATCAGTGTCGGACTTCTGTCAATGGGGTAAAGCACCCTAATTTCCATGAAGGGTGGATAATTTATTAAGCACGTATGTAGCGGTAGGGTCCCCAGAAAGACTTCCTACTCCACGAAGCGCTTCGAAAAAGGTTCACTGAGAGGACTCACATATATTGTAGATATGTACTTTAATGTTGTCCATTCAACACTTACTGTATTATGATGAAGCAAGTTTAAGTTAAACGGACTTAAATTTTATAGGCACAGCCTGTATTACAAGGAACTGCTTTTGCACATATCCAAAAACTCCAAATTTTTATCCTGGATTTTCTTCATTTGTGAAGTGACTTGTTGATTGCGTAAGAAAATGATCGAATTTAACTGTCAAAGCCAGGTGACGCACAATTGCGTTACTTCTTAATCTCAGAGCTACATAGAAGTAATTTGTCAGATTCGCTCTCCGGCCATTTTAGCTCAAGAAAAGGAGCTTCGGTATTTATTGCCTAAGAGAATGTGTGAGCAACACTGCCGTTGTGGGCGCTTTGGAGAAGAGACAAATTTCTTGGCCTGCCAAGAATCGAAAGATAATTTCCAGGTTATGTAGCCCGTAGACTAGTCATTTTACCGACCTACGATATTCCGGCTTATCGTCGGTTATTATTCTGTCAAGAAAACCAAACAAGTTAAAGAAATGTAATAAAGACACAATATCTGTGTCACTGTGCAGTACCTGTGTTCCCCAAGACACTAATTTGCAAAATATGAATTTCGTAGCTCCACTTTAAACAGCGTAAGACATCTTATGTATATTGGACCGTGCATCATTGTGATAGTTGAAGAATGAGGCCAACTTGATGTCACTAGTTATTATGTTTCATTTCACTTCTTCTATGCTCTACATGTTTCGGACATTAATACATCCATCATAAGGAGCCTGCGACTTTTCTATTGAATCACCACATTGGTCATGTGTTCTTGTTTTGGTGTGTGTTGGAGTTTCGGTGCGTCTGAAGCCTGCTGCACGGATACCACCCCAAACCAGCCACACCGAAACTCCAAAACACATCGAAACAAAAGGACACGACCAATGCAACTGCAGTTCCCGTCCAGTCACGTTCACGACAGGTTGCAATTACGTTTGTACTGAAGCCAGATGCTGTGGATACAGTGACATGAGCTCCTGATGATAGGTGGAGATACCACCCGAAACATGTAGAGCGGTTTACAGATATAAATAAACTGTATATAGTTGCATCTTGTTGGACAACTGTTGGCATATATTTCACGATGCACGGACCCTTGAATGTAAAAAAGTCTACGGATCGCTGTGTTTAGAATAAATATATATTTCCTTCTCTCATGTAATTTCGTTTTTGAGAAGGGGAGAGTTTATGGGATTATTCTGTTCCCTTAAAATACGCCCCATAACACACATAGATTCCTCTCTTTTGTGTCTACACATTTTTTATTGTTTAAAAATATGACATATGTCTAATTATTTGTATAAATATGTAATGCTGAAATTCTATCCAACGATATGAAGAATCTGATGGTTACATCTTCCCTGTAGAATTGTTGCGAAAGAGAAAAATATTTGAGTAGCATCTTTTTCGTTGGAAGATATTATTTTACTGGGAAAATAAATAAAAATAATATTACGTTGGGATAAGAATAAATTATTTCATATAAAATACTATATTTGATATTAATATTTTGATATGTAAGCGCTATACGTTACCAATATTAAGTCCGTCTCTTTTAACTCAAATACTTCAGGCATGCCAATCTGATCTAGACGTTCATATTTGACCCAAGGGCCATAGCCTGTACATTGCAGGTTGACACAACGGGAGCACAACGTTACATGTCAGGTACCGCTCAATGACAGACATTAGAACACTTCCTCAACCATATCTTAATAAACCGATACACAGAAAATATATTTTAGTAACTTCTATATTAAGGGAAGTGTATATTTTTGTTCCTCATTATCTGTGTATTCTTTCTCATACTGAAGAACGCAGCTTGATGGCAAAAGTGAAACCAATAACTATTGCTGCTTAATGTATAAAGAACTAAAAACATGATTTGTAAAACTATGCGATGTTCTCCTACCAAAAAATTATTTCCTTTCCACAGCGTTTGCATCATCATCATCATCATCATCATCATCATCATCATCATCATCATCATCATCACCACCACCACCACCACCACCACCATCATCATCGTCGTCATAATCATCGTCATCGTCATCATCATCATAATCATCATCATCATCATCACGGCGTCGTTACTTTCCGAAACTTTAACATGTAAATATTGTAGCATAATATTGCATTGTAATTTCTCAGTAACTAAGAAAATTAAAAACGTAAACCTTTACAAATGCAATCTAACGTCAGGCATATTTTCTGTGTGTCTCTACATGAAAGCAAATCGTAACAGATACAGTGTCAAAACTGAGAAGCATTTTTCCGCGCACCGTACTTCAATGCTGTTGTACATTTTAACATATTCGTTTAAATAAATTTTTAAGGCCTTAAAAGAGAAAATGAAAGAGACTTAAATGCACTGCAAATGTTAATACAAATACTTGGTGATTACGAATACTTTGAATTTCATTTCAATAGACTGCAAAACCTACCTGCCCCTCCGTCACGTGTTCTGCCAATCAGGCCTACGGCTTCAAAACTTGAATGTTCAAAGAAACAAAACCGAATCAAGAGCAGTGTCTTGAAAGAAAGCAGTGCCTACAGCTGACGCGTTTTCGGTCATCCATGGCTTCATTTGAATAGTCTTAATATTCGCTCCTGCACGATTTAGTTCGTGGTGGAAAGCAACCATAGGACATCAGTTCACTCTTGTCTACGCTACGTCTAGTGGCTCTTGATGGGAAAAAAATTCCATTAATATAACTGAACACAGACGTCCGTATTTTCAACACACTTTTTAAAAGAAGTGCGAACAAATGTGCAATTAGTAGACAACACTTTGAAAGTCAGTAACATTTTAACTATATAAACGAAATTAGTAGTTGCAGTTGGTGGTTGGGATAATTTCAGTTCCGTCCGGCTGTGTAACACTCTATTTGTTCGTAATTAGCGGGTGATGGTGTAGAGGTGAGAAAATAGTATTTTTGCTGCTCAAAACATTTCAATCACACTAAAGCTAATTGTGCTTCAAAACCAGATTTAATTATCAGCTATACGTGTATGGCTATTTCGCACAAACGTGCATACAATTTCAGAGAAAATCCCCTATTTTATAAAGTAGGATTAAATAGCATTACTCGGTAGAATACACACTGCAGACCTACACACAGCTTTAGAGATAAAATATTGAAAATTAAACTATATATATACGTAATCGCTTTAAACGAATGCATTAAACCGAGAAGATCCACCAATAACGTCATCAAACAAATCCCAACTGTTCTTGTTAACATCACCATTAGAATTAGGTAATAATAGGGTTGCATTAGGGTAGCGTGCGTGGTCTTGTGGCTAGAATTGTGATCCTCACATATCGGACGAGAATTCAACGTCCTGATACACTGGACGCCTGCTGGTGTACATGCAACAGTCGATTATAAACCGGACTCTGAGTGCATGAAGTTCGTCATTAAATGGCTACCTGAAGAACTTCGCGTTTTTATAGGAATTGTTAAAGCGTGTATGAAAATGGGTTTAGGGTTTTGCAACGGGAAGTTCATGTAAATTATCTTCACATATTCAGATTCTCGTTCAAAGGGAACACACGGCCCTTCTATTACAAAAAAAAAGCAGGCAATTTTTAGGTTCTTGTGACCGTGCATCGTGAACATAAGGTGAAGAGAGAGAACCAACAAGATGCAACTAATTCGATGTTTATTATCAAACTTTCTATCTCAACATGTTTCGGGCATCAATATGCCCATCATCAGGAGAATAAAACCGTGACCTACTGCATGCGGTGTTCTGCCTGGGCGTGTAGGCTGTGGTTGGCTGTGGTCTTGTATAGCTGCTCACGACGCATCTCCACAAGACCACAGCCAACCACAGCCTACACACCCAGGCAGAACATCGCATGCAGTAGGACACGGTCTTACTCTCCTGATGATGGGCATAATGATGCCCGAAATATGTTGAGATAGAAAGTTTGATAGTACGCATCGAATTAGTAGTATCTTGTTGTTTTTCTCTCTTCACCTTAAGGCAGGCAATGTACGTATAACATAACTTTGAGGCGCGTTCCTTTAACCATTTTTGCAGTGGCAAATCAATATTATTTCGTAACCTGAGTGTGTATTTATAGTCTTTGGTATCTAGCATGCAATGCGCATGTACCATATTGTCAACTGTGGCCTGCCCGGCTCTACATTATATTTCTATATTATCTCACTAACGGCGCAATTAAAAGAAGTTATTGAAAAAAGTGCGTTTAGATTTTCTCTACAAATTTGTCTGAAACATTTCACATTCTACGAAAAAAATGAGAAAGATATGATCAAAAAATGTGTATTGCTCTTTACAAAGTACCCGCTATTATTGTCAGATTTTAATTAAATTTGATTTTCCGCGAAATTTTCGAAAAATACTCAAATATCAGATGTCATGAAAATCATTCCAATGGGAGCCGAGGAGTTCCATGCGGATTGACGGACGGACGGACATGACGCAAATAATAGTAGCTTTTCGCAATTTTGCGAGAGCTCCTAAAACAGTTGGTAACGTTTTCATTGAAACAGTCTCTGTCCGTTCTGAGAATCATTAGTAGAGATTTTACCCACAGTGTTCTTGCCTATTAAAATTCAAAGTTCAGCCACGTCTGACGCTGAGATAGGATGGTAAATAAAGCGCTGAAATTCGTACGTTGCATTACATTAGGAAAACAAATTAATACTCCTACACGTTACATTCATCAGATTATCATTTTCATAATTCTGTTTTTTTTATGTCCATCTTTCTTGCCTGCACGTAAGAAAATAAGAGAAAGAAATGCGGTTTTTAACGTAGACTGTAATTTAAATTGGATTAAAAAAACAATTCTGCTGAAGCTTACACTTTAATTTTTTTTATTTTTATGTACATACCGTGCATTTATATTAAATTATATTACAAACGTTCCTACATGTTTCGGTGCTTCTTCACCACCTTTAGGGAGCTTTGATTTTGCGTTCGCTTACTTACTTACATCATGGTGCAGAGTCCTTCTTGAGAAGCTAACTGGTTTGCAGCTAGTGAAGAAATTCCCCGCATTTCACGGAACCCGAAAGTTCATTACCGCACTCACAAGCCTCCGCCATCTGTCTCTATCCTGGGCCAGCCCAATCCAGTCCATATACCCACATCCCACCTCCTGGAGATCCATACTAATATTATCCACCCATCTACGCCTAGATCTCCCCAGTGGTCTCTTTCCCTCCGGTTTCCTCACCAAGACCCTATACACCGCCCTCTCCTCACCCATAAGCGTCACATGCCCAGCCCATCTCATTCTTCTCGATTGCGTTCGCTAAAGTTACAAAATATTAAAATTATGTGAAACATCATTATATGGTAAAATCTGTGCTGTTGATGAAATGTGGTAGTAGCTGCATATGCAATTAAAAAGTCCTGTTCTTGTGCGTCAAGTTATTTATTTATTTATTTATTTCCATCAGCGGATGTATGCCATGTCCGTTACAATTATCAGTTTTTCTCTTTTATCTTCGCCGCCCAAAGAAATGTTGGCCTGTCTTGTTCCAATGATATATTTTCATGAAGAAATGCAGCTTCCGTTGTTGAAGTTCTTGTGACTTACACGTTTTCAACACATATATTTCAAGCATAATAAGAGAAAATATTAAACAACCATATGAAACACCTGGTAAAATACTAACATTTATTGTCTTTGAACTACAAATGAAAATTGAAATTCCTAACACTTTGAGTAGCCCGGTTGATGAGGCTTATTGTCGTTACATAGTTTAACAACTGAATAGTGGGTATCCCTGGCATATATTACAATCATATGTCTGTGCCCCGTCATAAAACAGCCACTGTGGCGTAGCAAACCATAACTTACACGTTCGGCTGTTGATCTGGAACCAAAGTTAATTCTGCACCAACTGTGTCTTACAGTCGAATATTGTCACATAACGCGACGTTGTCGTATAATCCACAGACATTCAATCAATTAACCAATCAGTCAATCAGTCAATGTGTGTACTGCCGTTAATTGCTGCAGATGTCACGAATAATTTGCTAAGTTCGGCTGCTGGTTCCAATAGCATCATGCCATCTGTCCATATTTCCAACCACAACTATCAAGGGATAGTATCAGGGTTGGGTGAAAGGGAACATAATTAAATCAGCATTAATTAGAACCCTGTTTAATACATCGCTTCAGTTATTCCCAGTGGTGTTTATACGGCGAGAACAGAAGGAATAACAGGAAGCGTGATGCGACGTACGTTCCTTGGGAATATTTCGATGTTAAAATCTAAGGAACCGCTTGTTTTTTTTAAAGCGTTCGCAGTTCTCACTATATTCCAAATAACACTTCGAAATAAAAAGCTTAAGAAGAAAATTTTATAGAACTTACAGCATCCTATGAGTTCAGCATTTATTTTACGGCTGCGAAGGTAATGATGGTACCCGGATTTACTATACACAGACTATAGTAAATAAATATTGATAATAAACATCTAACTGTTACATCTTGTTGGTTTTCTATCTCACTTCATAAATATTGTCTCTCTACACGCAACGAATATGTATGTGGGAGCGGGCGTATAGCGCCAGTCATTCTTAACACTGAGACTATTTGAAGTCTTCATGCCCCGGCCACGTTGACACCAACTAAATAGGGGACTAGGAGACTGGATGTGCCCATATCTGATCTGGACATTTTGGAGAAGAAAAATATGTTCTGTCCTTTTCAGAAATCTACAAATATTTACACAACGGGATTGATAGCGTCAAATTGAGTAACAATATTTTGTAGTCGATTAACACCTCAGTAGCGTGAGATTTCTCAGGCACCTTGTAATGTAGTGGATTGATTGATATTACTTAGTTTCTTGTAATTATAGCTGATTGATATTACTTAGTTTCTCGTAATTATAGCTGATTGATATTACTTAGTTTCTTGTAATTATAGCTGATTGATATTACTTAGTTTCTTGTAATTATAGCTGATTGATATTACTTAGTTTCTTGTAATTATAGCT
>Ga0123354_10010856_pt1 | contig 14053 bp, 10 predicted proteins | sample TergutLab28metaG_2_FD_97872 | JGI IMG/M metagenome (GOLD analysis project Ga0123354, IMG submission 97872) | Labiotermes labralis P4 segment gut microbial communities from Petit-Saut dam, French Guiana - Lab288 P4 | ecosystem: Host-associated > Arthropoda: Insects > Digestive system > Gut ... | reverse complement strand
ACGTGGTTTTGGTCTTCCAATTGGTCTTTTAGACATGGGTTTCCATCTCTTAATCTTCTGCACAATATTATCCTCAGCCATGCGTTCAACATGGCCTAACCAGTTTAATCTTTGTTTTTTAATGAACCCAATTATATTTTGTCCTTTTAATATATCATTTATCTCTTGATTAGTTTTAATTCTCCAGTAACCATCATCTGTTCTTGTAGGACCAAATATTTTCCTCGTGATCTTATAGAAGTTTTTCTATCTCGGGTGACGTACGGTTAAGTATAGGTTGCCCATCATACATAGATGACTTCAGAATAATTCTTTGAATTTGCAGTATACATTTGTATTTCTTTACAATAAAAATTTTCATTTAGTTTTCTGTCCACTTCAACTAATTAAAATATATTCACATTTGTTACATGTTTTGGCACTTAAACCTTCATCAGATCATTTTCAGCACAAACATGCATGCAACTAGGTATTATGTAAATGTGCATTAAACAACTAAATGGAAGATTCTGTTTTTTAAATTGTATTCATTAGTTTTACGTGTAATTAAACCCATAGCTTGTTATACAGGTGATATACGTCCTAAAATTTGAAAGTTCGTATTAAAAGTTAATTTACATAACCCATCCTTCTACGAGAGTTGAAGATGACACTTGCGCTTTTCGCTACACTTTAATAATACTCTCAATTAATTTTAAGATACTTCAACTACTTTATAATTACATAAAATGTTGCTAATCCTCCCTATTTTGCAATATTTTAGGATGTGATGTGTCCCTCCATCTGCTTCAAAGCACTTTATTTTTTATACGGGCTCTGCTCGTATTATTACTAAAGCAAGGTAATAAATATACTATAACTTTTTAATAATGTATGATCTCTGTTTACCTACATAAGATTTACAGCTTTTAATAGGCTATAAGTAGAATCAGACAATTCTGCATTTCAAAAGTTAGTATGCTTCCTATTATTGTGACGGTTGATTATGACATACTTACGTTTCAGCTTTAATGTGTTGAGTTTGGTCCTGCGATGGAATTTTAATAGGCAAAATATGTAACCAATAAGAAAAAGCACTTGAATTAGATAACCAAGTTGAGATTTCTATTGTACGAACAAACAACTGCACAGTAATGCAATATTATTCCTAATTCCACAACTTAATTTAAGCGAGACTTTGGTGTCCACGGCGGGGAGTGTTAGTATTAAAGTCTTGTTGGATGAAATGCAAGAGATTTTGGTAAACACATGGCCCCATAAATTAGTGAATCACAGTGTTTCATCTTCACACCAGTACCCTTTCAATGATGGTACATACTTACTCCGTAAATGTTGTTGCTATCTACCAAGCTATACGGCGTCACATATCAGAAGTTGGTATTCTTACATTAGAGACAACTGTTAAAAACATATTCTGATTCCAGTAAATCTACAGAGCTCTATATTTCCGTGACGGTGTGACAGTATAATTATTTTTACTCAAGGGCGAACATCATTTATTCGGTAAACAATTTCCTAATTTGCACTAGAATTACTACTACCGCTACTGCTGCTGCTGTTGCTACTACTAATGCTGTTACCACTGTTATTGCTACTGCTACTGCTGCTACTAATATTACTACTACCAATAATAATAACAGTAATGCTGCTGCTACTACCAATGAGCTACTAGTACTAGTACTACTACTAATGCTGCTACAGCTACTAATACTGCTACTACTACTACTACTACTGATGCTGCTACTGCTAATACTAATAATAATACTATTACTAGTACTAAATCTATTATTAATGATATTATCACTACTAATGTTGCTACTGCTACTAATACTACTACTAGTACTAGTACTACTAAAAATAATTCTATTAATAATGCTACTACTACTAATTTTCCTACTAATACTATCAATAATACAACTATTACTAATGCTGCTGCTACTATTACTACTACTACTACTACTACTAATGCTGCTACTGCTACTAATACTACTAATACTAATTATATTACTAATGCTACTGCTACTAATTTTGCTACTAATATTATTACTACTAATTCTGGTGCTGCTACTATTACTAATGCTGTTACTGCTACTAATGCTACTACTAATAATGCTACTACTACTACAACAACAACAACAACAACAACTACTGCTACTACTACTACTAATGCTAATAAAACTACTACTACTACTATTATTAATAACAATTCTACTACTAATGTTACTACTACTACTACTACTATTACTACTGCTAATGCTCCTGCTGAATTTTCGTCATTTTTCACGGAAAAATTAATACGGCCGGAATAAAAGCTACCTCTATACTCACATTTCTTTCGGTTACCTCTCTAAACACATTTCTTTCAGTTACCTCTCTACTCACATTTCTTTCAGTTACCTCTCTACACACATTACTTTCAGTTACCCCTCTACTCATATTTATTTCAGTTACCTCTCTACTCACATTTCTTTCAGTTACATCTCTACTCAAATTTCTTTCAGCTAACTCTCTACTGACATTTCTTTCAGTTACCTCTCTACTCATATTTCTTTCAGTTACCTATCTACTCACATTTCTTTCAGTTACCTCTCTACTCATGTTTCTTTCAGTTACCTCTCTACTCACATTTCTTTCAGTTACCTTTCTGCTCATATTTCTTTCAGTTACCTCTCTACTCACATTTCTTTCAGTTACCTCTCTACTCACATTTCTTTCAGTTACCTCTCTACTCATATTTCTTTCAGTTACCTCTCTACTCACATTCCTTTCAGTTACCTTTCTGCTCACATTTCTTTCAGTTACCTCTCTACTCACATTTCTTTCAGTTACCTCTCTACTCACATTTCTTTCAGTTACCTCTTTACTAACATTTCTTCCAGTTACCTCTCTACTCACATTTCTTTCAGTTACCTCTCTACTCACATTTCTTTAGCTACCTCTCTACTCACATTTCTTTCAGCTACCTCTCTGCTCACATTTCTTTCAGTTACCTCTCTACTCACATTTCTTTCAGCTACCATTCTACTCACATTTCTTTCAATCATATTACAAAATCGCCCCCAGGCAAGTCTTTCGGCGCAAACAGACGTTCCTAATATGTAGGCGTAATACAAGCACAAGACTGATATTCAGTATCAGCATCAGAACTAATCATATGTCTTTATTTAAGCACTGAACTACAGTTGCTACCAGGTCCAGTGTTAGTTTAGTGTTAATGGAGAAGATTCTTCCCGTTTGCACAATCAACCAATTTCTTTTTTCAGCCACAGACTTCCAGTAAGTACATTTACTGCAATAGTTATTTTGTGTATGTTTATTTATTTATGGATTTATCGTCCATTGACTTGAGAGGAGAAACACAGGCGGCCGCTAATTACGTTAAAAAAATGCATGAGAGGACGGCTGCCTTTATTCTATATTATCCAGTGCAGACTACATTCATCTGTTGCAGCTAACGTTAGTGAAGTAATGCGATGACTTGAGAGGTCGAATTAGGCTTAAAAAAAGACAGAGACTTGAAATTCTCACAGCGGTGCTGCCAAATATTCCGATCGTCGTGGATATCATGTCATCCTGTTTAGCCCAAGTACCAGCACAGGCTACACAAAATCATACCTCAGCAGAGAGACGTATTCAAACTACATTCAAATAAAGCTGTCGTTTAAAATTGAAATTATTAATGTCAATGTTTAATAGTCATCACGACATATTTCTACAAGCTTGGATATCTTCAGGTAATAAAAATAAATCAAAATACTTGGGAAGTTAATTTCCAAGTCACGTTCTATGAACAGAAGATATGAGAACTCTTCTTTATGTAAAGGACAATAATTCATAACACTCCCCTGTTTTTATCAGTAGGATGGCTTTAAAATATACAACAAAATACTTGTATCAAAATACTTGTATCAAAAACACGAATCCTAATGAATTATTGCTTTTTATATACAAATAGGATGTCGTAATTGTTTTTGTAGAGTCAAATAATGCGGTTTAACCTCCCAAGAATTTTGTATTTTTTTCATATTAACTGAAGAAGGCCAAGCCGGCCGAAACATTTGATAATGAAAATTAATTTTGACACACAAATATTCAGTTACGTATAACAGTTTATTTTAATACATTTCATATATTATCACAACGGGACGTGCAGAATACAAAAATATACAAAATTAGAAAGACGAGTTAAAGAATAAAAAAAATTTGAAAGTACTGTTTCACGAGAGTACCTGAGAAGGAGACTTCAGATTCACGAACAATATTTTAGCTACTTCGCTGGGTGGACAAGACTGTTTTCTCTTAATTTTAGAACACACTTCCTGGTTCTTAACGGAGGTAAATACCGTATAAGTTAACGATCAACTCGCTGAGCTGAAATAGAAGTTTATGTTCAGTTTGTACACATGTGCACCTAGAAGGCCTGTCTACAGACGTATCCACGTTCATGCATTCAGATACACAATTTTATGTGTAATATAAAAGAGAGACATTAGGGTGAAATCAATAGAGATCGTACAAACTTGGTGGCCATTAGCACAAATCTACTTTCGGTGTAGAACCTGCTACTGGAAGGAATTTTTTCTCTCGTACCTCAATAACGGAACACATTTTAGTTCCCGGATTACTTACTAAAACTGTTAGAACTTGAAATATATTCCGCTCTGCCAACTGGCACGAATAAACGTCTGTCATTACAAAAGCCACTTAACTTTTAAAAGCGAGGCTATTAACTTAATTAATAATAAAAATTTATTTCCGTATAGCATAAGACTTTATTTCCACGTACAAAAACCCTGTACCATTCAGATTCTAAATTAGAAGGAAATTGTAGTCTTAATTTTGTTATACTAAAACATTAATTAATATACGTCAAGCACAAGTATTTTATTGTGTACGAAGCTACATGTTTCGACCTTCTTAAACGGTCATCATCAGGCCTTCTAACAGATCGAGTCATCAGATGCTGTGTACATGTTGGGATCCCAATATTTTTACACTGATAAAGTACATAAAATCTGGCAAGTCATTTACATGATAGATTTTTTTTTCAGTGTAAAAATTTTGGGATCCCAACATGTACACAGCATCTGTTGACTCGATCTGTTAGAAGGCCTGATGATGACCGTTTAAAAAGGTCGAAACATGTAGCCTCGTATACAATAAAATAATTGTGCTTGACATATATTAATTAATGTTTTGGTATATTCCTAGTACAGTGATACCTCGGCTAACGAAGATAATTCGTTCCGGAATCATATTCGTTAGCCGAAATCTTCGTTAGCCGAAATATGATTTCCCGTAGGTTTCTATAGAAAATCGTTTAATTCGTTCTGAATGCTGCCCACTATTTATACAACCCAGTCGGTTTGGTGGGTCTCCCCTATGTGTTGTGATCAGCTCATTTCTTTGTCACACACATACAGACGGAAAAGATAAGCTCCTGGAATGGCCCGACCTTTAATGTTTGCTGCTTTATGTTAGCGCGCGCATCCACTAAAACATTCGTTAGCCGAATCCATATTAGTTAGCCGAGGTATCACTGTACATCGTGAGGTCTTCCATCAAGTTAATTTTGTTGTGTTAACAGCAGTTTATAATCTCATCTAGAAACTTTTTGGAACAAAATGTTAGGGTTCTTTGTGAAGGCGGTCACCTCGGCTTTACGTTAAGACTGACACAATTTATATATAACCTGACAATTATATATAGGACCTTTCACCAAATTATATTAGGTCATTTCGAGGGTGAGTGGGATGGACGAAATATGGAACACACCTGAGAAAAATTACCCCAAAAAAATATTAAATTCTACTTGGCGTTTGGAAAATTTAGTAGTTGTTATAACTAAAATGAACAACAGGCCAAGTTCTACTATGTGCCAATTTCTGATTTCATTTAATAAATATATAAAACTACATATGGATTCTTCTCCTAATGCTCAATGATAATTTCAGTCAAATAATTATCAGATTTTAATTAATGCGAGTACGATTCACGAAAACAACCATTGTGAATCAATTTTCAAGCGGCCATTAGGCACAGTTTTTCCTTCTCCCAAATTAACATTTTTAACAAATTCATCGATTTACTTCCAACCTGGCATGCTTTCGGAACCATTACAAACGGTATAAAATTAAGTTACGATAAACATATTGAATGAACATAAACACACACGTGATTGTGAAGTGAGAGAGAAAACCAACAAGATGCAACAGTTAGATGTATATTATCAACACTTTCTCAACATGTTTCGGGCATCATTATGCCCATCTTCAGGAGAACAAGACGTGTGTTACTGCATATGGTGTACTGCGCTGGTACTGCTGGATGTGGTTGGTAGCGGTTGTGGGGCATTGCGTTGTGGGGTGCGAGCACTGTGAAGGTCCCTACAACGCAGCGCCCCACAACCGCTACCAACCACATCCAGCAGAACCAGCGCAGTACACCATATGCAGTAACACACTTCTTGTTCTGCTGAAGATGGGCATAATGATGCCCGAAACATTTTGAGAAAATGTTGATAATAAACATCTAACTGTTGCATCTTGTTGGTTTTCTCTCTCACTTCACAATTTGCTCACGATGCACGGTCACAGAAACCTAAAGCTTAAAAAAACACACGTGATATTTACATTCTCACGGCTGTTTGTATAATAATACCACCTGTAAACGTAAGAACAAAATAAATATTATGTACAGCGCAACCTGTCTTAAACGGAAGCTGGATAGAACAGGGTTCTGTATTTAGCGGAAAACTTTCACAGGCTGGAAATGTTAGCTTAAGCTCAAATGCCTCTATTAAAAGGAACCTGCCTGCAACGGAAAAATATCCGGCCTCCTCAGGTTCCCTCATAGGCAGGTTTCATTTACTTATTTACTTACTCCAAGGAGCAGAGTCCTTCTTTAGAAAGTAACCGATTCTCAGCTATTCAAGAAATTCCCCGCATATTATGAACCCGAAAGTTCATTATCACATTTACAAGTGCCCGCCACCTGTGCCTATCCTGAGCCAGATCAATCTAGTCCATGACCCCATCTCACTTCGTGAAGATCCATCTTAATATTATCCGCCCATCTACTCCTGGGTATTCTAAGAAGCGTCTTTCCTTCAAGTTTTCCCACCAAAACCCTGTTACACTTATCCTCTCCCCGTACGTTCTACATGCCCCGCCCATCTCACTCTTATCGATTTGGTCACCCGAACAATATTTTGTGAGGAGTGCAGATAATGAAGCTCCTCTTTATGCAGTTTTCTCCACTCCCCTTTCAACTCACCCCGTTTAACCCACATATTCTCCTCAACACTCTATTCTCAAACAGTCTCAGCCTGAGCTCCCCCTTCCATAAAGCGACAATTTTCACACTCATGCAAAACAACAAGCAAAATTATTGCTCTGTATAACTTAATCTCTATATTTTTTTATAGCGAAATGGAAGACAGAAGATGCTGCACAGAATTATAGCAAACATTCCCTGACGTCGGTCTGCTCTTCATTTCGTTCTAAATAGAGGTTTCACTGCATTCATAAATCAAAACTTGAACAATTTTCAATTCTGAACGTCCTGCAGGCTAAGCTGTGCTCTCTAGTTTTTGTTATCTTATTTACACTTAATTATGACCCTTCGAAATGTAAAAGATTTATGAGAGACGACAATGGCGATTCCATCCTAAAATGTGCTACCGAAATACCTGGGTAGCCATTGGAAGCCGTCGTCACTCTTGGAGACTAAATAACATCTAATGGTAGGGCGACCGATTAGTGACAAGTAACATAGAAATTAGAAGGGGGTAGTTCTGACGTAACCGTGTTGCTGCGTCATCACTTCTCTGTATGATATTAAAAATAATCTCAAGCTATCCGAGGCTCGAACTAGGTACCTTCCCAATACAAGTCTAAAGCATCACCGCTCTGCCTGCCTGTTCGGTAGATTTATTTTATTTTATTGTCTATTAGATGGCTTATTACTTAACATTAACTTCTTGTTATACTTAAGACACTTCAATTTCAATGAATGTTGTCAAAGATTGGTTTCGTTTAAGAGAAACCTACTAACCATTGCACAGCTAAAGTATTTTAGGAGTTATGCATTCTCTGATTACAGGTTGGTTTCAGACGTAACATTTCAGCATTTAATAATGACATTAGCGGAATTGTGTGAGATAGGCTGGGTATGTGGCGCGTATGGGTGAGGAGAGGGGGGTGTATAGGGTCTTGGAGGGGAAACCGGAGGGAAGGAACCACTGGAGAGACCTAGGCGTAGATGGGTGGAAAATATTAGGATGGATCTCCAGGAGGTGGGATGTGGGTATATGGACTGGATTGGGCTGGCTCAGGATAGGGACAGGTGGCGGACGCTTGTGAGTGCGGTAATGAACCTTGGGGTTCCGTGATATGCGGGGAATTTCTTGACTAGCTGCAAACCAGTTAGCTTCTCAAGAAGGACTCTGCACCATGGAGTAAGTAAGTAAGTAGGTAAGTATGTATTAGCGGAATTGTGCTGTAATATTTGTTATATCATAATTATATTATTATATTAAGTTATTAAATTACAATTTACCTACCACACTCAATATTTTCTATGGCACAACAGCCAGAATCAGACCTAGGTGGCATCATTATTGAAGTTTCTAGATCACACACAATTCGACATACACACACACACACACACACACGGTGGGGCTCCTCTGAAAGAATCATCAGTCTCTCGCAGGGACCTGCACTCCGCACAACCAACAGACACACGAGATGAACATCCGTAACAACAGCGAGAGTCGAACCCGCAATCTCAGTAATCAAGCGGCTGCAGACCTATTCCTTAGACCGCACGGACACCGGGATCGGCCTATGAACAATCTTATAACAACTGAACCTAGCCGTTTAGTAGGCCTATAACCAGATGCGATACTGTATACCTCGTGCATGCGCGGTTTAATATTCACATTCAGATATTAGAAGTGCATAATTAACCTTTAGACGCCTAATGTCAACTAAAGTGGTCGTACCGCACCGCTAACCTCTAAAGTTGCATTTTATATATTTATTAAACAAATATAGATACCGAATATTTTAAACATTGTATATACTCTCCGTTTTTTTCTCTTCAAAATGCAGTTTGTTTCATAATTCTAACATATTTGGTTTCTGTATTATTCACATTCTATATACAGGGTGTGCTAATATTAAAAAAAATAATTCCGGCGCCAAAAGGTTAAACGCTTTAACGCATTACATAATTTTGTTAACTTTTATAGTTAAATGACAAATGGTATTGAGAAATATTCTGTGTGGTTCCTAAGAGAGACATATTTTTCATTTGATATGCAAATTACAAATTTTTACCACAATTCACCTTTATCTCTGACGTTCTGTATAGAACTCTTCTCAGAGTTTGGACGAAGATCAAGGTAACTGAAGAATAAAATCCAACTAGATGCCACTTATTACTTTATTATGCTTATGTTAGGCTCAACATGTTTCGGGCAATATTATGCCCATCATCAGGAGATCACGACGATAGCGTTTGTTACCACACTTAAGGCTCTAATTAATACACCAGTAATTCATCGACATACAAATCTGCTACCCCCAAAAAGAAACTTTACACACACAATTACACTCACCTACACTACTGCGACCACACACATGAAAATCATAATGGTTAAAAATTAAGGTATACTTTCTACCAACTATGATCACTCGATATAAAACAACAAAAAATTTCGCACCTAATACACACCACAAATACCAAAATTTACACTAATGCTACTTCATACATCTTTACAGAACCAGACGGCCTATGTGGTAACTAACGTTATCGTGGTTAGTTCCTGATGATGGGCATAATGGTGCCCGAAACATGTTGAGCCCAACATAAGTATAATAAATGAATAAGTGGCATCTCGTTGGATATTATTCTTCAGTTATCAAGATGATGCACGGTCCAATACACATCAATGAAGATTAACGTACTTTCGCAGGAATCTTCTTCCTGATATACCACGCTAAGATTATATTGACTAGACAGGACACTTTTGAAAACTGCTACGCCATTCATACAGATTAGCGCCTTCACATGCAAATGTTAGCTGGCCCCTAACACAGCAGTAGGAACTCCCTGAAGGACATCCAAATTGCCGGGCTGTTCTACTGAAACCTGTAACGTGGGTGTCGTTGTCCTACAATATACGATTACCCTAGAGAGCTATCTACTTCTAGAGGCTTCGAAAGCAACTAAACAAGCAGGCCTATAGTTAGGGAAGCATAGAGACAACCAAGAGGGGACGAAAGAGAAATAAGGGGGTTGTAAAAAGGAACCCTACCAGTTTAAACGGTCGCTTGCTGGCACACAACGAAAATGTCATCGTAAATTCAATTAGTGGCAAGCCACATTGAACAGAGGACCATATTGTCCCTCCCTCTGTTCCACCTCTTGTGCTAACCACAGACCATTGTGCGTCCAACCCCCATATATAAACGTTTGGTCAAATATTATTTAATGTTGATTTTGGCAAAATATTAAATATTAATTAATAAAATTTAAAATGAGAGTTTGGACTTTAAATAAAGTCCAAACTTGGCTGTCCCCACATATGAGAAAAATACATTTCTTTCAGTCTGCGACACTGAAGATGGAATCAGCAGGTACCTCAAAAACGTGGGCACTTATTTTACCTCACTATTTGGCTTCAGAACACGTGACAATAATCTTCATTGCCATCCGCATAACAACGCCACATAAACTTTAGATATTGACAACAAATAACAAGAAAAAAATTGTTGTATTCTTTCTGGTGAGTGATTCCCCGGCGTCTGAATTTTATGTGCCGACGTTTCGGAACACCTGCCTGTTCCAACTTCTACAGTTGTACAGCTGGAATAGACAGGGTGTGTCCGAAACGTTGGAACATAAAATTCAGAGGCAGGGGAATCCCCCCAAAAAAGAATACGATATTCATAGCACGGAGAAAGTTTTGAATCAAGACAAAAATTAATTTTATCCAATTTTTTCATAAGTACCTTTATGAACACAAGGCTGTTTGTTGAAGATGCAATGTTAAAATACGAAAAATGTTTTATTATTTTACGTCACCAAAAGAACATATACGTAGTGTTTTACAATTATATTAATATTTAACAGAATTTCTATGTAGGCATATGAAAAGATTCATAAAGGATGCAAAAAAATTGATGAAGTGTCAGGCAGTCTGGACACCTTGCTGAACTTGCGTTAATATTCTACAGGAATATCCTTGAGTTAAACGTATCAAATTTAATAATTAATTTCGTTATTTTTTTTACTGAAACACCCGCCACAAAACGTAAATTTTAACGCTTTATGTGTACCTTCCTATCAATAGCGCTCTTTGGGAAAAAAAATAGATGTACCTGTGCAGAAATTCAACATATGCTTTTGGAAAGACATCATAGGGTAGGGAAGGACTGGTGGATAGGGCATGCACAGTGACAGTGGGGTCTAACACTCTTGCGATTTTGGATCGCAGAGGTTACATGTGAGAATCCATTTAGTTTCTCTCTGTGTTGTGTTGGCCTAGGCACGTACTGGTCTAGCGCTCGAAGCTAGTGGACGGAAAAACTTTGAGCAGAAGATCAGAGCTGGTGGTGAAGTGTTCCTAACATACAAGTTTAATTCGCCGTATTGCAACTCCGACAGGTCTTCTAGGAATCACTATACAAGCCTTGTAACAGGCTGATCTCACGTATGTCTACTACCAAATGACTTTAAGGGTTATTTGTTTCAGAATTCCTTCTGATTCATAACTGGCCAGAGAACCTAATCTTCGTTATTTATAAGGAATTTTGACAAAATGAAGACTTTATTTTCTCCAGAGGGGCGTTTCTTTGTTAGAATGCTATCAGAATTCGCCCAGTTTTCCTTCTTATAAAGGTAAAACAGTAAATTTCACCCTTGAACAGGCCGCTGGAGGCCCAAAGGAGAAATAGAAGTATATCTATACTCTTTCTTTAATCTCGGGTCTAGAAAGGGTGGGTGGTCAAAACCTACGCCTAAGACACTTTACTTCTGGTTCCCACTGTTTAGGAGGTTTGTGAGCCCCAAGGCTGGTATTTAGAGACGCGGAAAATTTCGCCCCACTGGGATTCGATCCTCCAACCGTCCAGCCCGTAGCGAGTCGCTTTACCGCATGAGCTATCCCGGTCCACTTCCTTCTAATAAGCATAACGTAAAGAATGGAGAATGATGAAATGATGCAGAGAAAGGCAGCCAGAAGTACTCCGAGGAAAACTGGTCCCAGTGCCATTTTCTCCACAATAAATCCCAGACTGATCAAGACTCAAGAAAAAGAAAAAAAATATATGGGCCAGGGGAAGAAGGGGGGGGGGGTGAATGAGAGGCATTGCTTTTATTATTACAGATAGAAACAGAGAACTTACCGCTCTGAGAATTTCCAAACTATACTTCCTCACTCCCTTTCAAGACTGCAATTGATCTAAATCATATCTGCAATACAGTGCTACTTATTATTTTATTGTACTGCTTATAGGCTAAGCATGGTTCGGGCACAACTATGCCCATCATCAGGAGCTCGCGACTATAAAGTTAATTGCCAAATTTGTCGCTTCGTTCTTGGTTTGCTGTAGGTTGGGGGTTAGGTGCGGTTAGACTGGAGTAGTGTCCGGGCTGCAGCCTGCAGTTAATGCTCTTAGGGAAGTAAACGCTTTGTACTGAATCAAACAAAACACGAAAGCCAAATGCACTCTTTGCTAAAATGGAAAACAGTGAAAAGAAAAGAATAAAAACCGATTCAGTTCTCAACTGTTAGAGCACCATTATTGAAAACTGAGGAACTGCAAAAAAAATCGCTGATTGAGTAAAGCAAGTTTATTACAAACCGCCTGAAATATGGCAGACCTTTCGTGGGACCCGTTGCACAAGAGACTGTTGACGCAAGAGGCCTTCACTATAACGTATGCAGCCTAAGACATTCTGATTTATACTTTAAGCTAGAATATGAAGCAGATCTTCAGTGCGATATTCGGTCAGAACCTTTGAACAACTATCCACCTTCGAAACTAAGAAATTTAATTAAAAAAATTGGTTCCAGCGCGATTTGTCCTGAGTCAGTTTTCGTGATTTTTTCATAATCCTGAAGAGAATTTCAGAAGTATGTATCTTGAAATTAGCTGCTGTATTTTTCGTTCAAGGAAGTCAAACACTTCAAAACTGTTTTTAGCATCGAAATTTTTCGCGGCAGACACAGGACGTTACCTGCTGTAAGTACCATTCTACCCATCTCATTCGACGTTATGTAACCTTTACAGGCAGCTATAAGTCTTTAAATACCGTGCGGACCAACTACACAATCAGAGACCAGCTCAGAAATTAGATTTGTGTTGGAATTAACAAGCGACCGTACTTAGAAATAAGTTTCACAGAAACTAGTGGTCCCGTTTCCGCAACTATCCATCTATTCGTAAATCATGGCAAGCAAAAACCTGCAACTCTACATGAAAGTGTCAGCCACATTATGTCACTCGATTAACAGCATCAGTGCGACTCTGATGGAAACTAGCTGTCCACGGGAATTGCACTATTCTTAAATTACACACACATACACAGTAAAGTAGATACTTCAAAATGTAGCATAACTCCTCTCTATACACTTTCTGGATTACTACGAACTGGGCAAAATATAAAAACTTTAAATCAGAGTTAAGTATAAAAAGTTAAATTTATTTGTTCGCGGAAAGAAATTTTAACTAATTGATCACTCAGACATATATGGAGATAGACAGTTCTCTCAAAAATTAAAGGGACGTACATTTTGTATTTCTTATGATCATAGGAGTGTCGCAGACACATTCATTATCCAGACATTTTGGACGTTTTAGATGAGTATTGATCAAAACACAGAACAATGGTTATCAACACTGATGAACTGCAATGGAATTAGAGATTTCGTAACGTATGTGTGCGTGTGTGTGTGGTGTGTGTGTGTGTGTGTGTGTGTGGTGTGTGTGGTGTGTGTGTGATGTGTTTGTGGTGTGTGTGTGTGTGTGGTGTGTGTGCGTGT
>Ga0123354_10010853_pt1 | contig 14055 bp, 6 predicted proteins | sample TergutLab28metaG_2_FD_97872 | JGI IMG/M metagenome (GOLD analysis project Ga0123354, IMG submission 97872) | Labiotermes labralis P4 segment gut microbial communities from Petit-Saut dam, French Guiana - Lab288 P4 | ecosystem: Host-associated > Arthropoda: Insects > Digestive system > Gut ... | reverse complement strand
AGCTGTCAACAAACCAGTATGATATATATCATTGCTGTTTGTACAGTGAAAAACTCCTGATGGTGGACAGAGGAACTGTCCGAAACATGTAGAATTTCATTCCAAAAATAAATTTGAGAAATCAGTGCATCTTGTTGGTTTTACTATACGAATATTCTGTCTTAATAGAGCAACTGTGATAACATACCATCATCACCCGTCAGGAGTTAGGCCTTAATAGGCCTGTTTCGACCTCTTCTAATGATCTCTTCAAAGGTCTTCCAAGTCGTCTTCATCCACTTGGTCTGTAATTCAGCCCCACAATCGATTTTCACGGGATATATTCAGATGTTTCCCTTGCAAGTACGCATAGGTGTATTCCAGTTGGCTGTAAATCCTGGGGCTTTCTAATTAAAAGTTTCATCTGTGTTTGCTGTATGCTCAGCCTTTCGTATCTCTACGCTATAAGAGGAATTTGTCATAAAGTAATAGTTACGGATCTCTTCGTCATGTAATGGTGGCCATCCTCCTTACCTCCTCTTTCTTAGATCTAAATATTCAACCTCACAACTCTCTGATCCTCTTCACCACTAGGTCCAGTCAAGGCTTCTGTTCCTGATGTCCAGCGGCCACCGGCTGTTATTTCCCCAGACGTAAGGTGAGCTTAGCACGTAACTTTCCCCTCACCGCCAGCCACGACCTTGCCTAAGCTGATGTGGAGCAACGCTTCGAGCATGCCTGAAGGTCTCACGTAGCGTTGCTTCATTAAAGCAAGGACGTGTGTAGCCTCCTTGCGTTCAACAGTGCATGAACCTAATTCTTCTGTAATTGGACATCATCATCTACGCCTGGAGGGTGAGACAGGTGTTCTCTTACAACTTTCCGGGAAGACTGTACATTGCCTCAGTCTTTATTTCCTCCATTTCTCTTTATAATAAATTTTCACTGCAGAAAAATGGACCGCTCACGCTGTGAATAGTTAAGCCTTGAGTTTAAAGGAGGGCGGAAACCTTGTACCTTCATCATGGCTAAAGTTATTCCAAATACGACGCAAATGGGAGCCTTCCCGAGGTGCAATGTGTAGCAGTTTTACCAAGACGCAGGAAGAAGGAAGGTAAACGGACACCAGAGAAGCGACGTTGTGTAGAAGAAAAGCAAGAGAATTAAAACGAGCCAAGAATCGCTAAGAAAGAAAGAGAAATATGAAGAGGGAGATGTAAAATAGGAATGGTACAGAACAGAAGTTAACAACCCTGAATAGCAGAGAAGTTAAACACTACGAATGGCAAGTGTGGAATATAGATTCGGTAGTAAAAATTACTTGGGACGCCCGTGAATATTAACACACTGTTATGGAACTGAATGGTAGTTCATATTGAAGTTGTGAAGCGGCTTGTACTTGTAAATATAAGTTGAGGAAACAGTGTACGCGAACTCTGGTTTAAAGCTTCATGAAATATCGTATCTTGAGTTTCATGCATATGAAAACTTAAGAGCAATAAACACTTGCAGTAATTGTATTAGTTTTTTAATCTATGAATAAAAATGGCCATCAATCACAACTGTATTTCAACAATACTTTTGTTGTTGAAGGTGCAGCATGTTTTGGGTTATTTGTAGGCCATCATACCCAGGGTAAAAATATTAAATACCGTAGGTAAGTGCTTTTATCTCGTAGTTTTCACCTGTGCTTGATGGTAGTTACATATAATTCGAAACATCTTTGCACTTTGTACAGTAAAAGTATTGTCGAAATACAATTGTAACTGACAGTCAGTCATGTTTGTTCATTTGTTTATCTATACGTCACAATTGGATGTCCTACTCTGGGAAGTAACATTTGTTTGTCTGGGTAGGAAATTATATCCCTCACCTGGAGGGTAGAACAGATACGGAAAGTTATGACAGAAAGGTTTTGGGAAAAATGTGGTCCCCAGAGGAAGAAATAAACACGAGACTGTAAACATATTTGCGTGAGGAAATAGCAAGTGCTTCGCTCCCGAATATCGTTGTGGTTATAAAATTATGGAAGGCGAAATGGGACGTATAAAACATATTACTGGAAGCTGTTGAAAGAAGAGACCTGTCGAAAGTTACATCGGGACTAAAATGTGGTGGAGTTTTAAATATAGCGTGAGGATATCGACTGGGTGCAGTTGCGTAAGGAAGGAGAACCAGTGGCGACTTGCTGCGAGAAGGACATAAAATTTCTGTTTTTATAAAAAGCTAGAAACATTTTTGTTTAGCTGAGCGACTATCAGTCAGGACTCTGCTGCGCGACTAACACAACTAACTAACTACATGGAGTAGAGTCCGTCATGAGAAGCAAACAGGTCCTCAGCTAGTCAAGAAATTCTCCGCATTTTAAGGAACCCGAAGGTTTATTACAGCATGAACAAGAGCCCACTACCTCTCCATATCCTGAACCAGATCAATCCAGTCATATCTTCCCACTAAACTTCTTGTAATGCGTTTTAATATTATCCTCCCATCTACACCTGGGTCTTCCAATTGGTCCCGTTCCCTCAGGTCTCCCCAGCAAAACCCTGTATACGCCTCTCCTGTCTCCCACACATGCCACATGCCCTGTCCATCTCATTCTTCTTGATTTTATCACCCGAACAATACTTATTTTGGAGTGGATCGGAATTAAGTCGCGGCCCGTCAAAGGTTCGAGGACCGTCGTTTCATGGAGACTCCTTGTGCCATGAAACGGAGGCTTGGAAACGTTACGAAGTAGGTGAAGTTTCTTTTTGAAGGCGGTTGTTGTATAACTTACATGGAGCACAATACGGTCCACCTTCTGAGTGTTTATGACGGTGAACTCATTTTCTTTCAAACCTCACCTTTATATGATATTTGGGAATAAAGAACGTAAGGTTTATCTGCGGTCTGAGAGCTGTAGAACCAAAGGATCAGCCTCTAACAGCGGTGGAGCGATGGGTAATGCTTGTTACGCGATAAACCGACCGACCACCAGTATTATCATAGAGCAAGGCACAAGTATTTCCAACAGCTTCCTTCTGTAGTTATTTGGGGTTTCAGAGCGCACATGATTCATTCTATACAAAGGTGGACCTGTCCATATTTTTCCGCAGTTTTAATCCGAATCAGCTTAGATTAGGCCTATTCCAGTACTGATTCCCTTTGTTTTCCATCCTATTTTCTATGCGGTATAAGTTTGATGAAAAGCTTCAACTCCGCATTGCTGTCGTTCGACTCCAACACATGCGCATTGGTTCTCTCCATGTAGAATATTAAAATCCACTATCACATTTAATCTGAGATACGCTTTGTTTTCACGAAGTGAATAGAAAGAAAGCATATTGCAGATATTATACACGTGCGCCCTCATAATACAGATTTGCATTAAATTCAGTACGCACGTCTACTCCAAATTTGTTGGGAAGGTTAGGTTAGGTTCGTATCAATCCAAGTGGCATCACTTTCCATGAAATTTCAAACAAATTTAGTCATCTTTATCAACGTTTTATTGCATAAAAATAATTATGAAAAATATGGAGACCTCCATTAATATCTCTTGAAATATGTAGGTTTGTTTTTTTTTTTGTCACATCGTGTAATTACAAATAAAAAACCAGAGTCAATTCTGTGGTAATAGGGCCTACAGTCTGAATATTCTTAGTAATTAACCAACTTGATGCACAAAATCTTATTTTATAATAAGTTTATTAAACGCCTCTACATGTTTCGAGCACTATGTGCTTATCATCAGGAGGTCAAAATTGTATATACAGCATCTGGCATCCTCACACTGAAACAAGTGAGTGGTTCTGTAGGTGGCTGTCCGGTGCACCGGACAGCCACCTACAGAGTGTGATGATACCAGATGCTGTATATACAATTTTGACCTCCTGATGATAAGCACAATAGTGCTCGAAACATGTAGAGGCGTTTAATAAACTTGTTATAGAATAAGATTTTGTGCAACAAGTTGGTTAATTACTAAGATTATACTAAGATGCACGGTCAGCAAAACATCAGTCTGAATATTCGTCACTGTTGTTGCCAATATCTGTTAGGGTCTTCGCTAGTTGCATCTGCCTGCTTTCGTCACAAACCATCTTCTTAAGATCCGTCGCTCTTTCTTTCTCTCGTCCTTTATCCTTGGACGATTTTCAGTTGGTTTTAACACATTTTTTACATATTTCTTCTCTGTGCATCTTATCCGCAGATCGTATCAACCGTTATCCATTTTACCATGAGCTATACAACACTAAATAACCTGTACACTTGGCACTATTCTTGTTGCTTAACATAATTTAACATTTATAACACGTGATATCTGCTAGCGGGAATTTCCTTCTTGCTTTAAAGTAAAGTCCGGAATTTTTCAGCCACAAATAGACGACCGGATTTCAATTTTCAGCGCAAGCAGTTATTCCATTTTTCCTGTCCAGTGGACATTGATTTAGGATCTGTCAATTTCAGCACGTACTGAAAGAGGTAAATTGGTTGAAGCCGGGTGATAACTTCCAACGTCCGTTTTGTACAGAGTTTTAAAGAGTAGGTAGGTTTAGTGTACTCCATAAGTCGGTCTCTGTTCCTCACACAGGCCTCATGGAATGTGTAAGCTGAAGAAGAGCTGTACCATCTTCTAATCCCTCTCTGTGAAGCTATTTAAAAATTATCAGTTCTTGTCGACTGGCGAATTGTTATGGACGGAGATCCTGATCTTCTGAGATCTGATGCTACGTCTCCGCGGAAATGGTTCGCGACGGTAGGAAGGAAAGCGTCGCCTTCATCGTCGAGGATTGAAGATCCAGGCGACGCAGCGTCACTTCGCAGAAGACCTAAATCCTCAAATTCATCGATATTGAAACATCATAACTTGCATACCGACAATTTCGAGAAGTGTAATGCCTTCATCTTCAGGGTCCAAGACTGCCTTACAATGAAAATCGAAGCACACTGCTCCCTCGAATTATCGGTAACTGTAGACCAGTCAGCATGACGTAACGTCTCAGAAGACTTCATTCTCAATTAATACCGCTGTGAGAACCTCAAATCTTGATTCTCTTACCAGGCCTGAATTCCCGTATTGTGATTTATTTTGTTCAGTAACACAATCAGTTGCTTTATTATGCTTATGTTAGGCTCAGCATGTTTCGGGCACCATTATGCCCATCATCAGGAGCACACAACGATAGCGTTGGTTACCACATAGGCTGCCTGGTTCTCGAGTTGCTGTTACAGCCTTCTGTCCGGACACTCATCCATCCTGCCAGCACTTAACTTCCAACCAGCAGCAACTCGAGAACCAGACGGTCTATGTGGTAACCAACGCTATCGTAGCGAGCTCCTGATGAAAGGCATAATAATGCTCGAAACATGTTGAGTCTTACATAAGCATAATAAAGTAATAAGTGGTATCTAGTTAGATATTATTCTTCAGTTATCAAGATGATACACGGTCCAATACACATCAAAAAACCTTACTTACTTACTCCATTGTGCAGAGTCCTTCTTGAGAAGCTAACTGGTTTGCAACTAGCCCGAAAGTTCATTGCCGCACTCACAAGCGTCCGCCACTTGTCTGTATCCTGGGCCAGCCCAATCCAGTCCATATACCCACATCTCACCTCCTGGAGATCCATCCTAATATTATCCACCCATCTACGCCTAGGTCTCCCCATTGGTCTCCATTCCTCCGGTTTCCCTAAAACAACCAGTTGATTTAAATATCGAAGGGACATTTCTCTTTAACTGCTGATCTTCTTAAATCGAGAGTATACCTGAAATGGAGGTGTCAGTCCCTCTGAACGAAACATGCACGGCGTCGAAGAGATTCAAAGGGGAAAAAATTATTTACTTGCTTTTAAAAACAATCTGTTTAAACTTGAAGTGAGGAGGATGTAATTTGCCAGCGCAGGCCTAATAAAATCTTTTATTACACTTTTTAAATTCAAAAATGATACTTTCGTAAAGCCACAACAATTAACGTTTTCGGTCTGTCATTAACTATGGCAGTTAAGGCTTTCCTTTTTTCACTAGCTGTTGTCATTTGCATGAGTGCGTGATTCAGTAAGCAGTGAAATAAAACTAAGTTAAACGATATAAAACTGTACTTTATATGCGTCACATTGCGGTGGCAGCTCTGGCCGCGTTGATACTGTCGCAACATTACAGTTTCTGTAGCAATGAGCATGATTAAAAAACGCACCGTACGTTTTTTAGAGAAGAAGCGAAAAACTCAGCTTTTCCTGGTTTCATTTCTGGGGTTTAGATCTTAAAGACAGTTAATGTTTAGAACACAAACTTCACATATTTGTTTAAGCGTTAGTCACCAGCTTTGTATTTAAAGGGGAAACAATACACCTGGTCTTTAAAGAAAATATGTTTATTGAGTTTTAATTATGGAATTGGTCTGTAGGTTCTAGATGTAATTATTTCACAATACCACTCTCATGTTATTGCTGTTTTTGCAGAGTGAAAATTTTGTGGAAATGTAAATTAATGCTTACATACTTCCACGGTTCTTGGAAGGTGTCTGATACAGTTGCTACCTTTACAGTTTTCATGCTGTTAATTTAGCACGTAATTCTGTTCCACTGTATAATCCTCGTTTGAATTAAACCTTTAAATTTTCCGTCGACCATAAGTTCTGAATGACGTCTACTGATATTGGTAAGAGACTCGACTTTTTTTACTTTCACGAGTTAAACCTCTGTTCTAGTCCTTCACTGTTTATTGCGTACATTTTTAACTGACTTTTGTAATTTATGTTCGTCAATTCGAAAATGTTAATGTTGCGCATAGTAAGAGGGTTATTGAATCTCGGCGTTAGGAAGGACATTGCCGTCCTTATCTTCAAGGTATGGGCAGTCCTCAGATACTGCTCATACGTTGCAGATAAGCGTGGCACATTACTGCGTAGTGTCGATATTCTTTAACCATGCTACTCAACGTGAGAGCCCAGAAGACTTGAATGGTATACATCATCAAATTTTAACTCGCGTGTTAGTGTCTTCTGTCTGTTGGTTCACTTATACAAATTTTCTTTTCTGTGGCACAACAACGTCTGTCAGGTTCATAGATCGCACACAGACACACATATCCGGTAAGACTGCTCTGAACGAGTGACCAGCTCGTCGCAGAGGTCACTACCTATACGACACACAGCAAACACAAGAGACGAAAATCTATGCCCTCAGCGGGATTTGAACCCGTGATCGAAGCTATTAAGCGGCCTACGCCTTGGACCGCACGGACACCTTGACTTAAACAATTACAGTTCAAAATATTAAGTAACCAAGAAAACGTGTGAGCTTCGTACTACGGATATTCTTTAACCCGTGTTAATTTTCCAGCAACAAAATATTAATGTTATCTTCATATACGTTTAAGTTTAACAATTTTCTGACATCATTTAACAGTAATATTGCTCGGATGATAGCATGTAGTGTGTCAAATAGTCACTACATTTACATCCGATTTTTTTTTTTTGATAATTTAACAGGGATTCAGCTGTGATAAACAGTGGACAGAAAGTGAAAGCTCTGTTGTAACCATGTAAATTTTAGTGTATTAGTTCGATCATCTACACGGATGGATCATGGATTTTATTTACAAGGATCAGATGTAGCTACGTCAACGTTCATTCTCTATGCTGGACCAAATCGAGATCCCTCATGCTACGCTGTCAGCCACAAGGGAAATGGACCAATATTTTGATACAGTTGAACAAACATACAACAAACATACTGCTGCTTTGATGTGCAGTTGAGATACCAGTGATATCAACACAGGTTACCTTGCTTTTGTGCTGTCTTCAAGAATACTCTTATGTGGTTCCTATCTTCCATGTTGCTACTGCACTCTTCTCATGACGACTTCCCGAATTACATTCACCACATTTAACTCCCTTCCTTTAAAGGTCACCAGTCTATTTCCAAGTTACGCATTTTAGTATTAGCGAGGCAACCAAAAGACCTGCTGTCTTTATTTCAAGCACCATATTATTCATTTTTATGAAACTCCTATCGCAAGGGCAAGTGGGTGAAGCCTGGAGACCTTCTGACAGAGGACTGCTTTTTGTCTGCTTTAGAAAATAGAATGTATCTCTTTTCCCAAGACTTCACAGTCCTTCACTCGGCCTTTAAAGGTCAACGAGCGTTATGTTTTCGATCCCTTTGGTAACGCTTTTCTGTAATAGCCACACCTTTACAATACGACACTCGCCACCACCATATCCAATGTGATATTAAAGTCGATTATTTTCGTCAGTAATTGAGAATATTTACATGGGAAAATTTAATTTTTTGATAGTAACATTGAAAAGGAATGAATTACACTTCAGTGACCACCATATGAAATGTGTATTATCTAGCCGCTGCTTATAAAATGTTACGGACCGGTATATTTTACTTCAACAAGAACATAAAACCGCAAACTGCCGACTCAAGTAGGACATATGATTTATGTAGGAATATATTTCAATTCGTAAGCATTCTAAAATAAAAGATGGAAGCAAAAAGTCTGCTGAAGGAAGGAAAATATTTTACTGGCTCTGCGATACGTTTTCTTCCTTCTTTTGTTGCTGCGTGTACAATAAAATAATATAACTCACCTTCTTCATGTTGTACCAAGAGAGATTATTTTATTCCTTTAGTAAGCAATGTTTCAGTTACCAACACTTCGTGCATACTTAATTTCCAAATTCGCTTAACTCTCTTATGATCAGCGTATCACTGCAGACTATTGAGATTTGTCCGTGTTCCGAACAGTAAAACAGGCACAGTATGTGTTATAACAACAGCACCGTAACTCTGTAAAGCCACATTCTTCTACAATAACGACACGTGGCTGTCTTAGCCAACTTCTCCCTTTGGCGCGACAGTAGCATAACTTCCTTTCAGATTACTAAATTGGTGCAAAGTAATAAACCTTAGGAAACAAGAAACTTTTCATTATGTAATATTTGTGGGGATGACGGCCTATGCGTATTTTCTACGTACAATTGGTGGTATGACAAGGAATATCATTTGCGCGCGCGCGCGTGTGTGTGTTTGTGAGAGAGAGAGAGAGAGAGTGAGTATTTGTGTGTGAGTAACATGGCTGGAAGTATCTTTTTCAGTTCCCTGTGATCGCTATACGAAATTTAAGGGTACGTTAGTTGCACTAAAGCGCCCTGAGTCTGAACTGTATCGAGCTTTAAATTTTACATTAGCAATAAAACTTCTTTCGTGTTGGTTCATAAAACAGAATGGTGTAACTCGTGAATTTGTTTACGATATGTGCAAACATGAGGAGATATCAGGTTTGCTGTCACTATCTTACTGGACACCAGAACACAGTCAACCCTAAAATATAATTTACAATTACAGCGAACACTAGTTACATCTCCCCTTAAATTAGTTTGGACAACTTACATTTTTTCCTAATTCACTCATTAAAACCGAATTTTGAATTCACATTTTCTGTCTCCCAAAAATGAATAATACTCCCCTATCTCTGATTATGTAATTATTAAGGTAAAGCAGTCCCGTTACAGGCCTGGAGTGGCCCAGAGGGTTCCTGGAAGTCACGGTTCCCAGATTTCATGACAAAGGTATAGGATGGTGGTAAGGTTGTCAGCCTTACGCACCGGCCTCCTTTACCCCCAGGAAATGCTTCTGGTACTCATTTCTGTTAGAAGCTGAGTCGACCCCAGGGCCATAGTGCGATCGGAAGGATTATGTCAATGAAAAATTCCAATAACACCAGCTGGGATGGAACCAGCGACCTTCCGATTTGTAGCACAGCACCTTAACCACTGTGCTATCGCGGTCCCCTATGTAATTATTAAGAATATAATATATCTTGGATTATGTTCATTATATCTTAGTTGCATAAACTCCTCAGTATTTGAAAGTTATCCTTCCTCTTCTAAATCCATTTTCATAACATCTGGTGGGTGGTCCAAAGTAGGATGTCGTACGATCAAATCCAAGTGCACTTGATGAACTGGAACAAGAAATTCGAAATGTTTTTTGCCGCTCTTCTTCCTGACTTCTAACGGAAAGTTATTGAGTCTGTGTGTCTTCCATATTGCGGAAGTGTGTGCAGATTGCTGGGGCTTATGTTGTAATTGGACAGTAATTGGCTTTGAAACTTTGCAAGAATTGTAGCAGTATAGCGTTCAGTTTATGAGATACAGCTATTTAACACTTTGTAGTTAATTTGCAATCACGCTATATAAATTATACTGTGACCGAATTTCTTTTTTACGTGAACATCTGTAGATATGGCGACATTGCGAAATTTTGTATTTACACAAAAATAACGCATGTAGAGCCCGTACTTAAGTAATTATTTCCTCAGTTCCGTGTCAGTAATGATAGAATCAGTAATGTCAACACATTTTAGGATTAGAAGTTTAGACAATAGAAATAGGCCTTGAGATTTGTGCTCAAAACTTCCTGTTTAATAAGAAGATGAACCTTACGTCTAGCAGCGCAGAATTATCTTGACTAGATGAATAACCATAAGATTCTCAAACATACCGCACATGGTAAAATTGATTATTTACCTAGTTAGTTGTCGTGGTTAATCACAGATATACAGCTATTACGGACTTCAGATGCTCGTGACGTACTGGTATAAGTAAATGATATTTCTGACCTCCGGTCTATATTGCTGTATTCTGACTTTCAAGAAGGCCACTATTATATTTCTGTGACATATGTCGGAAATGTAACCTTCCCGTTCAAACCATTTCCTTTTCTATATCCCCTCTATCCTTCCCTCTATTTGAACTGTCCGATCACATAACAGACCGTCTTTTATGTGGTCTCATATTCGAAAATAACGGAATGGGCAAAATGTGACCAGCCATCCAACCAGACAAGTAACCGATGAGTCAACTAGGCAATCAAAGAAGCAGGCAGACAACCCTGTTATATCTGGGCTGACTGTTGAAGATGTCCTGCCGCTGCCTACACAGTTCTGTATAATTATGAACAATATAAGATCCGCCATATCTTTTAACCCTTTTTTGTACAATTTTGTGGTATAAAGTTAAAATATTGAAATTATATACACCAGAAGCTAAAATATTTACAAGTGTATTCACTGCTAGATTTAGGGACCTGCAAAATAACTTGTTCTTCTTAATGTTCCTTTATTACTGATACAAATTTTTTGTTGCTTATATCATGGTCTTAATATCACAGTGTCCATGTAGAACATTTTTGACTTGTACTTTGTTCAATACTGATCGTACTGAAAAGAGTTTCACGTAAAACTGTGATTTGGTTTTGCCATTTTCAGTTGTTTGTCGAATGATCTTTTCTTCGAAAAGAAAAATTAAGTTTTCTATGCAAATAAGGGATTAAACTGGATCGGTTTGTTCACGCTTGTGGCACTGGACTGGGCTGCGGATAGAGAATTGAATCCGGGTCTGTTGAGTGCTTTCGGAGATAAAGCTTGAGTACAGACGGATGGACAAATAGACAAACAGTTATTCCATAGTGTGTCTATATTACACAATTCTTGTAAAGAAGATACGCATATTGCATAATCCATACAACGATCAAAGTAACAAATTTACGATCATCCTGTGTGTACAGAAAATTTAAGCTTGTAATACGTCTTCCCTTACGGTTCGAATCCAGAGTGATGAATTAATGCCTTGAATAATATTTACTGTCAGTATGACAAGGCCCTAACTTACCATGTGCACGGATTATGTTGGCGCACGGATACAGCTGATGTACTATAATCCTTTCCGCCGCCATTACAATTGTAAACTTACTCATGAGTCTGACGACAGTGAATAATCAAAACGCGCTGCAAGCCGACAGGAAAACCCTCTATATTGTGTCAGAACCTTGTTATCCTATATGTTCCATAAAGCATCAGAACTGAGAATTAAACTCCATGTGAATTTAGCTTATTTGTACTGCAATTGTCAGTGTGTACCATGCTTCATCAGCAGGGTGAGAAGGGAAAGGGCTATGAACTCTCGCAAACTTACAACGTACAAGAAATTCACCGTGACATTACGAATTCAAGACGCCCTCCGATATAAGACACCTCCACTTTTAAAAAGGGATTTGAAGGAAAAAATTGGGATCGTAGAAAGCGATAAATATGTATCACAGGTGTTTATTAAGAAACTAAAAATGTTAATAATGTTTTTTTTTAAATTGAAAAGAGGGCATATAGGCTACATGTTTCGACCTGTTAACAGGTCATCATCAGGCCTTCAGCAAAGCAAGTCTCAGGTGCTGTTTTAGATATTGGGATCCCAATATTTACACACAGGATTTTTTATGCATAGTGGATACAGCTATAAAGGAAGGGCAGCTCTACTTCTCACTTCACAACACACAACGGATACCCACCCTGCTTGCTACCAATCCCAACATAAGGTGGACCCATACAAATCACCCAACTGGAAATACTGTGAATATAAGTAGCCACACCTGACCATCAATTGAAATACTTTGGACAAAACGGACTACCATGAGAGGCTGTTTACTACACAAGTCCAACCGACCGAATGAATGTACAGTAACAACCAGATCCAGTGAGAAATCTTAGGGTGAAAAACCTATTCAAAGCGTCAAATATCTACTCATGTTTTAACTTGTTTTAACTAGACATCATACGTTTCACATTTTATCCAGTATCATATTTTATGTACATCCACAAATGTAAATATTGGGATCCTAATATCTAAAACAGCACCTGAGACTTACTTTGCTGAAGGCCTGATGATGACCTGTTAACAGGTCGAAATACGAGTATGTAGCCTATATATTCTAATAAACATTTGTTGTGCTGACGTGTATAACTCAATTTGTTAATAATGTGTTTAAAATGAAATATCATAAAAGCATACAAATATAAAATAAATTGAAAAATTTTCATTACAGTAATCTTTTATCCTGCTTTATGTAATCAGCACGATCCTGCTTTGTTTCTTCTGTCTCACTGTTATATTCTGCACGTTTAAGAATCTTCATCGCTTGATATACTGTTGTCCCAAACAATGTTATCTTGCGTTCCTTCTTCCGAATTGGATTTAAAAAACTTGGAAAACGATTTCTTAATAATTGGTCCAGCACTTCTTTCCAAGAATTTATTCAATTTACATTCTGCACGTATTGTATAATACGGCATCGGTCTTTTAACATTCAAGAATTTTTTGTGGAAGTCAACATTTTTTGCAAGAAAATACATTTCACTGTCTTCAAAATATTCTACTCCTTTAGCGAGGCCACTTGTTCTTCGAGGGAATACTGTTCTTGGGGCTTGTGAAGAGTCGAAAATAATACATTGTATATAAGACGCCCCCTGATTTTCATTTCGGAAAAATGTGGAAAAATTCGCGTCGTGTTATCTAAGTAACGCGGTACGTCCAGTCGCAGTTACCTATCAGCGCTGTGGTCCATAACTTTCAAGTAAATTCCTTGATAAAGTAACTGTTGTGGTAACTTTCCATTGCTTAGGTCAGTATGACGACAGACGTGCCGCTCATTTAACTATAATGTCCAGAGGGCGATTGTCAGGGTTGACCGTGCTTTACAGTTATGGGAATACGGAGCCGATTACTCTTGTTCCATACAACATACAATTCTTATAATAAAAGCCAACGTGATTCCATATTTCCCAACATTATTTGGTAAAGAGCTCTGCATGTTTCTGACAGATTTACTGTCCATCATCAGGAGTCTTTATACTGTATTCTGTTATATCAATGCGAAACGCCTCATCGTAACTGATTATGATTTCGTTAACTTTCATAGCTTTACATACAAATAATTTCCTAAAGTTTTTGATAAACATTTATGGTTACAGTACTATCGGCTACTGTGTAGAGTTCCCTTGGACTTACGGTCTGTCAGTATTAGGTCGTTCCAGGAATTTTATATGTCGGTAATATATGACGCTGAGTGGGAATTTTCACGCCCCAACCGTTTTAAACCAGGCAGTAAGCGAAGATCGTCGCTGAATAGGAGATTGAGTAGAGTTTTTTTCACAGCACAAGGACAAAGAGAGTAGCGTACATATTAAATAATGTATAAGAAGAAAGTATTTGGAATTTTTATTTATTTATGTATTTATTTT
>Ga0123354_10010851_pt1 | contig 14055 bp, 15 predicted proteins | sample TergutLab28metaG_2_FD_97872 | JGI IMG/M metagenome (GOLD analysis project Ga0123354, IMG submission 97872) | Labiotermes labralis P4 segment gut microbial communities from Petit-Saut dam, French Guiana - Lab288 P4 | ecosystem: Host-associated > Arthropoda: Insects > Digestive system > Gut ... | reverse complement strand
ATGCGGCAAAGTCGTGGTGATGTGTTTGTGACTAGGGTGTTTACCGGCGTGTCTGGCGCGTGAAGAGACGACCTTCCCAGAATAATTCGGATTAGAGAACCAACTAAACTGAAAGGTCGTCTCCCGTGCAATCTTGCCCTGCCCAACCAGTCCTCGTCGACCCGACACGCCTAACAAACCACAACGTATTAAGCTTGCTCACCCAAATACCAGACCCTAGGTATCGCCGCGGTATCCGCTACCCACTCGCCTTGCTCATCTCGGTCACCCTAGCCGCCATCCTATCCGGGGCAACCAATCTACGAGCCATCGGCCAATGGGCCCAAACCATCCAAGGACCAATAGCGACACTACTGGGTCTGGGTGCCCGTCGACCCGACGAGTCAACCATCCGCCGTGTCCTGGCACGCCTTGACACCCAGCTTCTTGACCAGCTGATCGGCTCTTGGACCAGACTCCGATCAGGTGATCTGGACGGTCGTACCGTCATTTCATTCGATGGGAAAACCGTCCGCGGCGCGAAAGCGGGCGGCCATCACGCCCCCCACCTGGTCGCTGGGCTACTCCATGGCGATGACACTGTTATTGCTCAAGCGGAGGTCGATAGCAAGTCCAATGAGATCCCCTGCTTGAAAGAGCTACTAAAATGCCTTGTCATCGTCGGTTGCTTGATCATTGCGGACGCGATGCACACCCAATTCGCTACCGCCATCCAGATATTAGCCCAGCAAGGCCACTACCTGTTCACCGTCAAAGCTAACCAGCCCACCATGATGGGCTTATGCGCTGACCTACCTTGGAACACCTGTCCAAGACGTATTTTCAATGATGGTTCCCATGGTCGTCGGGTCACTCGCACCATCACCGTAGTCAGCCCACCCGCCGGGTATCTTGATTTTCCCGGAGTCCACCAGATCGCCCGGCTCACCCGCACCCGAACCGTTAACGGTAAAAAGACCAAAGAGACTGTCTATCTGATCTGCTCTCTACCGGCCCATCAAGCCACGCCTGATCAGATCGCTTCTTGGATCCAACACCATTGGGCGATCGAGAACCGGTTGCATTACGTACGTGACACCACCTTTGGTGAAGATGGTTCTACCTGCCGGGCAGGTAACCTACCTCATGTTATGGCCAGCCTTCGTAACCTGACCATCAATTTGATCCGATTAGCTGGTTACCGATACATCACCGACGCTCTGCGACACCACGCCTGTCGTCCAGACAGCCTCATCTTGCTCCTACAAACCACACCGCACACCAACACACCTTGTCGCAATCACATTCAATGACTTTGCCGCATCCCTGAAGATCTTAGGCGCCCAGGCGCTGCGGGAGGGCTCTGACTTGGACGATCTTCTGCCTGGTGTTGATAGGGTCGCTTCGCTTGTCAAGTGCTGGTTGTTGGCGACCCACTAGGGGGCTGTGTCCGGGGAGCACCTTAAGGAGCATCTCGACGAGTGGTTGTTCCGTTTCAACCGGCGTTCGTCGCGTAGTTGGGGCTTGCTTTTCTATCGGATTCTCCAACTCGGTGTCGGCCACTCGGGCATCCCGTATGCTGAACTGATCGCCGACCCGGCTGATCAGCCTCAACGACCGCCGCCGATCCACGGCTGTGGCGGCTCACCCCCCCACACCCCACACTCTCGCATGTCGACTCCGACAGGCCCTGGCGCGCGATCCAACTCCGCTGAATTGCATACCCAGAAATCGACTTATGCCGTCGCTGACGTGCTCAGGGTTTTCGAAGCCCAGGTGTAGGTGAGACACGCCGGGTCGGGTGGGCGCGACGGGGCTGTTGTCCAATCCGATGTAAAGGGGGCAAACATGGGATGGCGCAGCGTCTACTCGCGCTGCAGACACGCAACCACAGTGACCATGTCGGCCCGGTGTGACCCGCTGCTCGCCTACTGGCTGTCCCGCGTGCTCGGTGTGAGTTAGGATGCTCGCCCGTGGGACCCGGGTCGCATCACCGCCTGAAAGATCACCGGTGTGGGCGATGGTCTGAGCTACGAGTTCTACTCCCACGCCCACGACATTTACGCCATGGACGGCAGACTGATCGCCCAGTAAGTCGCCGAGCACGATAAGCAGCAGAGAGTTTGCTAACTCGGGATTCGGGACGCACACCTGGGGCACGCCATGATGTGCCAGATGCCCGAAAAACAAAGCCGGGTGTTTCTGTGAGGGCGGTTCAAAGCAGTTCATCCAGTCTTTCGAGTTCATCCAGTGAAGCCGGTGTTGTGGGGTGATGGCATATCGTGGAGGCAGTCGCAACGGAATAGTGGCAAACCAGTCAACGGAGCGGCAGCGCCTTCTGAGCACGAAATGTAGGGCTATGCTATCTACTAGCACGGATAGATATCCAAGTGGTTCAACCAAAGGGAAACTGGCTTATGATCAAAGTGCTTGTTGTGGATGATCACCCACTGATCGTGCATGGTCTGATAACAGCTTTATCAGCCAGTGATGACATAGAGGTTGTTGGCGAAGCGCCAGATGGCCAATCTGCCGTTCGTTCTGCTTTACGTCTACACCCAGACGTGATAACAATGGAGTTGGATCTTCCAGACATGTCTGGTCTAGTTGTAACAGAACGCATAATTGAAGAGGCAGAGATAACGGCCAATGGGTGGAGTCCACAAATCATCATCTTGACATCATCAAAAGAAGACAAGATAGTCATCGCCTCAATCCAAGCCGGCGCTTGTGGCTATCTGCTAAAGTCATCTCCGCTGCAAGACATAGTCATGGCGATCAGAGATGTCGGCGAGGGTCGTTCCGTCCTTACGTCGTCTGTCACCGGGGCGCTAGTGAGACAAGTACGTCGGACAGTTCATGCACATGAACTGTCGGCTCGGGAGTATGATGTCTTACGGCTAGTGGCCCAGGGTCTGACCAATAACGCGATCGCCAGACTCTTAGTCGTTAAACCATCAACAGTGAAGACCCACCTAGAACATATTTACAAGAAAATGGATGCGTCTTGCAGGATGTTAGCCGTGACCAGAGCCCGCGAGTATGGGTTCATCGTCTGAATGGACGTTACTGGGAGCTTGCTCCAATAAGTGCGTGGTGTCATTTGTTTGGAGCGCTATGCGGCTCAATGGATACTGCATTTAGAATGGCATCTGGCCGTGGCTGATCGCCATCCGTGTAAGCAGCTGTGGCCTTTGTGAGGAAATGTGCAAGGAAAAGCGCACATACCCCGATTGCAAGAAGACACTGCCCTATGAATGACAGTACATTACCGAGCAGTATCGATACATTGACCCACCAACCGAACTGGACACCCGAGACCAAGAGACCTAGCCGACTAAGAGTAGCGGTCACCAATGGCTCAATCGCGACACAGATCACACCGGTGACAAGCACCGCCGTAGCTGTCTGTCGCACAACGACAAATTCATTACGTATAACCACCTCTCAACGCTATCACGCCGAAGACCCAGACAATGGGGTGTGAGTCAGTTTGGGTGTGAGTCAGTTTTGTGGTTAGGCGGCTTGGGCGGTGTAAGTCTGGGATAGGTGCTGGTCCCAGATGAGGTGGTCGCGGCCGGATTGGTGTAGGGCTCGTAGGGTGATGATGGGGTCTAGTCCTTTGATGGTCCAGCGCATGCCGGATTGTTTGGCTCGGACAGCGACAACGGTTTTGCAGGCCGCTTCGACTTGCCCGGAGCCAACAAACCAGCCTTTAGCCTTGTAGACGTCGTATCGCATACGGTGAGCATTACGGCGGAAGTAGTCGAGTTGGGTATCAATTTTGTTGGCTAAACCTGGTTTAAGATGCAGGTCGGCGATGACACGTGTCATGGCGTTGATGTCGCCTTTGTCTAGATAGCTGATTAGCGTGGCGGTTAGTTGGTCGGGGTGGGCGAGCATGAACGCTAATTGGTTGACGATATCTTGGACGTGTTCACAAGCATGGTAGTAGTCAACTATTTGGATAGCGTCTGGCCAGTCGCGATCCGCGATCGTCCATATCCATTTCGCACCGTCCCCGATGATGATTTGCTCGTGGGCCCGGTAAAAACTACGACGGATATGTTCATCTTTTACAGCTTGGGCAAAACTGTTAGCGTCTTCGAAGGTGGCGATATAGGAGGTCGAGTGGTCATCGCGGACGGGTTGGCCGTCCTTGTCAACATCGGTTTGGGTGAAAAGCAACCAATTTTGATTTCCCGGGTATGAGTGCGGTTATCCAGATTTTTCACGGCCCGACCAACGGTCTCGGCTGGCACCATGGGGGCGCCAGTCCCATCGGCTAGCATATAGGCCACTTTGATCGATAATCCAGGTAGCGGTAACTGGATTAGCTGACCAAGTGAAGTCGCGTCACGTTCCACGTCGGCGCGACGTTTGGCGTTTCGCCCGATCTGGCGAGTTGACCGCGCTAAACCAGAGGCCGATATCAGATCGGTCCCGGCGACCACTTCGACCAGCTGGGTGGCTTTCGCGAACGGTAATTCCATACCAGCCATCGAACAAGCTTTAGCTAGGCCGGGCGAGGTTTTACCCGATAAACCCAGAATATGATCGGCGGGCGCGAATCCGTGATGACAGGTCGCGCAATGATACCAAGCCCGCTTAACACTAACTGGCCCCGACATTGTCACCACAGCTTTCGGGCGTCGACCCTTACATTTGGCTAGTTGGCCACAATCACACATGATGGTCGGCCCGCTATGTCCATCGGTTAGCCGGACGACTTGTTGGATCATCGCCTGCCCGATCCGGCTGGCCGCTTGGCGGGCGGCTTGTTCTACCAAACCCAATACCTGGCCAGTATCCTTAACGGCTAGCTGCGCGGCCGCGATAAACGAAGCGATCTCGATACCGACCAGCTGGGTCAACACGTTTGTTAACTGGTCCAAACTGGTTTCTACTTGACTACAAAGCCCCCTTTTTGGTCTGCCAGAGCAGAGGAGGGCTGGTTAAGTAGTAAACGTTTAGATTCTTCAGCGTTGATGTCAGCGATCCGGGCGCATACTTGCTGGAACTTATCCCACGCGGCGACTCGATCACGGACTTGTTCCACCAAAGCGACCGGCACTTTCTGCTTACGAGTCCGCCCACCTTGCCAACGTTCCACCGAGTAGAAAGGCCCATGGCCTTTATCGTCTGGTTTAGCGCAATGACAATTTGGTTTACCACACCGGCGCCATTCTTCCTGGAACGAGCCAGGGGTGAATACCGCTGTTTGATCCAGTTCGGCTAGTAGTTGATCACGCAGCTCAGTTAACTGATCCGGCGTTAGCCCATCAAGATCATCTACCATCATTAACCCTCACAATCTGAGATAGTACCTATCTCAGATTATCATGTGACAAGCCAAAACCATCAACCAACACAAAAACGAATCACACCCGTGGGACACACATTGTCAGATGACTGCTTGCGGCCGGTGACGTATTGGACGTCGAACGCTTCGACGATGTCTTCCTCATCAGGGTCAGCGTAACGTCCACACACGATCTCTGGTCTTCCACCCACGCCCTGCTACAGGGTTGGTGCCACCGGTGAAGTGGCCCCGACCGGGTCAGCTCCCGGTGTTGGCCTGGTCTGCGTGGTGGGCAGCATCGCAGTGATCTGGGCGACGTCTTGGCGTTGAACAAGGCTGGACGGCTCACCCAGTGGCTTGCCGCTGGTGACGTTCCACGCGTCGCGGTAGGCGGCGACCGCGAGTGCCGCCTCGTCCCAGCGTCGCGCTTCACGGGGATCCGCGGGCCTTCGGCCGAGCGTGCCCAGCCAGGGGTCGCGTCGGGCGGTCGCCTGTTGGAGGAGATTGGTGGCACGGTTCCGCATGGCATCGGCGCGTTCGGTGATGGCTTGGGTCATGTCAGCGTCGTGCCGGTCGCTGGTTTGCGGGATCAGGCCGAGCAGATATCGCGGTGCGACGCGGCGGCGTGGGTCGGCGGTCGTGTTGTCGAGGTATGTGGTGAGGCGTGCGTGCAGGACGGATGCCACATCGGCCGCGCCGGTGAGGGTTCTGGCGGTGACGAGTTTCGGCATGATCGCCTCTGGGTGGATGCCGTTGGCCTCAGCGCGGCGGAATTCGGCGCACAGCGGGCCGAACGCCTCCGAGTCGAGCACCTGGGCGACCTGGGCTTCGTCGAGGCCGCAGTGGGCGATAAGGGCGGCCCAGCGGTCTTGTTGCGCGGCGGCGATCAAGGTTTCGATCTCGGCGCGCAGCTGGGCGGTGTTGCCCCAGCGTTCGGTTTCGGATTCGCGCATCTGGTGGGCTGATAGTTCGGCACCCGAGTTGGCCAGGACGCCTGTCAGGACTGTTCGGGCGGTGGCGTCTGGGTTGTCGGAGGGATGGGGTTGGTCGTGGGTGTCGTCGGGCCGGTCGATGGCCACATAGGCCTGGTTCTGGTTTCGGCCTCTGGTCATGGCGACGTACAGGTTTTCTCTGGTGGTGGTTGGTGTGACGAGGATGTGGCAGGTGTCGACGGTGACTCCTTGGGCGCGGTGGGCGGTGACGGCGTAGCCGAGGTCGAGGTGTTCGGCGGCGTAGGCGGCGGGCAGGGTGACGGTGGCGCCTCGGGTGTGTCCGGCCCGACGGATAGTGACGGCACCGTCCTGGTGGATTTTTGTGATCATCCAGCGGTCGCCGTTGCGGACCCAGCCGGTTCGTCCGGCGATCAGGTGGCGGTCGTTGCGGCGGGTGATCACCAGGTCGCCGGCGGAGGCGCAGCTGCCGTCGAGCAAGATGTTCTCATCGGTTGGGTCGACCTGTCCTGTGATGATCCGGTCTGTTCGGGCTTGGGCGTTCAGTTCGCGGACGGTGTCTAGCGAGTCGGCGATCAGCAGGGATGCCAGCCCGTGGGCGGTGTCATCGCGCCAGGCTTCGTAGGCTTTGGCTGCCATGTCTTCGAGGCCACCTTCAGCCAAGCGTCCGTGGGTCTCATAGTGGTTGATGGCGGCTGGGTCGCCGTGGCGGAGCATGAGAGAGGCGGGTTTTTCCCACTGGTAGGTGAGCCGGTGGATGTCGGTCAGCTCGGGGGCGTCGGCTCGGTTGGCGACGAGCATGGTGAACGCGCCGCCGGCGTCGACCGCTTGGAGTTGTGCCCAGTCGCCGACCAGGAGGACTTTCGACCCGGCCTGATGGGCGAGGCTGGTGATGCGGTCGAGGGTGAATGTGCCAGCGAGAGAGGCTTCGTCGATGATGACCAGTTGGCCCCGCTGGAAGTCAAGGTTGGTGTAGTCGTGGAGGGCGAGCCAGCGGGCCGTGTTCTCGGCTGGGATGCCCAAGTCTTCACCGAGGATGGCGGCTGCGGTGGCGGATGGTGCCAGGCCGACGACGGAGCCTGGCCCATGCTCGGCCTCCCACATGCGTCGCAGTGTGGCCAGTGCGGTGGTTTTGCCCGCACCAGCCGGGCCGACTAGCACGTCCAGGTCACGTCCAGAGGTCGCGATCTTGAACAGGGCGTCCTGCTGGTCCGGGCCAAGCACAAGGCCCTTGCTGTCTGTCTGGTCGACGAGTTTGGTGACGGTGTCGAAGCTGACGACCGGAGCCGTGAACGTCTCAGCTAACACCATCAAGCGTTGTTCGGCGTCGAGTAGGTCTTGGGATGAGTAGACGGTCATATTGCGGGGCCGGAACCGGGACGTGCCATCATCGCGCAGGAACTCTGTTGGGGCGAACATTTCGGCCGGCGTCAGCCGGAGCGAGGCTTGTTCGGCGGCGTCACAAATCTGCTCTGTCAGTGCCTCCCGGTCGCCGGTCGAAGCGAACCGCCAGCCCATCGTCTGCCTCGAGGCCTCGGCGTGCAGGTTCCACCGCCGCCACGTGGAACGCTTCTCACCCACCGTGTCGAGCACCGAGGCAGCCAGGGCGTCAACCATGTCCAACGGCAGATCGTCGGTGCGGATGACGATGCTGTCGGATTCGGCGATCACCCGGCGCGCCCAGCTGGTGGCGTCCTCACCCAACAGGCTCGAGGCGCGCCCACGCCACTGTTCGGTCAGCTCTGCCAGGGAGTGCAGCTGTTTTTCGGGTCTGGTCGCCAGGGTGGCTTGTTGGCGTAGGGCGAGGATCATCTTGGTTGACGGCCGGCGGCCATGCTCGCCCACATAGGCTGCGATCAGTCGGTCTTTCTCCACGTCGATGTCATGGGCACGCGAGGAGAACTCGCTGATCAGGTCATCTTGGACGCCGGTGATCTCCCAGGCTGGATTGCGGTCGTGTCCCCGTTCACGGGCGTCCCAACCGACCCCCAGCACGCGGGTTATCCGGTCTGCCAGTAGGGCGTTGTAGAGGGCGGACATGGTGACGATGGCGGCGTGCATGGGCCGGGAGTCAACGGTGCGCCACTTACCGTCCGAAACGGTGCGGACCCGGTTGGCGATCACGACATGGGTGTGCAACTGCGGGTCACCCGCCCTCGAGTCGTAGTGGTCGAAGGCGGTGGCAACCACACCGGTGACATCGGATTGCACGACCGAGCCGTCCCGCATGTCAGAACCGGTTCGGGTCGCCAACACCTGGGCTTCCATGAAGCCGAGCACGTCGGCGATGCTGTCCTGGTGAGCCTGGGCGATCAGCTCCTGGATACCAGCATCGGCGACACCCCACAAGACGCTCACTGATTTGGGGACGGAGAATGTGTAATCGAACCCAGCCACCGCCTTGCGGGTGCCCCGCTCGGTTTCCTGACGCTCAATCTCGCTCAGCGTTTGGGCGCGCTCAGCATCGGTCAGCTTCGTGTCGAGCGCTCGTGAGCGTTGGTCGATCCGCTCCGCTGCTGTTGCGTAGTGGGCGTATGGTCTGCCGAGTTGTTCACCGGTGAGCGGGTGCAGGCCGTGACCCATGAGCAGTTCGAGGTGCAGTTCGCTCACCCGATCACCTGGTCTGAGCGGACAATCGAGTGAGGCGACACCCGAGCCGATCCACCAACCTGGCGGGTTGCCTGACTCTTGGTAGTAGCGTGTCAGCGGCGTCGACAATGAGCGATCACCGTCCCCAGCCGCAACCGATGCGAGCAGGTACTTGTAGCCGTCACCAGCCGACATCAACCGCATCGACACAGTCATGGGCGTTCACCTCCACCAGGAAGGTGCGCGGCGTGTACACTGAAACCAGATACGGATACTCAAATAAAGCTTGAACTGTCCTCGACTGCCAACCGTGTGACGTCTCAGATAAGGAAAAATGGTGAAAACCCGCGGAGCAAGAATCGTGGTAGACATGATCGGCTAGCATAGAAATGTTATGGGGTGAGCGTTGGATGGATGTGGTAGATGATCATCGACAAGCAGGCTGCATTAGTAGACCAGGTCGGTGCTCCCGTAAAGCGGTCAACGCTCCGGCGTCCCGGCAGCGCTCGGTGGTTCAGATCACAAGCTCAGCCCAGCTGAGCTTCATTACCCGCACCATCGATTCGCTGTTAACTCACTGCCACTGGTCGAGCACTGAGCACGGATAAATGCGACAACTCGTCGAACCTCTTAGTTGCTCACGCCACTGAGTGTCAACGCGTCAAATGCAGAACCGAGTGCTAGACGATAACACCGCGACGACTGATCACCCCTAGCAGGTGGCGTTCGGGGACTCACAAGACTGGAGCTTGGAAGTGAGCAGCTTAAGCTGAGTCACCTAAGCTCAGGAGCGCGTCTAGAGCAGGCTCTCAGTACGGTGTCGACTCTCATGTACGTTGCCACGAGATGTTCGTCTTTCTTCAATTCGTGGCTTTGTGTTCAGTTCGACTGTCTAGCACAGCCATCAAGGATTGTGACGCAGCGGTGTCTACTGGCGACATTGCTCTCTGGTTTTTTAGCTCACGTGCACATCGCAATCAAGTGTGCTCAGACATCGTCGTAATCTTTCTTTGCTTAGGTGATCAGCGGTTGAGAAGCAGCATGACCTGGTTTGCTCATACAGACGGTGCTAGCCTGTTCGCGTCCAGGTGATCGGTGAATCCCGCTAGACACCTTGACTGAGCCACAAGCAGCGTAATGAGCGTTGGTGCTAGCTAGAGTAGTTTTCGGACATGTCAAAACCAATCACTATTAGCTTCATGTTCGCGTTCTACAACAGCCTTGGGCGACACCTGATGTGTGGTAGCTACGCAGGCGCTAGATAGATCAAACGCTTGGAGCTAGTCCACTCGAGGTGATCGTTCTAGCGCTTGTCTAGTGATGTGAGTATCACGGACACACTCATGCGGTCATGGGACCTTGATCAGTGTCAACATATCTATTTGGTGCATGCAGTCACGTTGAGACGACTGGTCTTCTGGACGGCGTTGATATCGCAGCATTATTGGAACAAGACCCAGTACGTCAGTGAGGCTTGTGTCGGTAGTCAACCCTCCATAAAAACTACTGGATTATTGTCGCAGACGATGGAGGGTCGACACTGATCAACCAGAATGGTGTCCTGGAAGGTGAGACTTAGGTTGTAGCTGGCGCTAGTTTGGCCTTGGTGTCATCGATAGCCCAAATCCACCCATCGGCGGTGGCGGTCGAGGTGATAGGTGGGTTGCAGCGTCGCCGGGCGACTCGTATCTGCTCGGCGGTGAACCCTGAATTAAGGCCGGCTTGGGTCACTTGGTTCGCTGGGGCTATCCGGCCGTGGGCACGCAAGTAGGAGATCACAAAGTCCCGTGGTGTAACACTGTTCTGGGCTGATGGTGGGACGTCGGGGTTGGTGGGCTTCAAGGTGGGGTTGGCTAGGTTATCAGCCGGGGTCTTAACAGGGGATAGGGGAGCATTGTGGTCTGGGACTGTTTTTGTCTGGTCGGTGGTGACGGCCTGGTGATTGGGTGGCTGGTTTACCGGCTGGGTTGGTGTCGGCCTGCCGATGACGACGGTCAAATGGGTTACGGCTAGGAGTACCAGTGGCGGGACGGCGGCGATCACCGACGCTAACCACCCAGCTACCGCGGTGGCATGAAGTGTCGCATGGATGGCGTTCGCCGTGACGGACAGGCCTGACGCTCCAATCAGTAACATCCAGCAGTACCAAACCCCGGTTCGTCCAGCTAGAGCGACCGCCCCAATGGTAGATACGACGATCAAACCGTCAACAATTAGCGGCCAAATCCAAGTCAGTGATGGCCTGATACCGGCTGACGCGGCCAGATCTGTCAAAGCTGTAAACGACAAGACGAACGCTCCGCTGGCAATCAGGATCGTTCCAGCTACGCCGACGCCGGTCAACCAGTCTCGTCTAAGCTCAGCGCTCACGCAAACTCCTTCGGGGTAACAGTGTCAACGGTGACCTGAACATCCAGGTCAGCAGATTGGGGTTTACCTTGGCATCCGACCTTGGCCAACACTAGAACAGCACCGGCTAGGGTCTGCCTGGGCAAACTGAGATGTTCGGCAGTTTCAAACGTAGATAGCAACCCGGGCTGGCCGGTCTTGAAGTCTTGGATGGTCATGGGGTCCCCTGGATCGCGTGGCAATTACTCGGATACGAGCAGCTGGAACAAGAACATGCCACACAACTTCGTTAACGCCAACATACCGCGGGAAATGGCCGCCGAAAAGCAGGAAGAATTTCACCGATCAGGACGGCGTTTTAGGCGTGGCAGAAGAATTTGGTAGTCAAAGCTTAAGGCATCATGCGGGGCTGGCGACATCGTTACTAGGGCGAACTTGCCACGGTGGGGGAGTTTGCCTGGTGTCAATACAGCCGCCGCCCGTCTGGCTCTCGGCGATGTGGTTTTCTTGGTGCTGGACATCAATGCGCAGTGCACGGTCACGGTCCTGTCAGGGTCGGTGCTAGACGCCATGAAGGTGCTGGATGTGACGTTTGGCAATGAGACGGCCACAGCAGTCGTGGCGTCATCAAGTCAATACATAATTAGCACCTCAACTTACGTGTTGACAAGCGCTGATGGCAGTCTTATTTGCGTGGCTACGTGCGATCAGGTCCCCTGAATAGAGCGCAGGCGGTGTATGCGGTGTGGCAGGTCGTGACCTCGGAAACGACGGGGCCGCGGTGGCGTCGTCGGCGTTTTGGTACACGGTGGGTGATCCCTATCTGGCGACGCCCGGCGGTACCCAACTACTGGTGACACCTATATGGTTTACGGTTCGCGACGGTATCGACCAGCGTTCCCCTGGCTCAACGGCATCACTGTCGGCCCGCCCAAACCGATTCACTTCAGTTGGAGAACACTCCCTCAACAAGTGACAATCTGTATCTTGTTGTAGCTATTTTTCCTTGTCAGGATCACTTCATATATTGAGTACGACTCGCCAAGCTATCATCTAATAGCCTCAGACAGATAGCTTTAGGGGACTCGGAGGATTCTTAGTGGGTCTCGGTGGGCTGCGATCGTGGCGACTGGGGTGCTGGCTGTTAGGGCTAGCAGCAGGACCAGGCCCGCTACCCCTGTGGTGAACCGCCACTCGGGTAGTGATCGTGTGGTGGCCCATAAGGTGATCAGCCCGACCACGGTGCCTAGCAGCACTCCGGCTAGGGCGCCGATCGCGGTTTGGATGATCAGCGACGCCACCAGTGCTGACCTGGTCGCCCCCAATGCTCGGCGCCGCCCGAACTCGGGGCGCCTCGGCATCGTCGCCGCGAACATCGTCACCGCGATGATCACCCCACCAACCGCCATGATTAATGCCATCAGCTGGCGCGACGCGGCGCCCAAGTGTCCGGCGATCACATCGCGCAACGCGATCGCACCGGCCGGGGTCTCCACCGTCAACGCCGCTAAGTTCGTGGCCGGCGTTGAGGTGGCTAGCACATTCTCCAGGCGGTCGATCACCGCCACGTTGACCGCCATCACATACACATACCGCAAGGTCGGAATATTGGTTGGGGATTGGGCGATCAAGACGACATCGTTCAGCTGGGCCAACGGGCCACTGGTCGTGAACACCCCCACCACTCCGATCGGCTCCGCGTCGGCTTGTCCGATTGCTTGGATGCGTCCCAAATTTGGAGCCAAGTTCAGTGCGGCCGCCGCCCCCACGCCCGCGACCGCCTCACCCGGGCGGGGCGCCCGACCGCGCACCAACGGCAGCTGCGGCGGTAAACCGCCCACCAACACCCGCGACGCCGCCCGCCCCATCGGCAACGCCGGATTAGTCACGTCGACCGCCGCCCCCAAACCGATAGCCCACGACACATCCGACCAGCTGGCGATCATCGCCGGCGCACTCGGCAACATACCCGAAGCACCATCTTGATCGGACAAAGCAATCAACCTGGTGCCCGCCGAATCGATCTGCCCGATAATCCGCGCCTTTGTCGCCGCGGACTGCCCGGCAGCGACCAAGATAGCCAAACAAATAGCCGCCAATACTAAAGCCACCGTCAACGTCGCCGCTAACTGCGCCCACGCGCTGGCCGCCGCGTCCCGCAACAACTCGCCTGGCTTGATCATTAAAGACGCACCTGACAATTAGCGCGCGCCGCCAAACCGCGATCGTGAGTCGCCAAAATCACCGTGCCACCCCGGGCAGCCTGCCCGGCCAACGCCCGCCAAACCACATCGGCGGAATCGTCATCCAAGTTGCCCGTCGGCTCGTCCGCGAAAATCACAGGCGGATCGGTCAACAACGCCCGACATAACGCCACCCGCTGCGCATGCCCACCCGAAATCTCGCCCGGCCGATGATCCGCCCGATCACCCAAACCAAAACTGTCCAACAACTCGCGCGCCCGAGTGGTGGCCGCCTGGTGCGTCAGGCCACGAACAACCCCGAATCGCAAACATTAGCCAACACGGTACGCGACGCATCCAAGAGGGCGTCTTGAAATACAAAGCCCATCCGCGCCGCCCGCAGTCTTGAGCGGGCCGCGTCGGGTAAACCGCCGGTGACTTGGCCGTCCCAAATCACGTCGCCGCTGGTCGGACGGATCAGCAACGCTAATAAATACAGTAACGTCGACTTACCCGACCCCGACGCGCCCGTCAACGCTGTCACCGCGCCGGTTGGTGCTGCAAAATCTAGGCCATCGATCACGGGGGCTGTATCGCGGCGGTAAGTAAAACTTAAACGCTGCGCCACCAAGCAAGTCATGACGGCGTCACCGTCGGTGCGGGCGCAGACGGCGTCCCCAACAAAAACGCTGCCCGCTAACGT
>Ga0123354_10010850_pt1 | contig 14057 bp, 6 predicted proteins | sample TergutLab28metaG_2_FD_97872 | JGI IMG/M metagenome (GOLD analysis project Ga0123354, IMG submission 97872) | Labiotermes labralis P4 segment gut microbial communities from Petit-Saut dam, French Guiana - Lab288 P4 | ecosystem: Host-associated > Arthropoda: Insects > Digestive system > Gut ... | reverse complement strand
CATGGTATATACTCTCCGTTTTTTTCTCTTCAAAATGCAGTTTGTTTCATAATTCTAACGTATTTGGTTCCTGTATTATTCACATTTTATATACAGGATGTGCTAAAATTAAAAAAAGTAATTCCGGCGCCAAAAGGTTAACCAAGACAATAATGTCTTTGGCAAAACTTTTTTTTTGGGGGGGGGGGCGGTGGGTTCAGTCAAAATAGTGGTCTTCTCCCTGCTTTTAATTTCATTGCCATGGTAAATCTATCATACGGGTACACGAAGTTGAATCAGCAAGGACGCCTGTAGTGCCTGTAATTTAAAGGCAAGATCTTAGTATAGAAAACTGGCAATGTTCAATAGAGTGATAAGCTATGTTTCAGCGCAATCTCTGTAAAGGTTTAGGCACTTGTCCCAGTGTACGCTGAGTTTGTCCTTTCCGGACGCACGGAACTACGTTGCGTCACTCACACGACGGCAGCACATTGAACGTCTTCATTTAAGTGAAACGACGTCCTGGCAAGTTGTCCATTAAGGCGGAAAATATATGAATGTCGCTGGGTGCCAAATTCAGACTGTAGCGGGATCGTCCAGCGCTTTCCAACCGAAATGTTGCAGCAGTTTCCTAGCCTGCCGTGCCGTGTGCCGTGTGCCGTCGGAAGTCTTGGAGTAAGAAGACTGGGACACTTTCCGGGCCCACAAGAAGCATGTACCTCGTAGGACTTCCAAGCATCCTCCCTCGCATTTGCCTCGAGTCACATGGTCATTGCAAGTAAAGCCCCCTGGCGCTTATGTAAACAGCATATGAAATGTCACTGAGGTCGGGGTAAACTTTTTGTGATCAAATCTCATATATAATTTCTAACACCACCGAATGAATACTGGATAATTTGGTAGATTCTGGGTATTGGTAGCGGGTCTTAATGAATGATTTAGCAATGTGAGGCAGAATTTAGTTAGTTCGTAGTAATGTCTCTTAGAATGTCTTTTCTTCTTTCAGACGCTCTTCTGTTTTCTCCATCAATATATTTTGCGGCCTTCCCGGACTTTTCCTTGCCTTAGAACAGCTGACTTTTGCTGTATGAAGCCCCATCGAATACTGCCTGTACGACATCGCTGTTCCACATAGCTCTTTGTGCATTCATCTAGTCTCCTAGTGATGGTTTATATCTGGGCTTCTTACATTGTCACTTCACGTTTTTCCTATTATCTTTCCCAATATATTCAGTTATTTTTGCAATATTTGCTTGGTTTTCATTTTCCCCAGTTTATACCTTTTGTTTATCTTTATCTGTTATAAATTCTTGTCGCTTTAAAATTGTGAAAGTAAATAGCTTCACGTTATATCCATTAACTATTTAGTTACATAATAATCCTACCCTATCTTAATTCGTGGTTTATCTTTCACCAAAAGCTTCCATGTCTTTTATTTTTGTAAAATTCTCAGTACATAGTCTTTTGATGAAAAAGAGAAACCCATATGTGTCGTTTTATTTTAAAATGTGTTTGGCTTCGAGCTATGAAGCTGTACTAACAAAACAGATTAAACCAGGTTGATCAAATTCCAGTATCTTTTTTGAGACTTGTTATTTATAGTAAACATTGAATATGAACACGAGAGACCTGCTGAGATTTCCATTTCCTCATCATATATGAGTAATAATTGAGTTTCAGGAAGTATTTGATGTGGAGATTTTCTTATTAACGTTGGCAGTGTATTTGGATTTATATTTCTTTGCTTTTCTGGGAATTATTTGTCGTCCTTCCCACAAATTACTATTAAAGAGCTGTGCACAATATCTGTGCTATTAATCTAGTTACTTTTGTGGCTAGATTTATATTTCAGCTCTACCTCATTTACTGCGTTATTTGCAATAAGACACTCAAACGTTCTTTGATATAGATGCTTTATACCTTCGTATAGCAGGAAGTGTGTGTTGCTTTAGCCTCGTCTTTTAATCATTTGATTAATTAGACGGATTTTACGTAACTTTAAATGGCGGTTATTACCCCTGCTACCAAAGGGTATTTATAACCACTATGGCGAAATGAAGACGGAAAAATAAAACGGCTGATACTTTTTTGCTGTTAATGATTGTAGAGAACTTGGGTGTTTGCTCTGTTTTATTTACTTTAAGAAATAAGATATACAATTTTGGGAACAATGTATTTTCTTTTAATTTATAAAAGCAAATAAAGTCAACTCGCATACAAGCGGCCTGATATTCCTGACGACTAATGGGCCAGAATGAACTATGTTTTAACCTCGAGCCATGTTACTCAAGGAACATTAGATGTCATATTTTAACATGCTGCAACAACTGTGAATAAGTCACCAGTAGTAGCTCTAGGTAGTAACTGATGTGCCATACTGTAAGATGGTTTTCTGGACCCTGAGATATTCTTTCTTTCTGGCTTGTGATTTCCTGAACATGTAATCATAAGGCAGCCCTTACATCCGACGCTACCTAAAAGACGATGGCGATAACATGACGATAAGATTAGCTTATGATACGACTCAACCATTTGTTTCAAATGGGACTGAAACACTGAAGACGATACAATAACGATGTGTTTAAGAAGGACCGATACGATAGGCTGGCGACTTATCATGCGGTATCGTCTGTCTCTCCATCGTAAGCATTTTGCAACAGAAGGCGGATATAACACGAGCTTTTAAATAGCTTTAATATTTTGTGAAAGCACGAGCGAGGGAGCAAATATTGAACTAGTGGAGCCAGTTGGAAGTACTCGTGTTGAATGACTGGAGAGGTTCTGGTTGTTCCAGAAAGGACAGAATTCGAAACTTTCTTGTGTCGTCCCGTATGGAATGAGGTAAATCTTTCACTCTTGTTGTATTGTTCTTGGCTACGAAAAAACTGTGGAGTGCACTACTTTTTTTGAAGTAGGGGTGCAATCAGTGCTTCCTTCTTCGTTCTTCTTCTCATCCATCTTCCAAAAAATAAGTCTTCTGATGATGATGCTGATATGTTAATACCGAAGCAGTGGATATCATCTAAATGTATTGTTTCCAGTGTGCAGGTGCCGTATCTTGTGTCTATCTCGTGTCTGTCTTATCGTAATCACATTGCAGTCGTATCGATAATGAATCTGTGCCCATGTAATAAACATTTCTAGGGAACATCCTTGTATCATGAAACAGCTCTTTTCGCAAATTGATATATTTTCCGAAATATCGACTTAGTAGTTGTTTATTTAGGCGATACTGTCAGTTTTTTTTTTATAGAAGGCATCACGATGTGCTAGAAACGTAATATAATGCTAAACAGCGTACGTCAGCACAACTGTTTTATTACACAAAGTAATTACATAGGCCTATGTAATTACTTTGTGTAATAAAACAGTTGTGCTGACGTACACTATTTAGCATTATATTATGATAATGTCAGTATTTAGAATATATAGTGTCGATGACAGATGAATCCGAATTTGAATATGGAATGTTGGTGGGATTATAATTGACGGAGAAAGCTGAATTACTTGGCAAAAAACATGTCCCAATGCTCTGCTTATTCACCGCAAATCTTAACGTGGACCTCCATGTTATCGAAACCGGTTTTCTGACATGCCTTTTTATTATTTTTTGCTTTAAGTCACGACACACGAATTTTGGCAGAAATTTTACCTACGAAACTGAGATTATTTCCGAAACTTCGATATTTATACTTAATATGAGAATTTGTTAGTTCTCATCACCGTGAGTGTGCTATCTTCGGTACAATTTCTTTCACGCAAACAAACAAACAAAAAAAAAAGACGTGAATATGTGGACAGCGAATTGAAATACTCTACTCCGACCATACTATTCTATGTCTGAATTGTCTGAACACGAATGTTTTGGCGAATCTATTGCTAATCATTTCAAGACTTTTTGACACATAATATCTCATCACTGGCAAGCGTGTTACACTTCCAAGGAGACGCTGCAATTTCTGAATTACGAATCTGAGTCGAAATCTTCACGTGTCTCTTCACTTTTTTGAATGGAGTTTGCATACTGGGACAATTATTGATTTTTAGTCGCAATGAAATAGAAAAATATGTAAACTTTCGTCGGCTAAATTGGGTTGAAGACAGAAACAATCAAGATTTTAAATATAGGCGCATGTTATACCGCAGCCTGCTTAAAGTAAGTGATAATCAGGAGACTTTAACAGGGCGAATATGCCTCACAGCTCTTCACATGAAAAGAGCTGCAAAAGCGTTGATGCACTACCCGCTTCTTGAGGGCTTCGTATTCTTTTTAAACACGAAGAAAATCCGAGCTACGTAAGTAGATGTGACCCCCCAAGTTACGTTTGTGGGACATGGGGTGGATAAAATGTCGTACCTTGTCAAGGCACATAACCGCTGGGTGTGCCGCCATGTATCTTGCGTCCCATTGACCTGAAATATAATTGGCATTCACCGCGGTCGTTTTAAAATGGAATGTTAGGTTTTGTAGAGGGAGAGATTTCTAGAACGTATCACATTTGGCACACATTTTATATTTTTACGAGGTCCTCTAGCATTCCAAATAGAACATATAACATGATACTTCTACATGTAAATGCATCGTAGCCTGGGTCGGTAACTTGTTCTATCAGAATACCAAAGAACTGACAGCGCCTGTAAGTCACCACTGTACCCGCTTTTTCTAAAAGTCATGCATTTGTTCCGTTATCTACTTGAGAATGCAACACTCTAAACCTATTCAAATCAAACACTAAATCTTAAACTTCACTCTACATATTCAATTTGAAATTGCGGTCTATTAAATCCAGACAGGGACGGATTCAGAACAGAAATGTACGGCTGCTACCCTCATTTCCCCTTAAATGTATGAACGCCATTTCGAGAAGGGGACTCGTCTCACAAAATGAAGTTGTGAAAGTCACGTTAGTATTATTATAAAAGAGTCAGAATTTATCAGTAAAGAGTAACCGGTTTCTGAATCATCTCATTATAAATTATTTGTTGGTTTTTTATGTTTTTATATTGATACCGTGCGTTTTGATTAATTAATGTTTATTATTATAATACTAACAAATGAACATATAAGTAGTACAAAATTAGTATTGCTTGTAAGCTCCCTGAAGATGGTGTGAGAACACCGAAACATGTCGGAGCAATTTTAATATTTGTTGGTTGTTACTTCGTAATGTAATGGTTTTTTCCCACAAATGAAATGTTAGTGTAGCCTGATGAAATATTAGGCACTTTTCCAAAGAATGTGTCTTCATGCAGATGATCTCACTTTCCGGAAGATGGTAGTTCCCATAATCGGAGTTGTGAGAACCCAAAATATCGCAAAATGCCATATTGTTGAAGTGCATGTTCTGAAGATGCATCGCTTGATATTTAGCAGTCTCAGAGGATTGCTCTTTGCTTCGGGCGTCAAGTAGCCGTTCTAGGAATTAACTACCACAGATGGGGGAAACGCGCCATTCATTCTCAGGTTTAAAAACTAGAGAAGATTAATTGTGAGCAGCGGGACTGCATCAGCTTCTTCTCTGCGGCGTTATAAGAGACTGAGTGGGTTCAGGACTTCTGGGTTGGCACAGCCGATGATGAAGTTTCTTATTACCAAACTGCAAGTCTGCCCTCTGCTGTTCACACCGTAATCAGGCCACATGGTGTCTTAGCATAGCTCCTCCGTTGAATCATAACGATAGAAACTTCTATGACAGGGCTTGTTCGGACGTGTCTGAACTCTGTTCACAATTGCAACGAGCATGACATCAAAATATGACGGTCATGATACTTTTTTCTTTCAGTGCTCTTCGTGTTCCACGTCAGTGCATTTCGATGGGTTCTTGGTTTTTATAACCACCAATAGGAATATTTGCAGTCCGGGTCGACGTTTATGGTACACAAGTGTTGAAAAACTATCACTAAATCTATTTATTGATAACTTTTCATCTTATAGATAACTCCAATTATTTTACACTAAAATAATAAAATTGCTTATATTGAATAAATTATACGCTATGTGTTGGCGATTATATTAATATAAGCGTTGAATACTGAATACCTTTTCCTTCTACTATTTGGTAGCTATACCCACTATAATGTTAAATGTACATAGACAAGATGGGATTATCCTATACATATACCTGGATCAGCAATTACAATCAGTATAGAAATTTCTTTCTTATAGAATCTCATATTATTTAATATAATCTTGTGCACACGTGCGGACCAACAAAGCCAAGCGATCGCCAGTTTTTCCCCCCCGAGTATGAACCCAAAATGACTTCGGCTATTCTAGCAGCATTTATAGAAGGGCGCTGAAATTTCAACTGGAAATTGTTCCATAGCACGATTACGTCCACAACGTCCCCGTCAGTTTGCATGACAACCTTCAGCGTCAATCTGACGACAGTCATGATCCTCCTACCTCAGTCACGTGACTTCGCCTACTACGTCATCAGACGAATACTGTGCGTCCATAGCTCTGATTGCATAAACACATGCGCGCACGACTTGGCGCACTCTTCCGTCTTGTGACATCAACTTAGGCTCGCTAACGCTACTGGCGCCTGAAGCTGGAGACTTTGTGGAATAAATCCTACGATGTTTGGTTAGGTGGACCGCTGTAGCACAGTGGCTAAGGCGCTGCGCTAAAAATCGGAAGGTTGCTGGTTCGATTCCAGATGGTGTCATTGGAATTTTTCATTAACATAATCCTTCCGATCGCACTATGGCCCTGGGGTACACTCAGCCTGTAACAGAAATGAGTACCAGGAATATTTTCTTGGGATAAAAAGCGGCCGGTGCGTAAGGCTGAAGATCTTACCACCAGGGGCCATTGTCACGTTGTCTGGGAACCTTAACTTCCTGGAGCTTTCTGGGCACCTCGGGCCTGTAATGGGACTGATTTACCTTTTTATACATGGCTAGACTGTCCTTACTTTCGGTCCAACCTTTTAACATTACAGTGCTTGAGCGATACTGTGCAGTTACAGTGTCACTGAATTTGCGCGATACTAACCTGAAGTTTCGAAACTTAAACGAATAGTAGTACGCACTGAGCACTTCTGCCACTAGATGTGCGCTGTGGTGGTTTGCGGCCATATATGGATGTCACCTTGCGTTCCTTTTCCTAACCTCCTGAATCTCGTGACTGTCCAAACAAACGTAGAATAAGAAGCATTAATCTTTTATTGACTGGATTTTAAGTTAGGTGTTACACAGATGGCGGCTGGTTAAGTAAATGGCGGAATCTCACAGGCCACATCAGCAGTGGCTTGGTGCAGCAACTTGCGCGGGTCACCTGGAGATGAGGAAGTGGTCGATCGGTTTGCTGCTGTTTATGCGCCCTTGGTTGCGGCTCTTTACTGAGCAAGCCTGGCGGGACTGAAGGTTTCCTTGTCTTTACAGAATGATCGGCGGGTGTTTTCCTTATCGCGAGTGACATTTTTCTTTTCTTGTGTGATGGAAATCTGTTGTGGTTGACATTGTCGCCGTCACTTCGGAAAACCTGGCTGTCTTCTCCTTTAAAATGAAACCCGTAGGCCAGGACTGAAATTTTAACATTTTTTTTAGGTACCCTTAGCAGTATTGAAATGTTTCACTAAATTTCGCGTTGATGAGTGTGAGGAGGCTAGTATAAATGATGACAACAGGAGGCGAGACTTAATTTGAGAGAAGCTTTCCGGGTACTTCATGGGACATGACTAAAAAATTTTTAGAAATCACCGAATGCCCGAAAGTTACAGCTATATTTTCGCTGTTTGGATATAGTTGAAAGTTTAGAAACGGAAGTTTGACCAGTCGCAGTCTTGTCATGTCATGAAAACGGTTGGTTACGGAGGAAACGCAGTCAAAAACGGCGAGGGATGTGGGATTTGAGAGGAGCTGGGGCGATTTTATGGTGACAGGACTGTATAGTGCTTGCGTTTATACCCTGATCGTTACATTTGATATGAAGATAGCTAACAGTTACCGAACGGGCAGTATTCATCTTTGCGTTTGTTCAAAGCTTTTAAATTTTATTTCTGCTTGTACATTTAAAGGTACATTTATTTTCTCTGTAGTGTTTCGTTATCGAATTTGGTGCAGTTGTGGCTGATAAATGGTGTTACTCTGAAATGTAATGCTTCTGAGGAAACTCGACATTTGCCACTACACAGCAAGTGTGACTGATGTGTTCGCGTGGTACAGCCGGTTGTTAAACCTGTTATCCGGCACATCCCTCTTCGTATCAATCCACAAATCAATTTATATAAGTCAGTACCTGTTTTGGCATCAAAAGCCTTCCTAAATTTATCTTGTGCTTCGCAAGTCGGTCGGAATTGGCAGAGTGTTTAAATGTTGAAACGCAACCATTTAGAGACGAAGCGCAGACTGCTTTATTTAAAGACCCAGTTCATACCGCGCAGTAAACACTTTTCATCTTGGTTATAAAAACCAACCAGCTTATGTTGTAAGTGGCACAAGTCGCTGTTTGTTCTCAGATAAATACAAAACATATAAATACAGTGTGGGCAGAGCGTACAGTTGTTGAATGTTAAACTGTTGGCTCATCACGCAGCCAGCAGGCTTTAAAAGGTTAATAGTAGAAAGAAGAGAAATTTTAGATTGGGCTGTAACTGCCATCCACAACCAAAATGTCCCCGAATTACCTTTTTGACATTCACTGTCAGTTTCAAATGGCAGTTTATGGATTACGGACTTCGATGAAGAAATTCCGGATTGTTTTCTCAGATCATGGGAGAATAGCAGATCATTTTATATGAATAATGTTCGTCAGTACCGATGCTGATTCTGTACGTTAAAAGCCTAAGTAACATTGTTTTACGTGTTGTGATTTTCTGGGGGCTAGCAATGCTGAAATTTGCATATTTTGCAGGATATCATGGAAATAATCCAGTATTTTGTCCATATTCGGAAATTTTAGATGAAGTTTGGTGTGTGCGAGATCCCCCACAAGTATTTTATTAATTATTTAGGTAGCGATAACAATTAATATGCAGAAATTATGTCTAATATGTGATAATTGGTGAGTTCTGTAAGTGATTATAATCGAAATTATTTTTCACCGAAATAATGAGGATTGCAAAAAAAAATCGTTGGAACAGCCACGATGGAGTTTATAGAATTTATAACCCCGATATAACACCACCCTCACTTAACGTCCATGACAAAGAAAATTTATCTGTTATACAATAATTCAGTTTTCCGCCACCCTCGATATACCACCACAAAATAGGCTGTAAAACAGTAATGCTACATTTGTCTGCATTAAAAACGCGGTAGACTCAGTTGTCTTGTGATGTGATTGTACACCACAGAAATAATTGGAAAATATCGTGTGTTGAGTGCCCATTTTAGGCCTAAAACAGCATACCTGAATGATTTCATTGTGATTTTCTTAGTTCCTGGAGGTTAATTCAGGTGTAATATCTGAAACAATGTTTCGAATGCTTTCTTCAAAATTCTTCCTAAATCATATTCCCGCCTTTATCCAAACATAGAATTTACATAGTCTTAAGATAGTGGAAGTGCTGTTAAATAAATAAAAAATAAAAGATTTATAGATAAATAAACAGGCTGAGATATAAATAAAGATGTAGATAAATAGATAAATAAATGGGCTTTTTAGGTATGTGGCTTATGAAATTATTGCGTTCTCTTAAACTGTTACAAATTGGAAGTTTTTAAAACATTAAAGTATTAATTAAAATTTACTTGGAAATTTGCATTTATTAACATATTTCTTGATTTTCTACGAGTTGCAAAGAACATGTACTAGTCGAAAGGGAGATGGTAATATAACGGGTGTTATTTTGGTACAGCAGTGGTGCTAGGTAATAAAATCTGTACTCTGTATCTCAGTAAATTGGATTATGCTCGTAAATCTGAAATGTGTGCAACTATTACAAACTGAAGTAGCTTCTGTGTCGTAACAGAGATGTATGACGGTTTATACATAAAATGAAATTTCAAGAAGATTTAACTTTCCATGTACGTTGGGCCAGATGTCTTAAGGATACTTCAGATTGAAGGGAGTAGGTTGCTCCGAAACGCTGGCAACAACATGAAATCGCAGCCCATCGTGTCCCAGAATGGACTGCCTATATTGTGTGATTATTTTATCGAAGTAGTGCGGAAACATGGATTTATGGACTTCAGTAATATTTTTATGTCAATAATAATAATAATAATAATAAATTCAGAAAATACATGAGTAACATACCAGGAAAACATGAAGTCAAGGAACTCCAGAAAACGGCCATATTGGGCACTGCATACATACTTCGGAAAGTACTAATGTAAAAGTGCAATAGATTCAACACAGAAACTAACGATATAAGCACCATGAATAGTAACAACACAGTAGCTGAAACACTGTATTCCCTAGGGACATAATTTGTCTCAGGAATATAAGTATAAATACCCTGCATAAAGGAGATGATGATGATGATAATAATAACAATAATAATTATTATTATTAGTAACTGCAATTGGGTTGTCACCCGGTGGCAGTTGTTATTTTACATGTATACAATATATTAAATTGGTTACTAATAAATGTAAGTCGGGAGGACTACATGAGAAGCATGTAGTGGCAACTTGGATTCTTGGGAACCATCTCAGCATTTGCTTATAGACACAAGGAAACCTAGAAAAACCTGTGTCGAGGTGGCCGGTCGCAGGACCTTCCGAATACTGACTTCTAGCCAGCAATCAAGTGGCATGTTTTATTTGAATGCCATGGCTGGTTTAAACGCGGATGTTTTATTGTGATAGCATTCTGGCCATACAAATTCACAAAATTTAATTTAATTTTACTGGAACTGATTATAAGACAGTGATAATGTGATTGCATTATATGCCCCACCGAGTTCCCTGTCATCTTGGTAAATATGTCACACTGAATGTTGAATGTGACTCATGCCAATTAGTAGGTGTAAGATTGGGATTCAGAGTTTAGTTACTGCAGCCCCTTGCAGACGTAATAACTGACTGCTGGTAGTCATAGCCAGTGCACAGGAATTATTACACCAAATATCCCAGTTGTGTGGTTAACATCCTTCAATGAGATGTGCTTATTACTTCGTCAGTCTCTTACAACGCAAGACTTTACGTCCTTTTATTACGTTCCAGTAGTTTTACCCCACCTCAGACGTTCGCTTGGCTGTAGTACTTGTTCTATACATGGAGAGTAAAACGTTCAAGTGGTTTAGAACCGTATGGCGGTGGTGTTAAGCTTTACGAAAGCATCTCATTTGGTTCAAAATAAGTAAGAACACAAATACGGAGGAAATGATCCGAGTAACAGGCAAACAGAATCTTTTAACTGAAGAATAAGAACCAACTAGATGCTACTTATAGTTTTATTATACTTATGATAGGCTCAACATGTTTCGGGCACTGGTACGCACATCATCAGGAGCTATCGACTATAGTGCTGATTACCACACTGGCCGTTCGGTTCTTGGGTTGCTGTTGGTTGGAAGTTAGGTGCAGGCAGGCTGGGTAAGTGTCCGGGCTGCAGCCACTATAGTCGAGAGCTCCTGATGATGTGCGTAACAGTGCCCGAAACATGTTGAGCCTATCACAAGTATAATAAAACAATAAGTAGCATCTAGTTTGTTCTTATTCTTCACTTATCACAACGATGCACGGTCCAATATACATCAAAATAGAAAGTTTGTTGGAGTTGACGCTGTGTGTGTGTGTGTGAGAGAGAGCTCTGTTACCGTTGTTTAGAGGAATATGCTGCCTCCATCTTCAGGGTCGATAATGTGCATATTATAATCATTTCGACTTTAAAAAGAAGGCAGTTTTTCCCGAAACGTCGGCAACAAATCTCATTTTTACGAGGATTCGGTACCCGCAAACTAGGATCAACGTCGACGTGAATCGTTATAGAAGCCTAAAATAAAGAAGTGGAACTGAAAACCTTACCACCTTTTCTGTATATATGGGAGCCTCAATATCTTGGAACCCTCAGGGTTTGTCCAGGCCTGTACAGGGATTTCTTTTATTGCAACATAAAAAGAGGATATCGTACCATAAAGATTAAAGAAATAACGAAGCCTGAAGATGTTTGCCGATGAAAACGGTTTGGCCCAAGAGGAAGAAAGTAGCAGAAGTTTACAGAATCTGTATAGCGAGGAACTTTATGTTTGCAATTGTCGCCAAATATTATTGGGGTGATCAAATCAGGCAGGAAGAGATGAGCGGGTCATGTGACACCGTGTAGGTGAAGAGAAATAAACGTACGGCTTTGGTGGGGAATGCTGAAGGGGAGAGACTACTTGGAAGACCCAGGCATAGATGTAAAAATAATAATAATAAACATGGAACTGAAGTGAAGACAGGGGGGCGTGGAGCATGATGTTTCCTTGTTCAGAGACGGAGGACTAAAATACCGATATGAGAACTTAGAATTTTGCAACTGGTAGAGGGTTAAAATTATATTCTTTCCATAAATTTGCGATTAGTGTGCTCAACAACTGAAATTCGGCAGGAACGTGATTTGAATCACTGTTAGGGACCAGGTGTTTGTTACTTATAGCTAGTGTGCTTAGTTGCATATAGCCTGGGACCTCATCTTCAACATCTTTTCAGATTCATCGTTTCCAGTCATCCTACTGTGTAATTTCTGACGCTTTGTATCATCAGTCGTAGATAAAGCCTCATAAAATAATCGAATAACTGAATCAGTTTGTTGTATAATGTAAAATGTTTAATATTAGCTACTGTTGCTCAGTACAAACCTTATGTACAATACCGAACATTCGTTTGGACTGCACGTAGTTTTGTCCTCGGGCAGAAATATTAGTGGTTGATATTGCCGACTAGGCTTAATTCGTATAAGGATTTAGATAGAATTATTTTGGATATGTGCCACATATCTTGAGGGGTGAAGATGGAGACATAAAATACCACCAGAACATGGACGTTTATTTTTCAAACATGGCGGTGCCATAGCCTGCATATCTGTCCAGATGTCGTCATTGTTATGTTTTCTTATGAATGCAATGCATGTCCCTAGATTCTTGTGGAACTCTGGCACCAAAGACCTAAGTTGTAGTTGCTCCAACAGCGGTCTAGGAATTTCTTCGCCAAGAGAGTCCGTCGGCTGGTCTCTTAATGGGGCACGAATTAACGCACTGGGGAAAAGTTTGTATTGGCGTCTAGATCTTCTCTCAGAACAATCCCCGAACGGGTTGTATTTGAACAGACTTCACAAGGAAATGCTTGGCTTAAGAAAAGAAAGTAAAATATTTTCTTACAAAGTTAAAAAGACGGCTGGTTAAACTCTGTGCATTTTGCACATGTGACCATGTTGTGAGGTCGGGAAGCGGATTTCCAAGAAATACAAGAGATGGTTAGATTATTCTGGGCCTGAAAAAAATTGTACGATGTAACAAGGACAACGCTATGTCAAAATGTTTCACCGAAGGGGACATTTTAATTCACCCACAGAAGGCTGTTCTTAAGCTGTCCAAATAAAAATATGTATAGAATTGCAAAGAATAGGAAAACTTTATTTGTTAAAGAAAAGTTTCTAATGCGTTTTTCGTTTAGAATTTTCAAACTAGAAAGCACCACCACCTCGACAGTATTGTTTGTGCAAGAAAACCTGCAACAAGACAGTTATAAGTGGCTTTCGGTAGAGAATTCGTAAAGTAGAGAAATACAGTCCTTGGAAAGTATATCTATATTGAGTGTAATAATCAGGTCCCACATTTGACGTCTTAGTTTCTCTTTAAACTAAGCGACAGACATGATTGAGCTCGTATTGTCTTATTCTTTTTATTTTAGTATTGAGTAATTGTAAGTTTAAAATAGTTAAATAAAAGCCAGTCCCACCAGATTCAGCTTCATTAAAGGAAATTTTGACGAAGGGACAAGAATTGCCTCATCATCAAAAGTGATATTAACATAGTTACAGTTCGCTAATCCTGACAGGCAGCGTTTTCGACTGTCAGCGCTGGCCTAATGGTTACATTGTATCGACTCGGCCGTCGGATTGAACAGTGTGAAGAAAAAGTTGGCATTAAAGTGGGAAGGATTTCAAGGGATGTGCCCTATGCTTTCATGATCCAATCGTG
>Ga0123354_10010849_pt1 | contig 14057 bp, 11 predicted proteins | sample TergutLab28metaG_2_FD_97872 | JGI IMG/M metagenome (GOLD analysis project Ga0123354, IMG submission 97872) | Labiotermes labralis P4 segment gut microbial communities from Petit-Saut dam, French Guiana - Lab288 P4 | ecosystem: Host-associated > Arthropoda: Insects > Digestive system > Gut ... | reverse complement strand
TGTGTGTGTATGTATGTATGTAAGCGTGTGTGTATGTATGTATGTATGTAAGTGTGTGTGTGTGTGTGTGTGTATGTATGTATGTATGTAAGTGTGTGTGTGTGTGTGTATGTATGTATATGTGTATGTATGTATGCAAGTGTGTGTTTATGTATGTATGTATGTATGTAAGTGTGTGTGTGTGTGTGTATGTATATGCGTATGTATGTATGTATGTATGTATGTATGTGTGTGTGTGTATGTATGTATGTATGTATGTCTGTCTGTATGTGTGTATATATGTATGCGTGTGTGTGTATGTATGTAAGTGTGTGTGTATGTATGTATAAGTGTATGTATGTACATGTGTATGTATGTATGTATGTAAGTATGTATGTATGTCTGTCTGTATGTGTGTATATATGTACGCGTGTGTGTATGTATGTATGTATGTATGTAAGTGTGTGTGTATGTATGTATGTAAGTGTGTGTGTGTGTGTGTATGTATGTATGTATGTAAGTGTGTGTGTGTGTGTGTGTGTGTGTGTATGTATGTATATATGTAGTATGTATGTAAGTGTGTGTGTATGTATGTACGTATGTATGTATGTATGTATGTGTGTGTGTGTGTATGTATATGTGTATGTATGTATGTATGTATGTGTGTATGTATGTATGCATGCATGTATTTATGTGTGTGTGTGTGTGTGTTTTGTAACCGTCACTGTGTTATATCTCTGTAAAAAAACAACAAATCGCACATGTTACATTCACGCAATTAATTAAGACACAAAATGAACACATTAATGAAAAAAATATGAATTTGTTGGTTCGTATTATACAGGCATATCACAATGCACTGTTCAAACAACGTACAATACGCACATTTTTATCGGACTTCACGGCGTCACAGCCCAGAAGGCAACAGCCTCCATTTTAATACCAGTTCAAATCGCCCCACAACAGTCCCATTCCACTCCGCAATCAGCAACTGGTGGGCTGTCAACCCGGGTTTAAAAATGCGTCTCCAGTGTCTAACTGCAGACGCTGTTGCTTCAAACCCTCTTTCGTTATTTTTGACGCCTTGTATTAACTGCCTTAATAAGACGATGCGAATACATGAATAAAGAGTAGGCAGAGAAAATTAAAAGAGAGGAGCGAATAAGAAGAACGTAACTCAATTAGGCCCTTCCTCTCGAACACACTTCTTTATTTTCCCCTACTGTCTAATTTAAGGATAAAAAGGTGTTCAGAAAGTATTAGCCAAATGCTTGGCACAGAGAGCGAACAAACAACTTAATTGATAATAATATGAAAGGACAGAATTAAATTAAAGCGCTAAGCAAACTGCCTCTCCATCTAACAGCGTCTTTGTCACTTTTCGTTAAATCGTTAAATAACAAATAAACGTAGGAGGTGCAGCTGGCTTCTAGAGGAGGAGGAGGAGGAGACATATGCAGACACAGTATGTCGTTTTCTTGTAATCTTGTCTGACTTTAATGAAGCGCGTCATAATCGTAGCCTGGCAAAGGAGAAACCAGTGAATCAGGACAGTAGCACGTGGCAGGCAAGTTGAACTCTTCACAGCACAGTGGCTGTATATCTTACTGGAAAGTCTCTCATATCTTGCGTCCGCAAGGCCCGTCTGTCCGCAAAGGAACAGTGAGTTCCCCCCCTAGCACGGATTTTGATGAAATGTGACATTTGAGCGCTTCGCGAAAAATCCGCCGAGAAAATTAAAGTTACATTCAAATACGACAAAAAAAAAGAGGCGTAGATTACATTACGACCTACGTACAAGGGTGCTGGTAAGTTCTTAGCCCGACCAGGCACGAAAGAAGCTAATTTTTCTGTCAGAATGGCGTGAATTTCCTACGGCGCCCTGCCTTGCAAGAAAAAAAAACCTCGATGACAGCTCGCTTCTCGATGTTGTTGAAATCGCGGGCGTTCCTGACATGATTCCGAGCTTGTTTCCTTCCTGGTCGGGCTAAGGACTTATCAGCACACCGGTACATTAATATCTCGCTGAATTCTTCTTAGTATGAGCAATGCTTCTGTTTAATTTTGTAAATTATGTAATTTTATTGTTATGTTTATGTATGCTTATTGTTATGTATGTTCAGTTCTGTGTATTCTGTTTCAGTGTGTTGTTCTGTCTAAATGTGCACTGTACCACTGCCACTGGGTGTCAACCCAACTGCAGTTAACAAAATATGTCAATATATTAATGTCCCACACACACAAGTTGTAGAGAAAATCACAACACACATTTTACGCCCAATAATCCCCCCCCCCCAAATTGTGTCGTGTGCGAGATAATCTGGAAAATAAGGTACACCAGGGTAGGTCACAGATGACAATATGGCGCATGCGCTTTGAATGCTTGACAATTAAGTTTACAGACACATTCAGAACAGCAAAAATGGTTGGGCGAACGCGCCTCCATGTTACGATATACGTACATTCCTGTGCTGTTAATCCTTCCTGTGAGTATTACTAAGTCATCCCAGCAAGTTATGGACACACGTTAAGAAGCTAAGCATATGCAATGTTATCCTGTTCTTTCAATTTGCATTATATCGCGACACAGTTCTGTGCAGGACGACAGAAACAATCACAGCGCATGACTTCCTCCGCGAAAGAGACCAAGTATCAAACTGAAACAATACCAGTGGTAAAATGTACCACATAAACAGTTTGCCTACAGAAATTAAATAACTAAATTAATTAAATATTTTAATAAATTAAAATATCCTGACGTGGAATGTACAGAGGTAAAGTAGTTCTTACAGTTAATTAAACAACACACAATAAGAACGCGTGAGGAAAGGAGGCATAGCTCCACGCATTCATAGCCACGGCTCGAGATGGAGGCGGCTTTCAACTTTGCTTTCTTTAACCCCAGGGAAAGAGCTTGCGGCGCCTGACGGCCGGAAGACTTTGTGATTTGCCTCACAGTCGGTCTGAACGATGTGGTTACGAGAAATATCTCTCCTCCTGCCAGGAATCGAACCTCGATCCTCCGGCTGTCCAGCCTGTAGCCTAATAACACAATTAACTTCAGTTCACGTATAGGAAAAAACGTAAAGTTGTCCCTGCCCAAGTAATGAAGGCATGTGGGGGGAAGAAGAGGTATTGCTCCAGTCATTCTTAACCTTGGAGACAGAAGGACATACGAAACATATTTTTATTACGTTGATGGTATTTATATTGGTATAATACAAGCGGGGAATATGGAAGGAAGGCGGGGGATGAGTAATACGTTACGGGGTGTAGGTCTGTCAGTCAAGAAACCTCAAGGGAAATCGACCGAGACGACTGTACACAGCTCGGAGGATAATATTAAAATGTAGCTTCGAAAAATGAAGTTTTAAGACTGCAGACTGGACTAAACTGAACGAAGCTGCGATAATGGTCTATTGCGCTGTTTGTCACAGTGTGGGTGGCAGCAGCCGGCGGTCCGAGAATCATTTTTATGGACCGGCCAAATTTTGTAAGAAACAGACAAGAGGTGTGAAACACGCGGCCCGCGATCCGCGCTCTCCCCATTTCATTTTATCGTCACTGATCTTAAGAGGAATTATGGAACGCGGTTTAGCTCAGAGTCGGAGGAAGTGCATATTCAAATGATTTTATAGTAACGAATGAGGCTCCAAAATGTCAGCTGTCCCTGGATGTTAATGCACAGCAGCTGTCAATGGATGTTAATGCACAGCAGCCGTCAATGGGTGTTAATGCACAGCAGCTGCCCTTGTATGTTAATGCACTCCCTGGATGTTAATGAACAGTAGCTGTCCCTGGATGTTAATACACATAAGCCGTCACTGGATGTTAATGCACAACAGCTGCCCCTGGATGTTAATGCACAGCAGCCGTCACTGGATGTTAATGTACTCCCTCGATGTTAATGCACAGCATCTGCCACTGGATGTTAATGCACAACAGTTGTCCCTGAATGTTAATGCACAGCAGCTATCCCTGGATGTTAATGCACAACAGTTGTCCCTGGGTGTTAATGCACAGCAGCTGTCCCTGGATGTCAATGCACAACACGCATCTTCATAGAGTTCGCAATGTAGTAAGTTTTAAATTAAAAAATTATAACTCATTTTAATCTCGTCTCAACGGTGCGCCACACCAACTCCTATTCTAGGTCACACCTCTCGGAACCTCCAAACAAATAACGGGGTACCTTAAATTAGGCCACGACTTCTTCCCCCCCCATATCTTTTCCCATAAACTGCCAACTCTGCTGCATAATCCCAGTTGCTAAGACATTCGTTAAAGAAACCTTAAACAAACGCACACAATTGCCGGTACCATACCTTATACCAGGCCACGGTCGCATCCTTTCGGATTCCTTCCACCCTATCAAACAGAGTTATGAAAAGTGTCTTTCCATGAACACGCAACTGAATGCCCCAATGCCTCCCCCCAAACCCCACACGTATGGAGCCAAGTTCAGAACCCGTGACACAGCTGCTGGTGTTCTTAGGCTGCTGGCACTGCTGTCACAGCTGGAGGGCTCTTCAGCCAATGCGCACTCACGCGCGTGCGTCACTCCTTGATACAAGTGCCCGTTATCTGCAGTGTTAAAAAGCCAAGTGCAACACAGGTCCGGGGGCAGATAAGGGGTGGAGGGGCGGTTATAAGCCCGCTAATGGCGGTACTTAACTCCCCAATCGTTCACACTTTATCTAATTTATAGCTCTGAAAAATTTCAAGATGTTAACCCTCACATTAACAAGTAGTAAAATGAGCCACTAAATGTTATGAAAAGCAGCCGTATGATTCTTTTATTATCCTATATAAAAATCTCGACCCCCAAATGACTTCTGTCGTACTTTTTGTCGCGTTCGGAAAATTGCGAAAAGCGACTTTGAGCTGTGATCCGTCCGCACGCAGCAACTCGGCTTCCACTGGACGGATTTTCATGAAATGTGACTTTTCGAAAATCTGTCAAGAAAATTTCACGTTCCAATAACATCTGACAAGAGTAACGGGTACTTTACATGAAGACCGATGTACATTTGTGATAATATCTCGTCAAATTATTCCTGGCATTAGAAATATTTCAGAGGGTGCAGAGAAAAGCAAGACACGTTTTGCGTTCAGTAACGTTTTCTTCCAAAAGTCGTCTCGTTTTTGAGATAATGTGGAAAAATATGGTACACACAGGCCACAGATGACAATATGGCGCACGCGCAATGCACGCTGGGTAACTACGGCTACAAATACACAATCAGAATATGTAATATTTATTGCTTCTCCACGGCAACAATGGTTACGCGAATGCGCCGCAATGTCACATTACAGTACACTGCCAGTCTTGCTGTGAATACTGCACACCTCAGAAGGCAAGTGACATGTTAATACGGTCTTCGTATTGCGGAAAAACAAAACAAAGAACTGGATATGCATTCACAAATTAATGCCTTTTACCGTCATAGAATGGAACAATACCCAGTCTCTATAACAACACATTGCACTAATTTCTGCAGGTGTTTTCCACACACGAAGCACAAAATCAGCCCTTTCGATCGAAGGCGTGTTTCAAATTCGAAGCCACATGAAGGTTCTGGATGAAATTTGGTATCGGAAAATAAAGACTACTGTAGCCGATCATTTTTAGTATAGCTGTTTCTTACGTATGTTGGCTTCAGTTACGGACGGTTCATGGCCATGCGTTGTAAGTTAATCTGTCAACGTATATTCAGGACCGTTGGTGATAGGTAGGAGAGGAGAGATTTAAATGGGAAAACGTTAGCAGCGGACAACGGACGCTAGCAATCCAGTGCGAATTCAGTCGCGTACGAGTGTGGTGTAAGTAGGAGTAGAGAGAAGTGACTGTGTCAGTTTCCTAGAAATGGTCTAGTTGTTTTACTGGATATAGCGCTCCATTATTTTATATCAACAATAAAATGAGTAAATAAAATAAGTAAAAAGAAATGATTAAAACTAAATGTGATTCGGTGAACCACACCCGTCTCCCGTAAGAGGATCACCAACCAGACTGAGCGCGTCGGGACAACAAGGTTACGAAGGGTGATCGTGTAGACCAAAGTATTCAAACATCACTTCAGTATTTAGGTGTTTTAATTCACGTACGTGTGCACTAACCCCTAATTTATTTCTCCTTCTTCAGTGCCACAAGCCCCTTTCTAAGTCCAGAATTGTTAAAACTGATATTTCCATAACTTGCAGGCCTTCCCGCATCTACCTGTACTTTAGAATTATGACATGCCAATTTAGGTTGGAATCCTGTTTATACGAAGGCAATTTGCCCCTCTGCTGAAGTATGCACGACGCCACGAAGCAATACAGAGAAACAGAGGAATATCTCCATATATCCTTAGCCTCGGCACGTCATGGAAACGAGTCGTTCGATTCACGACCCGCCTGCTCAATTCCGGAATAACTGCCCCGGTGTCCACTAGATCAGTGTTTCTCAAACTTTGTGAGACCGCGGTCCGGTAAATTCTTTTTTCATAAGACGAGGACCCGGTCCCAACGAATTTACTCGTAAATACCTTTCCATTTTTTTTAAAGTTCATACATTAAACTAACATAAGTATTGATAATTAATTATGGCATAATCATACAGAGCATTAGTACACTTATGTATACGGTGTGGCATGTTGACAAATATAAAATTACATTTAAATTCGTTATCAATCACTGGACTAATGAAATCTTGTAGCATACTGTAGTTCCCTCAGGCCAACATCTGGGTCTGAGTTTTTCGACACATTCACGATATTTTTCTCCTCAGAATATTTCCATTATAAAACATTTATTCATGAAATTTGCTTAGAAAACTAAAATGACAAATTCCATCAGAACCTCTCGCGGTCCGGTATAATTGACGCCAGGGCCCGGCGGTTGAGAAACACTACACTAGATAGTAGGGTGGTTTGGCCCCACTGCAGGTTTCTGCCCCTGGCGGAATCGAAAACTCTATTTCCCCGGCCGTCCATGGCTTAGCCTGGTCACTACAGTGACTGAGCTATTTCAGCTTTATGTTTAGTTCTGACAGGTATAAATGTTAACGTTTGCGCTTTTCGTTCACGGGCCCGCCATCAATGTAAGGTCAACTACTCGCAGTAAATGGAGGAAACTGTAACACTATTGCCTATGATGGATTTATTAGCATTTATTACACGACGAATGGGCCCGAATCCCGGAGGAGGCGAGATTTTCCGCCCGTCCAGACCGGCCCTGGGGCCCACCCAGCCTCCTGTACAATGGGTACCGGGTCTTTCACGGGGGTAGAAGCGGCCGGGGCGTGGGGCTGACCCCCACTCCATCTAGTGCCGAGGTCCTAGAGAGAGTAGAGCTATACCTCTACTCACCCTAAGGGCCTTTGTGGCCTATAAAAAGGGTGAAAAGGGACGAGATTTTCCGCCCGTCCAGACCGGCCCTGGGGCCCACCCAGCCTCCTGTACAATGGGTACCGGGTCTTTCCTGGGGGTAGAAGCGGCCGGAGAGTGGGGCTGACCCCCACTCCATCTAGTGCCGAGGTCCTAGAAAGAGTAGAGCTATACCTCTACTCACCCTAAGGGCCTTTGTGGCCTATAAAAGGTTTGAAAACCTACCTATTACACGGCGCCATGTGTTCTTGTTACGAGATATGAAAGTAAATATCAATTCTAACATTATTACAGGCCTCTAAGAGAACACACGTGCACGTTCAATCTCACGATATTTAGGCTTTCGTAGGTTAACCTCGTCCACACACACATTTCAGAGCGAAACGACTTAAATACCAACAAGAGAACATTTCTGAGGCCCCTAACGTGACATCTTGCAATTAATTCCGTCAAGAAAACACACACAAAAAATATACAAATATTTTAACACTGCGCCTTTACAATCTGGGTAAAAAGAAAAATATTTTGGCCCACTGATTGCCACCAGCGTTCGCGCGTCACAGTTTGTGAATCTCAGTAGTAGAATATTCATGCCTAAGTCCACCCTAAACGCCACGGTCTGTCACAGTTGCAAACTTTGTGCATCATCAATTTTGATTCCGGAAGCTGGAGGGGGGGGGGCGATAGTTGAGGAGGGGTAACATTTGATGGATGGCAGCGAGAGAGGGGGTGTCGGGGGTCGACGGGGGGTACATCCCCGACCTGTCAGCACATTCAATGATATTATTGGTAGCTGTCATCTTCCCAGCACGACTTCTGGCCAAACTGATAGTCATACGTCCATTGATACAGTTACGATATCTCTATATCAAACACTGCTACACTTTTACACGCGGTGAATGAGCACAACTACGGCTTCTGTTCTCCTTCTGAACACCCTGATTGACGTCTCATACACTGGAAAGACAAACAGCGACTGGGTGAAGGTACTGACCACTGCAAGAAACAAAAGACGCCACTATAAATGATTCGCAAATAACATTACAACTTTGGGTGAATGTATGTACATTTATGATTAAAAAATACAACAACGGTCCTCTGGGGACACAAAACTAAATGACGTCACGTTCCGTTAAGACCAAAATCCTCAAATTCATTAAGTGAGAACCTAAAATCTAACAAAGAAATAAAATCTACACCCGCACCTCAATTGGCACGACTCGCATATGTTATATTCCACACGCAGAAGGCTTTGAGCGCTAAATCGATCGAGCAGACTGCATCTTTCTTGCAGGTTTCCCCACAAAAACCTTACGTGTATTTCTCTTTTCCCCCTACACATGCCACGTGCCCTACCCCATCTCACCCTCCTTGTCCTTACAATCCAGTACAACCCCCGTATTACTGAACGAGGAACACAAGTCACAAAGCTCCTCATTACGTAGTCTTCACCATTCTATTGTTTCTCCAAACCCCTTAGATCCATATACCTCCTTCAAAACCCTGTTATCAACGCCGTCCAACGACTTTCTTGCCTCAATGTGATAAACCAAGTTTCACACCCAAGGGGCACGCGGTGGAGCAGTTCGTTAAGGCACTGGGCTACAAGCCGGTAGGGCGCGGGTTCAGTTCCCGAGGTGCCACTGGTAATTTTCATTGACATAATCCTTCCGGCCGCACTATGGCCCTGGGGTCGACTCAGCCTCTAACAGAAATGCCTACCAGATATATCTCGTGGGGGGAAAAGCGACCGGTGCGTAGAGGTGACAACCATATTACCTTCATGTGACGACTGTCTGGAAATTATTGAAACGTCTCCTTCCTGGAGTCCAATGGGGGCTAGGCCTGTAATGGGATGGCCTTAGCTTTACCTAAATTCAGTGCATTCCCTCACGTGCAAAAGTTCAAAAATGGAAACTTAAGGAGAAAAGGGGGCATTTGTGAAACACGGCATAGATGGGAGAATATTATTAAAATGGACCTTACAAGAAACGTCATGACAGAATGCTGACTGTAAATCACTTGACTCAGAACAGACCAGCGATCTCTTCTTAGGACGATAATTAATTTTCAAATTCCATCAATTCCGACGAATTTGTCAACTATCTCAGCAGCCATCGCGTTCTAAATAAGGGCTCTGACGTAGACCTCTGAGCTCTTTGTGATCGGAGACGACGCCAGCGAAACTACGTCATAATCAAAACCAGGTAGCACGTAATCCCCGCGGCTCGCAACTTTCTATCGTTGATATAGCAGAACATGGCCGTCCGTTTTATCACACTCAACCAGCTCGATCTCCTACACCAGTCCGTGTGCGCCGGGGAGGGAGGGGGGACCCCCGCTGCGATTCTCATGTCATTATTGCGGGCTGCATCATTTATCAAATTCGTTCCACAGCTGATTTCGTGCAACCCTGCACCCACACAGAAAAAACGTCCAAATCTTAATTCACAGCTCACGAACTCAATTTCTGCGCAGTAACACGCTCCTAATCTTCCATAAATCTCGATGCCCAGTTGCATAATCCTAAAACATAAGCTTCTCAAACCACGAAGGGTCACGCTGTTTTAAGCTGAAAATATGACAGCGATAAGAGTTTTGTTAAGCGAGCGGACTGAGAGAAACGGACGAAGCTAAAAGCCCGCTTTCCTATGGGATCGGCCACATCTCTCTTTTGCCACAGCTTTGTGATGGTTATGAATAAGTTTTCATTTCAATTCTGTGCTGAAGTACAGATTCTGTAGGGATGTTGGCTTTAACTGAAAAAAAAAAATTTTGCAACTTGATATATGATCACAAAAATTTCACATCATATTTACAGGGCTATTATATTTACCGGTAACATCAGGCTATACTGGATAGCTCATATTTACAGTGACGACATGTTTCGGGTAGCCATGTTGACGTTAATGCAATAGCGTTCATACAACGTTTCCAGCAAAGAGGTCGACTTTTTCAAACGCAGATATGAAAACACAAGCACGCATGCGCATGTAAAAAGAATGTTGATTTCACAGTGCTTGATTCTTTTACTTTTTAAGAAATAAAGTAGATAAGAAACGTGAAATTAAAAAAAAAAACAAAGCAGACAGTTGAAACATTCCGACCTCTTCCCCATACTACATTTGTTCCGGTAAAAGAGGCAAGCTACTTTCACGTCATACAGATTCACAAACGTTTGGAAATAGCAACGTTACGTTTGGCCCATGATCAGTTTCAGAATTACACATTATGTTCTGTTAACATGTTAGGCATTTTGTAAGGTCGAAAGCTAATTGCATACTTAGAGATTTACCAACTAAACCAAATGGGAGTTGCCGTAATTTTCTTCAGCTCTTACAGGACAATGCCGGTTTAGTTACTCAAATTAGGCCTTGGCCACTTCCTTACGCGTGCTCCCCCAACAATTTACACATATGTACGCCCAGTATTCGACTCTAAACAATCCGAGTTACTGATAGCGTCATAAAATTAACAAATAACGAACGAAGCTTTTTCAAAATCATTCACTTTCTGGAAAAATAATATTCATTTTAGTAAAAGAAGAAAAACCATTCAGTACATCAAATTTTACAAAAATGGTCAGGCCCAGAGGGTTCCAGGAGGTTGAGGTTCCCAAATCTCAAGACAACCGGCACATGAAGGTGGTATCGTTGTCGGCCACCTTTACCGCCAGGAAATGCTCCTGGTACTCATTTATGTTTGAGGCTGAGTCGACCCCAGTGCCATAGCGCGGGCGGGAGGATTGTGCCGATGAAAAATTCCAGTGACACAATCGGGAATCGAAACCGCGACCTTCCGGCTTTACAAAAATGGTCATGTTTCTTGAACTTACACCATACGAAGAGATCTGCGTTCTTCTGGGATATTACGCAGCGTATAGCTAATTCCTTACCGACGTTTCGGAACAACCTATCGGTGCCTCTTTAGGGGTCAAGAAATCCGATCTTGGATTTCCCCAAGGGCCAAGAAATCCTATCTTGGATTTCATGACCGTTGAAGATGGGACCGGCAGGTTGTACCGACACATCGGTAAGGAATTACCGCTATACGCTGCATAATATCCCAGAAGAGTGCAAATCTTACCTACATCGCGGAGGAAACCTGCATTCACGCACTGAACTATACGATTCTGAACCACAAAACGCTTTATTTGTCCCCATGATCACTTCTCTTGAAATCAGGCATAAGCCAACATTTAACAAGCTTCTTACAAAAGCGAGTCCACTATTTTTCCTACAATAAAATCCGGTGTGACGTCAGGAGCGGGCTGAACGCGGTCCAGTAGAGGCCTATGTAATCTGGCAGGAAATTGAGTCCTTAGGTCTGAGCAGCTGTGCCGATTACAGGAGGGACTCTTGCTTGGGACTCCATTTCCGGATCCATCCCCTGCTCTATGTACCACTAGATAATGCCGTTCGATAACGGACCACCCGCCCACCCCCAAATCCCCACCGCATCAGAACTCCATTACACTAACATCGTCCACCATAAAGACGCCATCGATGGTGACCAGGTGGATTCCTGTCCGAAGTGACGAAGATTGTAATGATACCGGCACACAGAGCGAAGTTAGCCGACACGAACAATAAAACATCACTGAATTAAAAATAAATAATTTAACTATTTTCAATTACATGCAGTAAAACGAATACGAACACCGTAAAGGCGTGTGAGACATACTGTCCTATTATGACGGAGGATTCAGAAAACTTTACTGTTCTGAAAGATTCCAGGCCATGTCCCGCTCGTCCTTCTCACTAAAGTAGGCTGTCAACATGGTAAAGGGTTGGGAAGTGAAGATAGGAAGTGGACTGACAGCAGCGTTTGCCTTTGGCCTGAACTTTGTATTGTTTGGAGGACAGAATTATGAAAAAATGTTGATGACAGGGGGGGAAGGGCGTGTTTGGGGGCGGGGGGACATGAATTTAAATTTTGGAAGGGCTGCATGGAAAGCAACTTCGGACGAAAAATGATGCGTTGGTACACAAAACCCACGCCTGAGATTAACCAATATTACGTTTAAATATTCAGTTCGTACCGCGCAGTAAACACCTCGTCTCGGTTATAGACAATCGATCAGTTAATGCTGTATATGGAAATAACCGCTGTTTGTTCTGAGATCCATGCAGAACATATAAATATGGTGTGGATAACATATCAGATATAAATACGGGTTTATTCGAAATTATTGTCGGGGTTTTAACAACTGCCACATCGTTCTCCAGATGCAACCCCATGTGATTTCTTTCTATGGGGTTACGTCAAGGATCAGGTTTATGTTCCTCCTATTCCCGCAAGTATCCCGGAACTGAAGGTACGAATCAGAACCGTCACTGAAACCATCACCGCTGACATGCGGAACGAACTCGATTATCGTGTTGATGTTTGTAGAATCACAAAGGGTGCACATATAGAGTACCTGTAACTTGGAGTGTTGTTCTATGAAACAAAAAAATACATATACTGCTATCTCAAGTGCATTGTGTATGACAAGTTGTTAAAACCCCGACAATCATTTCGAATAACCCTGTACACTGTGCAGGCAGAATGTAGAATTCTGTACTATTTAACTTGGTGGTACATACAGTAACCTCTAGGCTAAAGGGGTTAATTTCGTTCTGGTAGTATAACAGAATTGGGACCGATTTTAATCTGTGCGTTTACTTGTATATTTCACCCATGGGGTAAAAGATGAGCCCTGCCGGTCAAAAACAGCCCTTATTTTGCTACCTTACGAAATAACTAAGCCCATCCCGGTGGTCGCGCGGTCTAAGGCGTAAGTCTGCGGCCGCTCGCTTGCTCAGATTGTGGGTTCGAATCCCACCGGGGGCATGGACGTTTGTCTGTTATGAGTATTGTGTGTTGTCAGGAAAAGTTCTCTGCGACGAGCCGATTACTCGTTCAGAGGAGTCCTACCGAGTCTGGTGCGTCGACGTGTGCGATCTAGAATCTAGAATGAGGAGGCCCTGGCTCACTGGAAGCTGTCGTGCCAAAAACAAACAAAAACTAAATAACTAACGAACGGACAAACCAACAAAGGCAGTGCAACACTGCAGGCCGATTCGCTAGAGCTTCTGACTCTTACTGACACTGTTGTCACCTTCGAATCCCATAGTGGGGACAAGGACTGTTTTTCAGGATTTTGTGCGTTTCCTCACTCGCTTCATGGAAACGCAAAAACAGTACAGTAAAACAGGTTAACGACCATATCCTGCAACATCCTCTGCATTTCGCCAATCACCTGCAAACATTCGACGCTATATTCTATCTTATTGACAGCACCGTTCAATCTAACTGCAATCCCAGTTGGCTGGTCTCCGCCTTCGCATGACGGGACATAAGATTCAGTAATCATTGTGGGATTTGGGGTGGAAAAAGTAGCACTGGGGAAAGTTCTTCCCCCCAGCACGTCGGTTACCAGTTACCATTCTATCACTGCTCCATACTCCTGTGACATCTGGAGCTGCTGCAATAGGATCATTCGCATCCCTATACCAAGGAAGCCTTACAGCATTCCAGCAGCACCAGCATCAGCAGTAGCAGCAGCAGTACTAGCAGTAGCAGCAACAGCAGCACAGTACCAGCAGCAGTAGCAGTAGCAGCAGCAGTACCAGTAGTAGCAGCAATACTAGCAGTAGCAGCAGCAGTACAACCACCACAACCACCACCTCCACCACCAACAACAACAACAACAACAACAACAAC
>Ga0123354_10010846_pt1 | contig 14061 bp, 8 predicted proteins | sample TergutLab28metaG_2_FD_97872 | JGI IMG/M metagenome (GOLD analysis project Ga0123354, IMG submission 97872) | Labiotermes labralis P4 segment gut microbial communities from Petit-Saut dam, French Guiana - Lab288 P4 | ecosystem: Host-associated > Arthropoda: Insects > Digestive system > Gut ... | reverse complement strand
TGTCTGTGGGGATGGATAAAAAGCGAAGTAAACACAAGAGTCGAATTGGTCGCTCGCATTATGAATAGTGCTGCCCTCATAAAGCAAGAACGCCAAGACGACCCCAGGAGAGCTACACTTACTATTGACAAGAGGGCTGAAAAGTGCATTGAAGTCGATGGTGGGATTTTTGAACACTTACTTTGAACTGTTGCAGTTTATTGAGATAATTTGCGTAACCAATAAATGCAATCAATACGTCATTTGTCTTTCTTTCATACCTTTTGTAAGGTTTTTTATGCGTAAAATTCAAACAGCTGTATCTCCATACCCATTGAAAATTGGACAAATGTTTATACGAACTTATTTACTCTGAATAGTCCATACTAACACTTCCTAAAATATTTAATATTCCTTCTGAAACACCTTGTATACTAACGGATGTTTATAAGTTGAAATCTGTGCACTAGGACAGTAGGCTTTCTGCCATCTGCTTGGGCTTGTTTGTTTGGCTACAGCTTGCGTTCATCGTATAGTGTCATTAACCTTTTGGCGCCGGAATTATTTTTTTTAACTTTAGCACACCCTGTATATTAAATGTGAATAACACAGGAACCAAATACGTTAGAATTATGAATCAAACTGCATTTTAAAGAAATAAAAACGGAGAATATATACCATGTTTAAAATATTCAGTACCTATATTTGTTGAATAAATATATAAAATACAACTTTAGAGGTTAGCGGTGAGGTACGACCACTATAGTTGACATTAGGCGTCAAAAGGTTAATGTGCGTACCTAAAAGACTAATTTACATAATTATATAAAAGACGAAGGGAAACCTGAGGGAAAGAGACCACTTGGAAGACCCCGGCGTTCATGGGAGAATAATGTTAAGATGGATCTTCATGAAGTGGGATGGGGGGGGGATATGGACTGGATTGGCTGAGAATAGGGACAGGTGGCGGGCACTTGTGAATGCAGCATTGAACTTTCTGGTTCCATAAAATGCGGGGAATTCCTTGACTAGCTGAGAACCGGTTAGTTTGTCAAGGAGTAAGTATATATAAAAAAAATTCGTACCGCACAGACAACAAACTCCGTGCCCACAACAAAGACCAGCCATTTAATACCTTACAGCTATGTAGCCCACCACATGTTTGATCTGCAGGAAAGAGTGAGGTCTTACTAGAACAATGACCAGCAGCAGTGATCCTGTCATTCAGTCGCTAGTCTTCGTGATGACGTAGATAGCGGATCTCAGAGGTGGCATTTACACGTGTGATGTGCCTTGAATAAGTGAAATGAACGTATCATTGTGTATGCCGAAACAAAGGATGGGAGGGTGCCGGAGCCGGGAGAGTAGCGGTTTCAAAAATAATAACCTTCACTCCTGTTGGGAATCGATCCCCGATTCTCGGATCATTTCGTCATTAGTCAGGTCACTGTACGTACTGAGCTGCCCGGCTCTTAACCTGTTAGCAAGATCAATACCACACGAAACCGTCAAGTCTTTATGGAAGTTAGTAGCTAACATTTTTATTTTGTGTGATGACACCCCGTTATGGCTGGCTTCCCGACGTTTAGAAGAATCTGGTGTGATCGCCTTCGTTATCATTAACGTTAATATTTTGGCCGTCGGGCATGTTCTATCCAATTGAAGGATTGGCACCTCCACTCCAGTAAGGTTGCCATAGAAGAAAATTAGGTTATTCCGAACATCGACATTGTAGGCCGGGTAGTTCAGTCGGTATAGCGACTGGCTACGGGCTGGAAAGTTCGGGGATCGAATCCCGGTGGGGGCAAGATTTTCCGCACCTGTCCAGACCGACCCTGGGGCCCACCCAGCCTCCTGTACAATGGGTACCGGGTCTTTCCTGGGGGTAAAGAGCGGCCGAGGCGTGCTGCTGACCCCTCACCCCCTTCTAGTACCGTGGTCAAGAAAGATTAGAGCTATACCTCTACTCCCCGTATGGGCCGTACAGCCTGTACAGAGCCTCAGTGCCTGTACAACGGTGCACTTTGCCATTTTTTACCTTACAAACATCGACATGCGGTCACAACACTATTTTGTTATCCTACAATGGAAACAGAATAAAGTACGAAGTATTTGTTTTTGCATTGCTAAAGTCTCCTGCGTTTAGCTTGGTATTAGTTATAAATGCTGTGCAACTGGTACTAATCCTCTGGGCAATAATTTGCATAAGCTATTGCGATAAATTAACGTGCCAGTGCTGACAGATTACTTAACCTAAGAGATGTGTGTGTGTGTGTGTGTGTGTGTGTGTGAGTGTAATCATTACACAAGGCCACACAAGACTATTTACAGAAGACGGTGTCGCTACCACATGGACAATACTGTATCTGACAACTGCTGCTAGTCACTTTCCTTCTGCTGACTTATCATATGACAATTGGACGTGCTATACATAACGTACAAAGATATATTAATAATTGTCCAACGAGATGCAACACAAAACAGTCTATTTATTATTCAGCAAGTTCATTCTACATGTTTCGGGTGTCAACCACACCCATCATCAGGAGCACATAAAACTGTAACTACAGCCTCCGGCACTGTGCAGCTACCTCTCTTCAACATGGCCAAGTTGGCCACGTTGAATGGAGTTAGCTGCACAGCACAGCATGACCAGTACCGGAGGCTGTAGTTACAGTTTTGTGTACTCCTGATGATGGGTGGGGTTGACACCCGAAACATGTAGAGTGAACTTGCAGTTTAATAAATAGACTGTTTTGTGTTGCATCTCGTTGGACAATTATTAATATAGTTCAGCGATGCACGGAGCCATAAACATAAAAAGTACAGAGATATTTATTACCGTCTAAAAACACAAGACGTACAATAAATAATAAAGATAAATAACGTGTTTGGAGAGATGTGAACCGTCTCTGAGGGTGGAAGGAAACTAAGGATAGGACCTTCTTTAAATATGGCGAGTAAACCCCTAGCAGTAACTGCAGCCCATTGTACTAAGGCGGGTGGCCCCCCGATTCACGGCAAACCGGAGGAACGGCGAGCGCGATGATCGCCTATTCTTACTGAGAAAATTATCTTTCCCATGCTTGGTATCGAACCCCAGATCCGTTGTTAGATGATTCAAGAATAAATAGTTAAGTCATTTGAAGTGTCTGAAGTGGTGCTTCAAACACTGTTCCTTCCGTTGTGTGATCCTCTATCAAACCCCACAGGGAGGAGATCACTTTATGAGCTGTATGCAGATCTCCAAGCATAAGCGCGCTGTGTCGGAGTGCATTTAACCCGACGATTTCGAAGCCAAGGCTGGAGCTTTCCTTTTGCATTGTGATCTACAGCTGCCGGCGAGTTGGTATTGCGCAGGTCCGATACACGAGAGTCAATGAAGCCGTAAGGCGCGAGTCGGCCCCGGCGTTGGCGCGCCTGCCGGATGTGGACGTTGCTTGCCACTGAATTTTTGTTTGGACTTCGTGACGGAGGAAGACATGTCTGTCGGTAACTCGCGTTAGATGTGACCCTATCTCGGCGGTGAGGCTTTCTGTTGATGACGTGGAGCCTGGTAAATTTCATGTGAGCGCACAAACCGCTGAAGCTGTTCCTTGCGCTATGGCGCGACGTCACTGGATCACCCGTTCGCGACGTTTCGAAGGACTGTAGTTCCTTCAACTTCAGGGGTCTTCATGTCCAAAAGAACACTCTTCGCGGACGTATAGACCTTTGCAGATGAAGGAAGTACAATTTTTCGTAAGATCTGGCACCGCTCACCCAGGTGCGCAGTGTCGTATCCCTAATCAGGCCGCTCTGAAGACATCAAAACCCGCCTTCCCGTCTACAATTGCAGGTGGAGGTAGTAAGTTCGAAACGTCGGTAGCAGCCCATAAGGTTACGAGTTGCCGGACTGTCGCCTAGTATTTCGTTTTCGCTACAAATTCCCTGCACCCGCAGCTCTCATTTGGTCAGTGACTGCCGGTGGCGTTCTCCAACCGCATGAGGCACCCTTATTGCAGCATGTTACTAACAGCTTCATATCATTGGCGATGCTGGGGGAGGGGGTGTAGTGGTTCCGTCGCCCGAACACTGGGGTATAGGGATCGGCAAAATGAGTACGCCAAATAAAAAGTATGTAAAAAGTATATTTTCTGCACCCAACAAATTTTAAAGTATTGGGCCAAACAAAAGGAAATTCAACAAAAGTTTGTAGTTTTTCTTTCAATTCCTAGTTTATGTTAAGGACAACCGCTGTGATTACTCACCCCAGGCACCAATAATCTAGTCGCGCCACTGATTTGGATACATTATTCGCACTATGTGAGCAGCGAACCGTTGAAATCACAGTCATCGCCCTGGCTTACCATTCTTGGGTCAGGTTTGCTCACAGAGTGTGTATTGTGATTCTCAGAGTAAACAGGAATTCGTCTTACCGAAATAATGTTCTATCTTTGGACCGTGGCCATCGTGGCTGCAATACAAACTAGACGATGGCCACGGTCCAAAGAAAGAATACGGCTGCTGCAATAAGCCTTGCACCAAAGTCTGACACCAATAGAGACGAATTCAACAATTTCCTTAATTAAACAGGGTGGACGTTGCAATGGAGCTGCAGTAGGTTTACTACATCTGTAATGGCTACTTACATGAATTTCAGGCAGCCCGTGTGGGATTTGTGGTGGACAAAGGGGAACTGGAACAGCATATCTCATTACCTATCAGCATCATACCATCAGGGCGCTATACTGTTTAACGCTTACTCATAACCAACGTAGAACAAGGAATGTTTGGGAGCCTTCAAACAAGGCAGTGTTCTTTGGGATACTGGTGTGGGGGGATTGGACAGAACGTGGCTTCACCCTGTTTTGGGGCCTAACAGGTTTGACACAACAAAGCAAACAATCTAACAGCTGTCTATGGAGCGTATCAAAACGCACACGTAGTCTCTTCCTTCTGGCTGGGTTGTGTCGGACCACGACGAATTGAAGTGTTTAGTTCTGGTTCGAAGAAAACACACCGAATTACAAAGACAGATCGGTTTATTATGTCTGGCCAGAAGACGTTACTTCGTCTGAAAACGAAACGAGGACCTTTAATGTATTTTTTTCAGCAGAATTTCGTCCAGTTAAACCCACAAGTTAAATAGGCTAAGTTTTATACACGTGAGTACGTGAACCACGTGGCAGAGTAAGAGAGCGCTGTGTGTCATCAGAGCAGCGGACCGACCTTGCACAAATACGAAAGTCTTTGTTATCCGTTACAATTCTCAGTTTTTTTGTGGATGTCTGTGTTACACGCTTGGTAATTCCATGATCGGTGTAGAATCTTGTGTCTACCAGTTTGCTATCCAAAAATTTAAAGATTAAGATATACAGAATTATAATTTTATCTATTGTTTTGTATGGATGTGAGACTTGGTCGCTCACATTGAGGGAGGAAAGTAGGCTGAGGGTGTTTGAGAATAGGGTGCTGAGGAGAATATTTGGGCCTAAGAGGGACAAGGTAACAGGGGAGTGAAGAAGACTACATAACGAGGAGTTTAATGATATGTATTCCTCACCAAACATCATTCGAGTGATCAAATCGAGAAGAATGACATAGGCGGGGCATGTAGCATGTACAGGGGAGAGGAGAGGTTCATACAGGGTTTTGGTAAGGGAGACCTGAAGGCAAGAAACCACTTGGAAGACCTGGGGGTAGATGGAGGATAATATTAAAACGGATCTTCAACAATTGTGATGGCGGCATGGACTGGGTGTATGTGGTTCGGGATAAAGACAGGTGGCGGCCTTTTGTGAATGAGGTAATGAACATTCGTGTTCCATAAAATGCAGGGAATTTCTTGACCATCTGAGGACCTGTTAGCTTCTCAAGAAGAACTCTGCTCCATGGAGTTAGTTAGTTATTTAGTTACTTAGTTAGCCAATCAGTTAGTTAGTTAGTCATTTAGCTAGTCAGTCAGTCAATTAGTTAATTAGTCGGTTAGTTACTTGGTTGGTTGGTTGAAATGGCGATCCTTTGGGATCTTCCCCGCAGCCATTTCGTTGTCCATGTTCGGTTCTTGTAACAGTACGACAAGCAAGAAGAAGTATACAGGATTGTAATTTGACAGAAACTTTAAAGGAACCGAGGTGACAAGACTGAATGAAGTTAGATTGAATGGCTACATTTATATCGTGGCCTGATTATTGCGTCGTGTAGACTGGCAGAGGGTAACCAACCAATTCAGTGCAAGCGGTATCCAACAAGACGTCTTCGGGATACGACCATTACATTGCCGTTCTAAGCGTGTTGGCAACACTGCCGAAGACTGCTTTTTGTAGCAGTGGAACATATTTGGATGGTGTTATGCAACAATGATTCAACACACAAGAAGCACTTTTTGAGGAAACGACGTTTGAATTGCAGAAAACAGAAAGGAATGTTGATTAGTTGTGAAAATATGGGCATGTCGGTGTTAACTTTTGTATGACTGTGTGTATTTTCAATTATGAATTAGGCTTCTTTATATTTAAAAATGAAGAGGGTTATGGGCTTTGTGGTTATCGGAAATAAGTCGAAGCTTTGTTGCCTTAAAATGTAAACAGCTGTAATGCAAGGATGTTGCTGTTGAAAGATATTCTTGCGAATTTGACTATAGGACTACAGCAAAATTAGGAAATTTACTTACAGCGTAACAAGTACGGCGCTTTTGCTATGTTACTGCCATTAGACGGGCCGGGATAGCTCAGTCGGTATAGCGACTCTGTACGGGCTGGACGGTCCGGGGATCGAATCTCGGTGGGGGCGAAATTTTCCTCACCGTCCAGACCGACCCTGGGCCCACCCACCCTCTTGTGTACATTTGGTACCGGGTCTTTCTCGGGGTAAAGCGGCCGGGGCGTGGCCGTGACCACCCCCCCCCCACCTAGCGCCGAGGTTAAGGAAAGAGTACAGCTATATCTCTACTCCTCCTCTGGGACTTCGTGGCGTGTTCTAGGGTGAACTTTACCTTTTACCTTAACCTTGTTACTGTTACTAGACAGCACGAAAAAATAAACAGTCCTTTTATTTAATTACGGCAAAAGTCATACATATTAACGGTGAAAGTGTATTGGATATAAAAAGCCCCTTCTTTTATCGACAACTTTTGTTACAAAAAGTTTTCGTCCGTATAAATATTGAGTTTCCTGCTGACAACCGTCAGAAACCCAAATGTAGGATGGGTGTTCCATAAAAGTAAAGATGTACCCCTGCACTTCCTAAAGGCGTAAGGGTGAGTGGAGGTACAAATCCACTCATTTTAACCTGAACACTAGATGGAGGTGAATGGTCAACTTTATACCTAAGTCGTTTTGCCCTGCGGGGAAAATAACACCCCGTACCCAATGAACAGAAGGAGAGTGGGTGGTTTGCAGGGCCGGTTTGGAAACCTTGCAGAAGACGACCTTTATTACCCCTGCCGGCTATCGAACAACGATTCCTCGGTCGTCCAACCCACGTCATTATACTGACTTTATATTGTTAAAATATTAGCTTCAAAGTCTGTGATTTTTGGTTAATACTTTTGCTTCCAGATGACACCAGGGGTCACTTAGATCTCACGACATTTTTCTCTAACACAGAGGAACAGCAGTTGTGTTTGCAGGATTGCAGGCATAATTCGTTTGTAGGGGCGTTCGCGAAATTGCGACAAACGGCCGTTAGCTTCATCATGTCTGCCGGCATGGAACAACTCAGCTCTCACTGCACGGATTTGCATGAAATTTGGTATTTGAGGATTGTTCGAAAACCTGCCAGGAAAATTCAAGTTTCATTAAAAGGGGTACTTCACATGAAAATTGTTGTAAATATATGACAGTATCTCGCTTAAGTCTTCTTAGAATGAGGGATAATGCAGACAGAAGTTGTACAGTAAATCGATACACGCGTTTTGTGTTCAATAACTTCTTTCCCGGCAATCGTGCCGTTTATGTGATAATGCTGGAATAATGTGGTACAGCCTGACAGGGCACCGATGTCAGTATAATACGGCGCATGCGCTTGCGTGCTGGATAAATAATGCTACAGACACACGCACGCACACACACAGAATATGAAATACTTTTTGCTTTTCCGCTACAACAGTGGTTACGCGAACGCGCATCAATGTGTGCGTTAGCAATGCATGTCTCGTTAAAATGTCCTGTTCTTTGTCTCCGTTTTGCATTAACACTACCGCAGTGTGAATGTGGCAAGTCGAAAGACTGAATGGAATCTTTTAAATAGTCTATTAGGATGGACTGTTGTTCGAGGAACCTTTCGCCCTGCTTCAATACAAATTGTGAGATTCTTTCTGTTGCCACTTGTCTTGGATCTGCTTCCTTCATATGCAAATAGCAGATCTCTAATCATTGGGGTTAATATAATGCAGTGAATGTTTCTTCTCGCATATGCCTACCAATATCTTAGCCGTTGTAGTGACTAACCTAAGGCTAGACGACTGACGGTTCGGGTCTCGATTCCCAACTGGAACAAGAGACTTTTCATATTTTTTTATACCATCCAAGTAGGTTCTGAGACCCACCCATCCGCCAACCGAATGTGTACCCGGGGTTGTTCCCTCGGGGTTAAGCGGCCGGTGCGTGAAGCGGACCATTCATCTACACCTAGTAGAGAAGTTAGTGCACGAAGCTATACCTCCATTCCCCCATACGCCTTCTTAAGATGGTGCGTAATTAAACACAGAAACAACTTTTTGCCATTCTTATGTTGTGAGGCTGGGGTTATGTAGATCACTGTGTGTATGATGTGACGCCACGCATCTTTATGAAATGTGCAAACGTTTCGAAGAGATAAGCTGCCTCCATTTTCAGGCTGGAAAAGTATGCAGAGCGGGTATAAATGATCCATGATAATGGACGGGAAGGACTGCGTTTCGTTGCGTGGTGAAGTCAATCGAGAATCAATTCAAAGTCGTATATTGTATTGCTCATGTATACGGTCCTTTTTACCGACAGATTATTTCCAGAAAGTAATCCAGTAAAACATGTAGGCATTCCATTCGTCCCGGTTTCCCCGGAACAGTCCCGGTTTTATGCGGTTCAAAGAGTCCTGTCCCGGCGACCAGCAAAATTCAATTCAGATGTCACGGGATTTTCCAAGTTATGAAAAATCCAACATTTCTGACAGTGCGTACTAACATTTTGACTTTCCCACGATGGGAGCAAACATGTACAGGAGCAGGACAGCCATCAACCGGCCGCTAACAGGTAGGAACAGGAGAGGGAGAGGAAGATGTGTGGATTAGTGATTATAGAGTGTGGACTGAGAGTGCGAAGGGCGAGGAACAGAATATAAAGAGAAATCAGTGACTGAGTGTCTGAGTTTGAACAGTGTTGTTCCCGTAGTGACTTCATTTCTTGTGTATGTAATAATTTGAGTTATCTCGTCGTAATATTAACAAATTACTCCGCTTTTTGGTGGGACGAGGGAGGCCGAGATAACTCAGTCGGTATAGCGACTGGCTACGGTCTGGGCGGACCGGGGTTCGGATCCCGGTGGGGGCGAGATTTTCCGCACCTGTCCAGAGCAGCTCTGGGGTCCACTCAGTCTCATATACACTGGGTAGGAGGCCATTTCCAGGGTTAAAGCGGCCAGGCATGGCGTTGACCACCCACCCCATCTAGCGACGAAGTTAAAGAAAGGGAAAAGGTATACTTCTATTCCCCCCTTGTGCCTTCATGGCAGGTTATAGAGTAAACTTTACCCTTTTTGCTGGGCTGTTTTTTTTTATTGCGTGGCGGGTTGAAATGTTGTCTGCCACGTCCTCCCGCTTGGTCACCGAAATATCAGTAAGTGTTGTCGTTTTTTGGTTTCTAAAAAGTGGTATCTCTAATCGTGTCAAATGTATCGTGTATATACAGGTACTTTAGCAAGCTTAAGCAAGTTTCAGTTGGTAACGCCCTTATGTGCAGGCAGCGGTAGAGAGGCATGCGATAACAGCGAAGTGAATTCTGCATTACGTAGGGGCAGAGGTCAGCTGTCCCAGCCAGTGTCCACCACTTACGCTGCATCTTCCGTCGTTATGTACTCCACCGACCGGCACCATGACAATTCCCTCGCGTGCATTAGTTAACGTTCATCCAGCAGAGCGTTGTCACAAGTTCGATTCTCCAAACAGAAGCTCCACTCCGTGTGGATGTTTTCATGCAGTTCTGTGCACATATTGTTTGCACCTTCCTGATAGAATGATTTCGGACTTAACCGTGTATGGGACCTACTTTCCTGTGCCAGTGACGCATACAGTTGATAAAGGCAATACACCACGTGGTACGAATCGTGTTCAACTCACCTTGAAGGCTGTCAGAAACGCGTTAGTATTGCCGCTTGCAGCTGTTTGAACGACATTGATTAGTGGAAAGTAAAGAGTGTGTGTGTGTGTGTTTATAAATCAGCTGCTAAATACATTACTAAACAGGACGGTGTAAGAATGTTGAGTGCTTTTAAAAGTGTTGCAAAAAACGTTAATTACAATAGAAAGAAGACTATAATCGATAACTTTGTATCAAAGCTGTACTACCGTGCCAGTTTTGGTATCCTCTTAGTGTCCACCATTTTGGTCTGCAGTCGTCAGTATATCGGTGAACACATACGCTGTATAGCTGACGCTCGATTGCCTGTTCAAGTAATAAACACCTACTGCTTCTTCTCAACGACCTTCACAGTTGTAAAACATCTTAATGAATCTGCTGTTCGCAACGAAGTTGTTCCACATTTGGGTGTTGGTCCATATGTTGAGAGTGATGATGCTATCATACGCCATGCATACTATCAATGGGTTCCTTTCATGCTCTTCCTTCAGGCGTTAATGTTTTATGTCCCTCGTTATTACTGGAAAAATCGGGAAGGAGGACGAATGAAGGCTTTGGTAAGTGGATTGGAACACGCGTACCTAAGTCTAACCACAGACGATATAAAACTAAGAAATGGTATTACAATACTGTCAAGGAAGAAAGCAAGACAAAAGATTATGCTGATCAGAAATGTGTTCGTCAAAAGGAAGTATATTAACAAGTCTTGGACGAGGGATTTTGTCTTCTCTGAGCTCCTTAGCGCTGTAATCCTCTGCATCCAGATTTACATAACTGATGTCTTCCTCGGGGGAGCGTTCTTGACTTTGGGGCCTGACGTTTTTAAGGCCGATGTCTCCAGTGACGCGAGTCCATTGGATTTGGTCTTCCCAAAGATGACAAAGTGTACCTTCAGGAAGTACGGACCTTCAGGGTCGCTGCAGCTGCATGATGCTCTGTGTGTGATGGCACTGAACATTGTCAATGAGAAGATATATGTATTCCTCTGGTTCTGGTTTGCAGTGCTGTGTTTTGCAACGTTGGCAGCCGTGGTGTGGAGGGTCCTGACTGTGATCCTTCATGCACGATATCAGCTCTTCAACATGATTGTGTTTGGCTTCGCAAATCCTCAGGTACTTGACCTCTGGAGTGTCATCACGGTCACCAAAGAACGCCACTTTTGTGATTGGCTTTTCCTGTATTACTTGGCAAAGAATCTGGACGGATTTGTTTTCCGGGAACTGCTTCTCAGCACTGCAGTGGAGATGAGCGATGTTCCGCGGCAGAATTATCATTACGCTAGCGATGATGACGATGAGGAAGAGGAGAGGTAAATGCAACTGGATCCTCGTAATGACGTTGCTCGAGGTTGCCATGGAAACTGCATGCAAGTGCACTCTCCCGCTCTACAGCTGTCGGAAAATCTACCGGATGAAGCCAATTTAAATGACCGAAGAATGCCCATGAGTTACAGAACGCTGTGTGAGATACGGTGTTACTACCCCGATGACAAGGAGAGTATTGTGTTCTGGGGCGTGGCATCATGTAGTCTGGTAGGAATTCATCGACTTTCAGAGAAACGCTCTTTACACCTGAGCACGCGGCGTCATATCGCAGAAGACAGTATTGTTTATGGAAGCTCATATTTGAATGTAAATAAGGCGAGCAGAATTGAGTGCCGAAGAAAGGCAAAATATCGGTGCATCAGAACGCAGCATCGTACTAAAATTGTTAACAGCACTGTTTGTGCCTCTGCCTGATTGTGAACAGTACTGCTAACGTTTTTGAGTTTATGGTTGTTTATGCACAGTGGCATATACTGTATAAGGCTTCATTTAGGTCGTGAATTTAACTTCAAATGTGGGTGAATGTTTTTCATAGAGGCGGGATGGAACATCAGAATATGATACAACCAACCTTTGGGGCTGCTGTGAAATAACTGTGGAAATTGTCTCTCTTTTTTAAAATTAGAAAGCAGTGGAGACTGATGAAAGAAAGAAAATCGGGTTGTCACTCCAGATTGACAACGTACAAGGTGCCAGCGTCGGTGCATGGGTGTTTTCCAGGGCCGGAAGCATGGGTGTTCAAAAACATGTTTGTTAATGGCGTTACTGTGGAGATTGGTGTATTTACTTGTCAATAAGATTTACATATTCCGATCCTTCGTCACGGAAGAGACTGCGTTTACATCACAACGACCAATTGCTTTATACTGTTTGTGCAAGTAGTTGATGTCTATAATGCTAATTACACAACGTGGACAAAATTCATGAAAGTGTAACCGTAAAGATGGCGGTAAGTGTAGTTACCACTGTACTGCAGAGGATTAAATGCGGTAAAAAATTTTTGCAACAGTGAAATATAGGGAGTTTATATTTTAAGAAACGCTGCCCTGCCCCGAGTTGTGTTCTGTTTTTATGCTCTTTTGGGCTATTTGAATACGCACTGAGTCTGGAGAAGGAAAGGGTTTATTCAGTCACTGAGCTAACTGCACGGCCGAATCTGTGAAATTATAGCCTTGATAATTTTAGACGGAATTGAACTTGCTTATGAATTTGATGTCTGTGTGACCATGTATCTCTGATACAATAGTATTAACAACCAACTAGATGCAACAATAGCAATTTACTAATAAATTGCTATTGTTGCATCTAGTTGGTTGTTTATACTACATGGGTGCTGATAAGTCTTTAGCCCGACCAGGAAGCAAGCAAGCTAATGTTTCTGTCAGAATGACGTGAATTACCTTCGGCGCCTTGCCATGCAGGAAACAAAACATTATGACAGCTCGCGTCTCGATGTTGTTGAAATCGCACGCGTCGCTGACATTTCGAGCTTGTTTCCTTCCTGGCCTGGCTAAGGACTTATCAGTACCCCTGTGTTGCTTACGAATTTAACAATTTTCCTTAGGGGCTGAGACATACTGCCGTACGTGCTTCCCATTGTGACGTAAGCACGTTGTGTCACGCGCGGAGAGCGCCTGCGCGTGGAGCAGTTTAGCAGGGAAGGAGGAGTGGCAGGAATATAAGCGCGAATGACGAAATTGTGATAATGCTTAAAGGGGAAGTACCGGAGTGCTGATAAGTCCTTAGCCCGACCAAGAATGAAACAAGCTAGGAAGCATGTCAGGGACGCGCGCGATTTCAACAACATCGAGACGTGAGCTGTCAAGTTTTTTTTTTAACCTGCAAGGCAAGGGGCCGAAGGTAATTCACGCTATTCTGACAGAAACATTAGCGTCTTTCCTTCCTGGTCGGGCTAAGGACTTACCAGCACCCCTTTACAGAATGGCAGTCGGTGTGTAAATACCTGTACTCAAAATAACTGCCAAAACAGTCAAATTAAATTAGCGTTCTGTTTTCTGAGAACTAAATAACATGTTTAAAGTTTCAAATTCTAGTTCACCATAAGCACACTGCCTCTCAATTGCAAAGACAAGCCGGTTAATACTGCTTCCATAAACAAAGGAGAATAATTTGTATTTATTTCTGTACTGTGACCAACAAATGCACAATTATTTCACAAATTATCATACTTCTGCATGTTTAGACACAATCGCGTCATCCTCAGGGAGCTTGTGATCAATACCTTGCCATGTTACACAAGTATTTCAAATGCAGCTGTTGGTAGTACAATTTACAATTAATATTAAGGAGGTGGGATTTGGGTATGTGGACTGGATTGGGCTGGCCCAGGATAGAGACAGGTGGCGGACGCTTGTGAGTGCGGTAATGAACCTTCGGGTTCCATGAAATGCGGGGAATTTCTTGACTAGCTGCAAACCAGT
>Ga0123354_10010845_pt1 | contig 14062 bp, 6 predicted proteins | sample TergutLab28metaG_2_FD_97872 | JGI IMG/M metagenome (GOLD analysis project Ga0123354, IMG submission 97872) | Labiotermes labralis P4 segment gut microbial communities from Petit-Saut dam, French Guiana - Lab288 P4 | ecosystem: Host-associated > Arthropoda: Insects > Digestive system > Gut ... | reverse complement strand
TTGCAGTATTTGGAACCGCAAGAAGCCCCCACTTTTCTCTGACCATTATCTCCGTAACCGTTCAACTTTGGATATAGGTGTTTTGGGTTATATCGGTATACTTTAACATAAGGAACACCCTCCCGAATTCTGGCACATTCCTCCTGGGACACCCTGTGTATACATAAAGTCATGAACACAACGATGTTACAATTAGTAGCGATATATAAGATACAACTACATGTTTCGGCCGTGCCCTAAATACGAAAATTAATCAGATCCAAAATATGGATGAAAAAATAAGGACGACATTAATTGGGAAAATAAAAACGTATACTGCCAGCCTGCACGAAGTCACGACACTTAACGCGGATATGTGTTAGAATTTCGCTCTTTGATAAAAATAGAATAGGAAATTCGCAAAAGTACAGGTAGTTTGAAGAGTTACATACTGTTACCGATGATTCCTGGTTAGAGACCCGATCAGAAATATGCTAAAGCGGGTAGATAGGCAACGTACCTTTTGGTGAATTGTGAGTTTATTAGAACTTAGAGCGAAACGGATGCTAGCCTGTATAAGATATATTGGCGCACTGGATCGAGGTTTAGTGCGCACGTTGGGGGTTCCGACCTCAAGGTTGTTGACACACCGCGAGCAAAGACGTTGCTGTAGCTTGTATGACATTATTGTCGTGAAGTGGGATTCGGCCTACCAGTAGCTGTGGGTTAGTGACCGTATTGTCACTCTGAACCCCTGCAAACAAATATGTACTCTACAGCTTTCCGCCATAGCAGTAAATGTAGAATACATTTGTTTTGGGAGTTGACAAGGCGAGTGGTCCTGAGGCTAGCCCAGGGTGGGTTGGCGTAGAGAATTGTTTGCGTGCCTCCGTACGCACCGGGATAGTTACATGACAGGCTGTGCTGTTAATACAGAGGCGGTAGTGAAAAGATGTTCCAGCGCCGTGCATAAGTAATACCAGGTGTACAACAGTATTAATAACCAGTGTTACTAAACCTACTGAAGTATCTGCCATGCTACTCTTTTGGTCAGTTTGTTGCGTTAATCGGTACGTGTATCACCGTGCTTTGAACACAAATATTCCCTGTGTAAAGGGCATTCTGAGCGGCTGACATTCGGAAAGTTTAGTGTTGTGAAATTTGGACGACTGCAAGACGGATAAATCGAGTGAACATCTATGCACAAAGGACACTGAATAAACGTGGCAAAGTTGTATGTATAAAGCATTGAGTACCCGTAGCAGTTTCATGCCACATTGTGCCCCAGCCGCCTTTTATACACGCGTACTCACCTACTACGTTTTGACCTACGAACCACGTCCTGTAATCTGTTATGGCCTGGTGGCCGTGTGGTCTAAGGCGTAGGCCTGCGATGGCTCAGTTGTTGGTATCGCAGGTTCTAATCCCGCTGAGGGCATGGATGTTCGTCTTTTGTGTTGTGTAGGTAGCGGCCTTTGCGAGAGCTGATCACTACCGAATATACGTGTGTGTGTGTGTGTGTGTGTGTGTGTGAGAGAGAGAGAGAGAGCGCGAGAGAGATATATATATCTAGAAACCTCAACAGTAAGGCGGTGTAGGCCCAGGTAGGCTGTTAATCTGCAAAAAAAAAAAAAGTCCTAGTACACAGGAGTTTATTTCTTAGTTTCGAGGAGAATTTAGCTGTTTAATAAAATGTTGTATGTGTAAGATTTCAGGCTTTTGCCGCACTGTAGGTGAGATCTTCGCTGTACTGTGTTATAGCGCAGCTTAGGTTGTTACCGACGTTTCGGCCAGTATGTCGGTCTCATCGTCACGATTGAAGATGTTTAGGAAGGATCTTCTTGTTGGACGTCTTGTCCCCTAAAGACAGTTACGTTGTTCCGAAATGTCAGTAATCAACGTACGCCGCACACCAACCCAGAAAAGCGAATATCTCACGTATTGCCTGGTGTTTAATTACGTTCATACCGCACTGTGATTGGTTGAAATCGTGTGTGCGATAGAGACATGTTATTCTTGGTTATTTAATGACGGCCAAAGTCGTCATGTAAAGTTGGTTAAGGAAATGTGTGGCGTGTGATCTTATGTTCAAACCCAAGCAAAAAAATTCCATGAGTAGGCAATAATTTGGAAGGAATGCTGTCATGTCCGGGGGCCGGGATATCGTAGTCGGTATAGCGACTCGCTATGGACCGGACGGTTAGGGGATCGAATCCCAGGGGGGTGGGGGTGATTTTCCGCACCCGTCCAGACCGGCACCAAGGCCCACCCAGCCTTCTGTACGGTGGGTACCGGGTCTCTTTCTCGGACGGTAAACGCCCGGGGCGTGGAGTTGACCACCCACCTCATCTAGCGCCGAGGGTAAAGAGTGGAGCTGTATTTCTGCTACTCCTCTGGGCCGTCATGACCTGTTCTAGGGTGAACTCCAACTTCACTGTCGTGTTCTGTTTGAAGACACTGTGCCACCACTCTGGCTGAACTGACGATATCCAGTAACGCGGCCGAGGTTCGAAACAAGTCCCCAGGGACCCATGTCTGTAGTGTTAGCGTTTTAGTCACCTGTGTTGATGTATGGTAATATAGGTCCTAGTATGGCTGTATTGGCTGTACAGAAGTGAGCCATCAGTCGGTCATGTTGCGTTTGGTATGGAGGAATAATCTGCAGCTGTGTACTGATTTACTGTGCTCGAAGAAATGGTTAAATGAGACTTAAAATCTCATGCAGAGGGAATTACATTGTTTAAGTAATCATGATAACGATCTGGGATGTATTCTTGAGTCATTAGTACGTCTGTGTTATTAAAACATAATTTATATGAAGAGATACACTTGTTATAGTTATGTTTAGTAAACAAAGGGCCTGTACACGGTAGCTTTTTTAAAAGTCAAGAGCGGTACGTGATGTGTGTTTTTGGATGTTGTCACAGTAAAGTAGACGTTTTATTTTTAAACAGCCTCACCTTCTTCATAATTCCGCGCCGCTCTTAAGTCTTAACTTAGGGCTTCTGTTATAGTAATTTCGACCTTAAAAGTTGGGATCGTGTTATAACCGCTTTCGTAGTAACCTGCCTTCATGGCATGTTGTTCTAATGACTGAGCTATTGAGGCCTGTTGCTCACGCACAGTGGCTGAATGGGAAATGGGATTTCACAGTTTCGCTTAGCTACTACCACCGCTTGTTTATTCAAGCATACATTGCCGGAATCAGCACAGGGGAGTGTGAAGCTAATTAAGGTCCTGGTTCCCGATATCGTCATTGGTGTACATTGTATTGATCCATGGGTTGATTTTGATTAATATGACTGAAAGTCATAGCGTTTTGTTTTACGGAATTTAATATTGTCGATATTTTTAACTGTGTAAACTTCTCATTTATGAACCCAACATATGCACGTCTAATATACATAACAGTACAGTCTTTTTACTCCTGCATGTTTCGGCGGAATTTCGCCATCTTCAGGGAGTCGATACACCAATATTTAGAACTCATTAAAGTGTACATTACAGTAGTAATACATATTATATCATAGTGATTTCTGCAGCTGGGTACAAGAATATAATATTACCTCTTAAGATGTGGTTAAAATTCTACATGTAGAAATGTGTTTTGTCTTAGCTTTCGTCATTGTATACAAACGTCTAATCTTGTTCTTGATCCAGTATGGATCTTGTCCCTGCATTGTGTCATTGTGATGCGCGTAGGAGGTAACGTAACGAACAAGGCAGTCACAATGCACGGAACGAATAAGGTTAAAAAATGTATAAACGTGCTAACCTGAAGTTGCAGTTCGTGGACTGACCAGATTTCTTAACAGGAATTTATATCCGTCGTCCATTTTTGCCCTTATTGGCAATCCGCTCTTGTTGGGTATCGATGAACCCGTTTACAGAGAGTGTAATGTTAAGTGCCAGACAGACATTTTATTTCTGGTTGTTGTAGAACCTTATACACTATAAAATAACTCAGTGGGACAACGCTCTTCTCGACAAGCTTACAGTTTCTCAGCTGATCAAGATACTCGCCGCCCTTTGTGGAACGCGTAACGTGATTACTGTCATTGCAAGAGCCTTCCGAATTCTTCCCTGAACCACTTCACACCCTAACTACCAGTTTATTTTAAACCATATTAATATTGTCCATCCCACATCTTCCAAACTGTCGGTTGTGTTGTGAGTTTTCCGACTAAACGTTTGTATGCGTTTTTATTTCGCCATATTTGCTACATTAGCCGGTTAACTTGATTCTCCAAATTTTTTCTCGGCCGAGATTTTGCCCGCAAAAAAAATCCGTCCATATGATTTCACACTTTCTAGGCATATGGAGCTGATGGATGATACGTTTGTTATGATTGTTAATGCCGAACGGTAGGGGGAGACAATGCATTAACACAGTCACGAGTAAATGTGCCGGTGAAGAAGATGAAATTCATGAAAAGAGCGAGCCTGGAACGCGTCCAGAGACTATCGAACGGGAACCAAAGAGGTTATCACGGAGCTGTGTAATGTGTTTCTGCTGTCGAAAACTTTAAGCTATCGGTTTGAGATGAGGGGGGGTGTTTTTAAAAAGGGGTTTGGGGGGGGGGGGTACACTTCTAGCGCGCATTATGTTTAAATTTTAAAACAAGGACGGAAATCTGCATATCATGTAACGTTTAGGCGCGTTCAGATATTTGCATCTAGGACTGTATAGTCAACTGTGGCCACATTGGTTTTTTACTGTTCACAGATGCGCATATATTATAAAATGCTATTAGTAGCATGAGGATCTGTTATTGTATTTCATTACAAAGCTTATCATTGAAATGGCTGCAATTATTTTGTTAAATGTTTCGGTCACACATTAGCTCAAATCTTCATCGCGTCGAAATACTTTTAATCAGTGACTTAAAAACAATGTTTTGTTCACAGTTTGTAGATATATCTACATACATAATATCATATTTCTGGATAAATAATCAAGAAATATTAAATATTATGATGACACGTTTTTGTTATCCTTAATTATGTATATCGTTTATCGCATTAAAAAAAGCAGTTTAGTATCGACTGTTATCGACAACCGCCATTGTAACTCTAGTAAAGGTACAGGTAAAGCAGTCCCATTACAGGCCTGGACAGGCCCAGAGGGTTCCAGGAAGTTAAGGCTCCCAGATTTCGTGACAACGGCACAGGATGGTGGTAGGTTGTCTACCTTACGCACCGGCCGCCTTTACCCCCAGGAAATACTCCTTCTACTCATTTCTGTTAGAGTCTGAGTCGACCCCAGGGCCACAGTGCGATCGGAAGGATATTATGTCAAGGAAAAATCCACTGAAACTAGCTGGGATCTAACCAGCGACCTTCCGATTTGTAGCACAGCACCTTAACCATTGCGCTACCGCGGTCCCCGGTAACTCTAGTAAAAGTGCCTGTTTTTTTTTCTGTTAGGATAAAATCAAACTTGAATTTTCAAAACCGATTGTCATAAAGCCCCCAAACGTAAAATTTCACGAAGTCCATGTAGCGGGAACCGAGTTCCATGCGGACGGACGGGCAGATGAACATTATGAAGCGAATAGTCGCTTTTCTCAACTTTGCGTACACGCCTAAAATTTGTTTCCAAGAATGATTATGTAGGCTGTCTTGCTGAGGGCGCAGCTTCTCTCAGCAAACATATTCCGATCTGATGTGCTTGTGACGGAGTATGGTAGGTCTGTATTTTTAAAATGGCTTAAGCTTTGGATATGACGTGCTTATTCACGGTTACTTAATTTCGTGGCTTGAAAGTTGGTAAAGCAAGTTTTTTAGGCCGATGAAATTAAAGACGATGAGACAAAGTGTGTATGTAGCGCGCATTATAAGATGAGTAATGGAAAACTTTAAGTTGGAAATACTGACGCATAGACCAATTTGTAGACCTAGACGTAAATAAGAGGTATTATTATTATTATTATTATTATTACGTAAATAGGATGTGCACCGGATTCAACAAGGCAGTCCACTTGGTTCGTGTGAACATGTTAGGGGATTTTGAGGTTCGTTAAAAGACGGTATAATTTCTTGACGAACGGTGCAACTGTCAGCTACTCAAAGATGAATGCGCTGTGGCGTTTGGTACTAGATTTCATGGAGGTCTAGTTATAACAGGAGAGATACGCCGTATATTTAGAAACCTAATGTAAAGTAGTTTAGTGCGGTAATATTAAAGAGGAGAAGGTCCTCGTTGGACTAAAAGAAGAAGAAGTGCGGCAGTAGGGCCATTGATTTGTATTTAGGAGGAACACGATCCGAGTCTTGGTTGGTGTCACGAATTTTAAGTGGGAATTTCTTCATTCTCGTGTCTGATTAACGTCTTAAGATACCGGACAACGATCCACACCGTGACCTTTATCGCTGACCTTACCTCACTATTCTTTGATAGTTCTTCATCACCTGCAAAGAGAGTTGACCATTCGCCAGTTCCTTCGGCAGTCGGTAGAGGAACTAATATTGTGGCACAGGTCAGAGCTGTGAACAGGTTACGGTTTCAGACGTATTGCCTGTGAAATGGGCTGGATACAGGCACGTTGCTTCATTATGAATCTTATTCACTTTGGCTTGGAAATGTGTTTCATTGGTAGTTCGGTAGAACTAATATTCGTAGCAGCAGTGCGGACTTAAGAGATGCTTTAGAAAGTACGTCTGTTATGTCTGATATATTGGAACGAAATATGGTGTGAAATTGTTATGACTTCAGACGAAAGATAATGATATTACAGGTGTTGTTGTAGGCTGGCTGTGACCTCTAATAGCCAGTTGCATGCGTGTTATGATAAACCGAAGTATAAAAATGATCACTTGAGCTGTGTTTCGTACTAAGCCGAACACGCGATACATCGATCTCTTACATTTGTTGTTACACTGAGGAACAGTATAATTAGTGGCATATTTATTTGTATTTTGTTTAGTGACGTCATTATGTTGGGTAATTGCAGATGAGAACATTACTACGATTTGTTTCAATATCAGAAGTTGTTGTACTTAACCATACCAAGACTGTCTTCATTTTTTTTACAAGCGATTCGTGTAAGTGAATGCGCCTCTTATTTTTGCTATTCCTGTGCCCATACGCAGGCGAGATGGGCCTAAGTGTGTTTAAATGAAATCACCGCATCTACCTCCCCACTGATGCACTGCATACTGGCTGCTCTTAGTCGTGTGGAAATGCGGTGTTAAACTCAAAGATTAGACGGAAGGGGCCAGTAGCACGATGGGAGGTATGAGAAATGCCTAAATTTTAGACGGAAAATTAGAAGAGAGACTTCGGTTTTTTTTAAATATACTTGTCGATGGTTTGTTTAAATCGATTCAAAATAGGGTTACAGGATGTGGTCTGGATTTATATGGCTCTGGTTAGGGACCAGGGACAGACTTGTGACTTTCGGACTACGTAGAAATTGGGGATTGGTTGATATGCGAAACTCCTGCAGGCTTCTCAAGAAGGACTTGCTTCATGAAGTTTGTTCAGGTAAGGCAAGGATGTATTGGGGAGGATGGCATTGAAATTAAGGGTGGCGGTGGGGATTCGGTGGAGGTTATTTGTAATGACCAACAACCTGCCTTGGTATAGAAAGGATGCTGCTTACTTATCTAATGAACTTGTATTTTTCAAAGCCACACGTTATGCAAAATATATTTTGTGAATACGTCAGTGAACCGTTGGTTTTTATAAACGATGCGACATTTGGTGAAGAACATATTAATTTTCCGGACGAGCCCTGAAATAACGTCTGCAGGAGTAGGCCTGCGAGCGTACAGTGGTGTGTGGCTATGGGATTATGGTAATAGATGAGTTTCAGACTTCGGCTCCGGGGTCGGGGAGGGGGGGATCCGGTTAAAATTACCGGGACCCGGCGGTCCGGAAGGGGGCCTGGGGCCCTCCTATGTCGCGTATGTTTTTGTCTTTTCCGGTTGTATCGTCGATTCTACAAATTTATCTTTTCAGACCAGGCCTAAGTCACCCTGCAGCTGACATCAGGCTTTCCGATTTAGTGAAAATATTTTTAGTCGGCCCGCCCTTGCTGGGAGAACCCGCTGTCGGCGGTTGTGGTTCGGAGATATGAAGGAGGGGCTTTTATGTCTTGAACGTATGGGCCTGTAGGCCCGCCATCTTCAGTTCGAAAGAACCCTCCAGTCACACGGGGGAGTAACGAGCCTGGTTCCGCTGGTCACAGTGAAGTTTGGTTACAAGGCGTCTGTAGTTTTGTGTAGAAGTGTTTTAAAGTATGGTTGCGCACTTTGCGTTATATAGTATTTTGATACTGTTTGAGACACACTAGATTATATTAAATGGGGCTGGTCTACTTGGTGACGAAGATTATACTCTCATTTGTGGGGGCTGGTGCGTTTATCTCCACTGCCGTTCTTAGAAACGTTCTGAAAGCGATGCAGCCTTTTAATCGGAGTATTTATCCCTGGGATAATTTTTGTAAGTCACTAGGCTGCCCATTCTGTGAGGCCTTGGGGCCATTCATAACATGACAAACGAGTCTTTTGTCTTGTCTGTTTAATTTGGGGCCAGTTGTCTTTGTCATTTAACGACTCTGTCGCATGTCTGTCTAGTATCGAATAAGAGAGATTTTTGTGCATGAAAGATAAGAAAAGATAGTAGTAGGTCTGCTGGTATTCATTTGAGGTTGTTTCACGATGTGTTTTAACAGATTTTACAAAAGCGTAGGAGTTACGGTAAAATTCTAGGCGCCCGAAAGGTGATATGAGCAAGTTCCTTAGTGAAGATCCACGATTATTAAGCGACACGGTGGAAAAATTTGTCGCCACGGCGATCTAACGCCGGAAATTTGTGTACGGTTGTTTTAAACTCTTCACGAAGGTTGAGTAAAACCACGAACGTAGTCAGGGTAACCAGTCCATCGTCAGTGATATAACAGGATTACATCCACGAAGTCCCCGTCATATTGCATGACAACCTTCAGCGCGAGTATCGCAAACTTTACGAATAATGGAACCTCCACCGCCCTAACAACAGAAACACGCCGATCCACGCGCACTGTACCTACTTGTGACATCAGGTTAGGCTGACTAACTTTACCTGCTCCTGAAGCTGGAGACTTTTTGGAATTAATCTTGGTATACCTGCAATGCTGGTCGGACACGTTGCCTTGATCTGACGTATTATGCGCTTTTACAAACATAGCTTTGTCTCTTGAAATTGTCGTATAGTTCTTACATGTGATTCTCAAACACTGTGTTGATGTGCGTTTTAAGACCCTTTTGTTTTCAGAGATCACTTTGAAATTACAGCCGGTGACATTGTAAAACTAATAGACAAAGCCTGTGTAATACAGTTTGTTTCTCTAAACTGCTCGATTAACACAGTAGGCCCCTTTTGTATGAGTGTACATAGACAGCGGCCAAAACAGTCCTGTAGATTAATTATTATTAGTTAGTGTGGCAATTAGCTGGCCCATGCTGATTAATGAGGCAGTTCACGTGGTTCTTGTTGTGTGCTGCGTGTTACTGTTTACTGATGATCATTGTGCCTCCGGCTGTGTGTAATGCAGTGTTGTCTAGTCTATTAAACTGCCACTACAGCTCAATTGAACATTTACTTTACAAATATCTGTATGATTGAATTTAATTGCGTTGTATCAAAACGAGTGGTAGGTTAATTAAACACTTTTCAAATACTGGAAAGCCGTATATCAATTGCGTGTGTATCAGACAAATACATATGATGTGAAAATGGAATGAATTATATTGTATTGTGTGTTCGTTGAGGTTGTGTTTGATCTAAACATCGCTCATGACGTAAATATGGGACGTAGAAATATGCTAGAGAACTGCAGACGGTAACAGAGAACACCCTTTGCTTTTTATACGTCTGCTGAAATGAACATTGCCATCTGTCGAGTTAAATCTCCGTCCTGAGGAGTAAGGCAGATAGGCTTCAAGCAGAATTTATGTGTAAGATGTCTTATGCCCTCCGTTATATTATTACGGGAGGAAAAAGGGCGAACAGGTTGAATTAGCGGTAACGCTGTGGACTTGCTATCGGGAGGCTCCCAGTTCGAATCTAGACTGAAACACCGAACTGTTCTGACAGATTCTTCGCGAGTTTCCTTCCTCCTGGAAAATGCCAATATTTCCTCGAGTTTGTGGCCTCTTTCCAAGCAGTTGCCAAATTGTCATTCGCCAGTCGTACCTTGGACACTATGTGCCACCTTCCCGTGTTATACGCCCGTTTATGTTACGCCTTTTTGCTCTAACACCCTCATACCAATTTACACCACTTCTTAATTTGCGCTCATTTTAACTCTCTTTGGCTGGCTGCATTTTGTTTCGCTAACCCATTACTTCTGATGGTGTACGCCCAATTTCTGAGGAACGGAACTGTGGCGTAAAACGAGGGCTGGGTGCACTTCGTGGTACAGGTAGCGTCGTGGAATAAACTACACAAAAATAGGAGGAAGAGACCGCCATGTAGGGTATTTATAGGAGAAAACCCCCCTGTCTTCTCCTACAATGATCGTCACTTTTCTTTTTGGGTTTCCATACCCTGCGAGGTGAGGATGAAATAAGTATTACTTGAAACACCAGCACAGGGCACATTTAGTGAGAAGAGAACGGTTTGCAGATGAATTGGCGACGCCCACGTCGATAGCTCAGTTTGTCATTCCAGATGATAAATTGCAGTTTCTGTCTCGTATTTTTCAAGTCTGAACCCCTACCCCGAAAAGAGTATCGCAGCGTTTTCTCTACAGAGCACTGAGGGTATGGGGCCTTTGTAAACGGTTTTGCCAACTATTTTGTATTGGTATGAGGCGCTGTATTGTGCGGGGGTTGCAACTGTTTGAAAATAAAGTGGTTAGGAAAATATCTGGACCAACAGGGATGAACGTAGTGGGTAGTTTTAGGATATGAATGGCATCATGAGGTTCGTGATTTGTACAGGCCACTTAGTGTTGTTAGGGTGCCTTCTTTAAGCCAAGGAATTTGTTTTTGGCCGAACATGTGGCTAGGATGGCGGTTAGTGGAATGCATACAGTTGGTGGGGATCTTTTGACAGACACATGATAGACGGAGGAAGAGTGAGAGAGGATAACATTAAGCAGGATCGTAGCTGTATGGGTCTTGTGTGATATAACGGTGATACCAGCTAATAATGGTGTCCGCGGGCGGGATTTGATGTTATAATGTGGTCGAACCTCCCGTCTTCTACCACCACAGAACAGATGTAAAAATCGGTGCTCGTAGTGACGCTTCTGCCATATAACCGCCGACAGAGCTTTTGTTGACCCAAACCTTCGCGACTTCATGTTGAAGTGGAGACGTTATTAGCGTGGGTGTTTGTGCGCGCGCGCGCGCACACGAGTGGCGTGCCAAGTAGACCACGTGTCATGTCCGTTTTTTTGAGACGTGCCTGCAAATTTGTATTACCGGTCGTAGCAATTGGGTAACGTTTGCATGATGAAATAGTACAGCTTGTCCATTCGCCGTCTGTCTACCCAGTGTTATACTTGTGGATAAGATTTGAAGTATTTCTGTAGATTCGTGGCGCTGAATGCAAGAAACCAAAACGGAAAGAGTACATGGCACACAACGATCATTGTGACAGGGTGACTGCAATGTTGCATAGGTCTGACGCAGCCGGCACTTGGTGTTGACCACCCACTTCCACCTGTCACCGAGGTTAGGTTTGATTAGAGATAAATATTCACTTCCCTTTATGCCTTCATATCGTGGACAGGGACTGTTTTAAACATTTACCTTTAGCGTAACATGGCCTTAGTGCTACATCACGGTACAGTACGTCGTACCGGGAATTTTGCGATTCGAATCCACATATTTCTATTGTGAATTCCAAGATTAGAGGAAAGGTGGCTGTGGTAGCACGGTCTCCAGTCATAACTACATAAATCATACGCATTATTTTCTCCTTTTTTTTTCTTCGTCAGTTTACGGAGTTTCATGATCTCTTCGTTTTCGTAACTGAATCTCAACCAACTTGCCTCTCTTGCTGCTTGGCTGTGACGGACGTTCGGTCGCAGATCTGTGTCTATCTATACAAATAACTTTGCAGAAAATTACTTAAGTCACCTGCACCTTGTAATTTGGGGTACAAGTCCGTACGTGACATAGACCGTGAATTCACTGTAATTTCTGTGCTGCTCACGTTTGATAAATTATATTATCGTGTTGTTAGCATGCTTGTGATGCGGGATGGACTCCAAGGTCGGTGAAGAAGGAACCGGACTTTTTCTCATTGGCCGCATAGGAAAGTCTAGAAAGCGTTCGGAATTATTGCGAAATGCACATTGTATCACGTAACGCGGGATCCACGTATAGAATGCCAGTGTGCTGTACAATGTAACTGTGCATATTACAGCAGTTGTTTGGAGTGACTCCCTACGACTCCAACATACTTGAAACAAGGTGAAGATATTATTAAAAAACGAATTTCATGTTTAGAAATTGCCTCTACCGTACCGCATATGATTTCACGAATGTCGTCCTATGTACATGGACTGTTTTCGAACACGCTGTAATCTCAAACATATCCATGCGTAATAGTCACGTGACGTGAGCGGGCCACGAACGACTGTTTATTTGGTCCCCAGAATTGTTACCTAAGGTGGCCGTTGAATTATTCGCGATATGGGAGGTTGCGCTGTCTTGTTAAAATAATCTGTATTCCTTCTCTGCATTACTTAAATTTTAAAACTCACGCGAAAATTTGTCTAGTGCAGCTTTCTGAATTTACTGTACCCTAAGGGGTTGCAATGACAGCATACCATACTGCAGCTGTTCCTCGCAACGGCCCCTCGTGATGCGTGTATTTGCCTGCGATTGCTGAATAGTATCTGTTATGTTGAGTTTTTACACGGCCACTACAGTAATCTCGTTTGTAGAATAAGTTAGCAGTGGATCGGCTTCACCACTACACCCTGCTTCCCAAAACTAGTTACAAAACCGTACTCTTGCAAAAGAGATTGTTGTGTGGATGCATATAAGCATTCTCAAGTATAACCTATAGTTTCCTCTGTTGTTTACCCTCACGTTTTCTCACGAAATAACCTATTCGAATTTTGTTCGTCAGTTGCATTGTTGATTTAGAAGAAAGTGAACCTGACTTATAAATTTGCTACAGCACTTTTTTACATGATTTTTTTTTCGTTTGTAGGTTTCGACAGTAAAAACTGTTCGTGTGGCGTTGTATTTTATGTTTATGGAAAACTATTTACCTCTGTTGCATTACATGAAATTGAGCTGGTGTGAAGTTGTACCCATTCGTTGCTGGTTTCTCGGGCACGACAAACTCGGTTAGGCGGCTCTGAAACCCTAATCCTGGGGAATATTCACGGCTTGGCCACTTCACTGTTGCTCCATCTCGTTGCGCACAAATAAGACTCACAGAAATCTTCTTTTAGCTTTATTACTGTCACTGAAACGTACTGTAATGGACCGATCCTACAGACACTTGCTTTGAACGCAACACTGCATCCAGTCTCGTTCACTGTTGTTCCACATCAAAAAATACAATCTAAACTTGGAATAATTTCAGTCCGGGTTGTACACTGCACCGAAATTACTGAACACAAATTCCTTACGTCCTGTTCACACAAACGCCGGTTGACGAGAGCGTGACCGTTCGAGAGAAAAATGCAGTCACTGCGTGCCTGGTAAAATTCCTGTCGTCTCCTCACAAAACCATCTTCCCCATCCTAACTGTAAATTCACTCTGTAGGTTGAAACACAATCTTAAAAGGTCCCACATAGACTACTGTTCAGTTCTGGTAACTGGGAACTTGGAAGGTATTTAAGGAAAACGGGCAGGATGGGGTAGGTATTCGCCTGGCGAAGGTATATGTCGCAGCAACTACTACCTGTGCAAAAGCATTTCTGTACCGGCTCCTGATGTTCTAGCGGCCGATGTATTTGGGACAGTTATTTTCCACCAACATCTTGTGCCATAAAACAAGTAGTGGACTCATCCTGCGACTCACTTTTTCTTCGTCTTCCCTCCCCCCCCCCACGGCCTAACTATACTAAAGATTGACTGCGGTACTAAAAAGTGAAAAGTAATAAATTTGTGTGAGAGAAAAGC
>Ga0123354_10010844_pt1 | contig 14062 bp, 10 predicted proteins | sample TergutLab28metaG_2_FD_97872 | JGI IMG/M metagenome (GOLD analysis project Ga0123354, IMG submission 97872) | Labiotermes labralis P4 segment gut microbial communities from Petit-Saut dam, French Guiana - Lab288 P4 | ecosystem: Host-associated > Arthropoda: Insects > Digestive system > Gut ... | reverse complement strand
TAACCAACTTGATGCACAAAATTTGTTTCACAATAAGTTTTATTTCATGCCTCTACGTGTTTCGAGCACATGTGCTCATCATCAGGAGGTCAAAATTGCATTACACAGCCTCTGGTATCATCACACCTATAGGTTTGATGATACCAGAGGCTGTGTAATGCACTTTTGACCTCCTGATGATGAGCACATGTGCTCGAAACACGTAGAGGCATGAAATAAAACTTATTGTGAAACAAATTTTGTGCATCAATTTGGTTAAATACTGAGATAAACATCTCTTGTCCTTTTTCTTTTTTGCTGGTTTGTTTACAATGTGCCTTATTTCCGTCTTTTATCAGTCCCTTCTACCAATCATTTGACATGGGAGTTCAAATCGGATTACACAAACACACACACACAATCATACACACACACATAATTTTAAACAGCTTATAAAGAAACGCGTGAGTACAAACCATTAAATTTAAACAACATTAAAGTCTATAAAGTTTATTTTCCGCCATATTCCACTTGGCAACTACATAACGCAGCAAAAACAAATTCCTCTCATCTATAACCAGAGTGACATCGTGTGATTACCCTTACAAGAAGCATTTTACGAAATTCTTGTTTTACTAGACTTTGGTATACACTGAGGAACTGCCAGAGAAACGTGTATGTGCGTAGAGAAGAAAACCAACTAGATGCTACTGAATGATTTATGTGTAATGCCTTAGTTGCTGGTGATTGGCGGTCAAGTGCACCTGACCGCCGACCACCAGCAACCAAGGCATCACACACCATATGCGGTAATAACACAAATATAGTCTCGAGCTCCTGATGATGGGCATATACGTGCCCGAAACCCGAAACATGTTGAGCAGATTATAAGTGCAATACAGCATTCAGTGGCGTCTAGTTGGTTTTCTTCTCTACGCTTATGCAACGATGAACGGACAAACATATTAAAAAACGTGCAAGTGTTTAAAAAACGTACTGTAATGGAGTATAACATTCACCAGGGTCGTTGCATGGAAGTCGTACTGTACCTAGTTTGAGTTATGAAATGATTTGTGAGACCAACATAATGCAACAATTATGATTTTTAATCAAACTCAACATTTTTCGCGGACCATTATGCCCATCTTCAGGACAGCAAGGACGTGTATAACTACATATGGTTTTCAGCACTGAATGAGCTGGCTGGAGTCTTGGGAGGCCGGGAGGCAGGACGTGTGCACAGTGTAAGGGCTGTTATTCGACTAACAATAACAGCCCTTACACTGTGCACACAACCTGCCTCCCGGCTTCCCAAGACTCCAGCCAGCACATTAAGTGCTGAAAACCACATGCAGTTATATACGGCCTTGCGCTCCTGAAGATGGGCACAACGGTGCCCGAAACATGTTGACCTAATGGTTTATCAATAAATCACAATTGTTGCATCAAGTTGGTCCCACAAATCATTTCATATTAAGGATGCACGGTCACACGAACATCAAAAGTAGTTTGAGTTACTTTGGTATAGGCTCTTAAATATATACATCTGAAAGCAAGGTAAAGCAAACCCTTTACAGGCCTGGACAGGCCCTAAAGGTTCCAGAAGGCTGAGGCTCCCAGATTTCAAGACAATCGGCACATGAAGGTGGTAAGGTTGTCAGCCCTAAGCACCGGCCGCTTTTAACCCCCAGGAAATATTCCTGGTACTCATTTTTACTAGCGACTGAGTCAACCCCAGGGCAATAGTGTGGCCGGAAGGATTATGTCAACGAAAAATTCCAATGACACCATCGGGAATAGAACCCGTGACCTTCCGGTTTGTAGGGCAGTGTCTCAACCAACTGCCCCAACTCGTGTCCCCTACATTCTTCTAACGCTTACTTTAATTCCGTATACATTGCAGTTCTTCGCTGTCATTAAACACTGTCACCACTACAAGCACTGTCCAGGCATGATTTCAATCTTCAGGTTTCAGTGCAGATAATGATTTATCAGTGATACTAGTTTTTGACGTAAGCGTTGTAGGTGGCTTACGATTACTGTTCTAGAGACGCCCGTTACGGATCTCCAGCCGAATAACCTTTATCACGAGATCTTTCTTTTTCTCGTTCATTCTAGGTAAATGTTAAGGTAATAAAATAGACCTTGAGATCACAACTGTTTCCTGTCATACAGTTTCAAAATTAGTATGTACTGATCGACCCAAAATTCGAAACAATACATTCATATATACTCGCAGTATTATTAAACGAAACCAGAAGTAATTCAACACCGCCAATCTTGAGGTTCTTTTCTTGGCTTCATATACGTTCTATAGGCTAATGTTGACATAAAACTATCTTATTAGAGGCCTGGAGACCCCCTTAGGGATCCGGGAGGTTGAGGTCACCAGACTTTCTAGACAATCAGCACTTTAAGATGGTAAGGCTGTTAGCCTTACGCACCGGCCGCCTTTACCCCCAAGAGATATCCCTCGTACTCAGTTCTACTACAGGCAATGTTGGCATAACACCTACAAAATTCCATTTCCACCCTCAACTCCATTCGACGCCACACATATTCTGTATTTTTTGCACCATCAAGATATGATAGGAGGATTAATCATAGTTTCCTGGCTATGTTAAACTTCTATGGGATAACTTTTCCAGGCATTGTCTTACGTCAGAGTTGTAAAGCTACAAATCGCTGAGTGAGACGTCACACACTGTTCCTGGTATCTCACTTTGTCAAAGCGTCTCCTCTCTAGACAGCAAATGCTGTTTTTATCTGTCACTGAAGCCTCTCTCAACGAATGTTCACGATGTAGTACTTCTCATAACGTTGATAACATTGGATTCCTCTCATATATATATATATATATCATAACACAAAACAGAGGGTGAAGTGAACACAATAAATTGAGTTTAGTGCAAGATAGTTACGTTCAACTCTCTAGGTGATTACGTCACCATGCCTCAATTTTTCGACAACTTCCATCTGGATGCCCCGACAGCTCAGTCGGCCTCGTAAAATGACATACACGGAATCTTGCATCAAATATTGCGTTATTTATAATTATACAGTGGAAGATACAAGGTTTTGACTGTTCAGGTTGAAGGAATAGAAGTGATGACACAGAGCTGTACACCATTTGTTTTTTAAATTACAAGTATATCTCAACAGGCCACAACGCATTTTTAAAGGAAGGGCTAACATAAATGCAGAATTTGGAGGTACTGATGGTCAGTCTTGTTATCCAATCTCCAAACGAGTGAACGTAGGCCTATATTATTACCATTTTATTCAGGTCTACGTTGAAAATCCTTGCCAGGAATTAATTTCCTTTTTACTGACCCGACAAAAACCCTGCATCTGAATTCTTTCCATGGCGTTACAGTCCCTAGTAGGCTAGGACATCCTCATTGTCGGGGCTTCACGATCACACACATATGCCACACTCGGTAAGACTCCTCCAGACGAGTGATCAGCCCGACTCATACCGCAACCTGACAATAGACAATACTGACAAAAGACAGATTTCCAGGCCCCCGGCGGGATTCAAACCCGCAATCTCAGCAAGCGAACGACCGCAGACACACTCCTTAGACCGCGCGGCCACTGGGATCAGCCCTGCTTCTGTATACCTCAAATCAGACCTCGTCGCTCCTCGCATCTTCGGCTGATCATTCAAAACCTACGCACACCGGTTACAACACACAGCAAACTAATTTCTGAAATATTGTGAGATTTCAGCCTTCCGCCACAGTGTTAAGGTGTAAACGAGATCTTCACTCTTCAGGGATATTACGCAGCGTAGATTCGTTGTTAGTTATCGACGTTTCGCGACAGCCCATCGGTCCCAGTCTTCTAGGGCCAAGACCTTCTTGACCCTTGAAATGGGAACGAAATGCAGTCGCGAAACGTGGAACCTACCAATCTACGCTGCATAATACCCCTGAAGAGCAGTTATATACTCAACAAAATGCGAAAATAAAGAAAAATTGTCCCAGTTATTAACTTAGTACAACGCTATTAAGACTAAAGCAAAAGTTGAGGCACAGCTCCAGGTGTTCTTTGCCTCGGCACTGGATGGGAGCGGTCAGTTGAACATGCAGGCCGCTTTATGCTCCTTATGTGATTATATAGGGAACAGAGAGCAACAACCGGTATGTTCGTTACACTGCATAGCAGGAGAAGCAGACTGGGATTACAAGCTTGAAAATAGGTTTCATACAAAGTCTTGTACCTTGTTTAGAAACTCCTTTTCAAAGCATAAATAGGCTTCATGTTTTAGCATTGTTTTAAATTTGTATGAAAGGCGTATGAAGTTCCCAATTAGAAAGGATAATACATAGAAACTTGAAAATTATACTTCATTCTCAGAGGCAAATGTAATGGCAAACCCCGCAAGTCATATTTGTGAATTTTGGCTCACCATTGTAAGATTATCTTGTCTGATATTAAATTTTCCAGCAAGAACAATGAAAATAAAATAAACGGGAGAGAAATTATTTAATTAAAAGATCTTAATTTCAGTTAAATTAAAGACAGTAGTCAAAAAATAATCGTTGCTCACAAATTATATTTTTCTAATTTTGCAATATGGCCCCTTGTTGTTACTAAACTCCCTGAGGATGGCACCTTGTTGTCGAAACATGTAGGAATTGGCGCTTATATGCAGTGCGTTTTGTGATTTATGGTTTATTGTATTTACGTAGTGCATTCTGTTGGTTAATATATTGAAATGTATCTGCTATTTGTTGGTGTTTCAGAATGTTGCAGAATGAACTTATCTGTCTTCTTTTTGCATCTCACTGCCTGCTGTAGAAAAAAAAACAATGCTCTCTGAGCTCTACCTACAGTCGCAGAAATTCAAAGTAACAGTGATCTCACTCACCGTAAAAGTTTGGATTCTCATCGCTGGTAAGTTACAAATTTTGAATCCGTTTCGCTTACTTGGCTCTGTGCCCCTTGGCATTATCACTCTTAATTCGGGAGGAAGATAAATCAAACGCGGCTTGTTTTCGCTGACGTCATGTAACCTACATACTTCTGCAGTGTTTTTGAATTTTGTGAATTATCATATCACAATTTATTATTCATTTTATTGTTATAGCCATGTAGGAGATCTGAAAATCGACGTCACGCACACTTAAACAACAACTGTGTACTGTTAAAAATAAGTAACAAAAAATAATTTTACGCAATTCCAAAAATTTTTATCTTGCTGTTTATATAAACCGGATCCATTGACATATTTTAAAGCTTACTCTCTCCCATTTTGACGTCTTTACGAGATTCGAACTGTGGTGCTTGATGGGCTGCGTGTTCAATATTGGAATGTTTAGGGATTTTAATTTCAGATTCGACGTCTTTTTCGAAACAATTTCTAAGAAACATCATTTTTTCAAAAATCTATAATATCGGTATTCTATAACCCACGTGAAGAATGCGCCTATAATACGTCATAAAAACTTCAAAGGAGAGGCGCTTTGCCCAAGAATCTTGGTATGAGGACTTGCTTTTTTACGTAAGGAAACAAGGGAGCTTGGAGACCCAACTATTTGTGTTGTACTAAAGGAGAAGTATTTGTTTTTTTTTGTTGTCTTGTAGTTGTTGTTGTTGTTGCTGTTGTTATTGTTGTTCAGAACACAAACTTTCACAACGATAATTTTCATAATTATTACTCTTGATCAGATATTACAAGATTGTTCAAATTAAAGATGATGATGATGATGATGTACATAGGATACGTAGCACGCATGGAGCAGATGCCTATAAAATTTAGTCGGAAACCGTAATACGATATTATTAAGTGAACCTTTACAAAGAAAGGCTAAGTGTGCAAGACTTGATTCCGTTGGTTCGGTTGTTGTCCAGGAGTCGGCATTGCATGTCCGAAATTTCCATCTCTCTTGATTTGAATACCCTGGTTATTATCAATGTCTTAATCATGTGATCTTCGCCGATTTCTTGTCACATACTTCCTCGCATATCCAAATACTCTTCTCGGTCAGCTACCCAAAACCCCTCTGCCTGTTCTACTCCTTGCATGTCCGAACCTAACCTTCAACCCGAGAGAGATAATTGAATAAAACTATACATTTTACTTTAAATTTCATGTTCTTAGATAAGTGTTTGAGGGCAAATATGTCGGCGATTAACTCTTGTAAGCAATCATCTAATTTAAGCTGCTCGTAATTACTCCACAAATGAAATTTTGATTTGTTCGTCTTACTCCTACCCAATGAAGTATCTGAACCAATGACAAGAAGTCCCAAAAATCGCCAAAAAAGAGACATGCCTTCCTTTTATCCAGTTTATAAGAGGACAGAACCTTCGGCTCCGTGACTTTATGGTTCACTGAGTTTGCTCCAAAGGAAGGCAGACAGAATCCTAATGTGACAAGCTCTTTTATGTCGTTATGTCATGTACAGAAGGTTTCACAACCAACCGACATCTTTTCTTTTGAAGATGACATAACACAGTCCTCTCTTCCTTTCAACCGTAAACAGCGCAACATAATCTGTCACAATCGTTTACGTAAGTTACGTATCGCTACGGTGTCTCAGACGACAGACCTGCTAGGGTCTGTAATTTCAGCCAAATTTCATACCTACATCAGAAATACTCGGAAAGCTTTGAAATGTGGAGCTGAAGAAGGATGGAGAAGACCCCTTGGCCCGATAGTGTGAGAAATTAAGTTGAGTCAGTGAGGAGAGTGAACCAGCTTGTTTCAGGTTCGATCCCGGAAACCGGTTTCCCTGAGATGTAAGGGTTTTCTTTAAAATCTCATATTAAATTTCTATAAAGGTTCGCATCGGCAAGTCATCGTCCGTTCTGTTCACTCTGCCAATTCCTGCTTTCAGCCCTCCGCGTAACATCCCTTCTTGCAGGTAGGCGGCTCGAGAAGGAAGGGTGTGTAGTTAGGTGACAGAATGGATATCGGCTGGCCAACAGAGCAACTTAAGTTTGTGGCGCGGCGCATTCTAGCCAGTTAGCTTGAACCCTGAAGTCAGGCGATACCGGCCTGACTTGGAACTTTGGCAAAGCGTGATCAAAAGAAGACAAGTAAACGTTAACCAAGCGAATCTTTAGGGAGTGTCAAGGCAGCGTAGAGGAGGTAAGTGCGTGTGCTCTGGTGGAACATCAAGTGACTCAACTACAATAAAAGAAGCTGCTTTCTCTTCCTTCGATTTGACGTATCTACTGTGTTGTCTCCAACCCCCTCCCTCCCGATATTCCCTGGTGATAAAGGAGGACAACTAGAAGGCCGGGTGCAAGAGGAATATCCTACAAACAATAAAAAGAGGGAAGGCTAACTGGATTGGCCAATCTTGCGTAGGAACTGCCTTCTATAACACGTTACTGAAGGAAATATAGAGGGAAGGACAGAAGTGACGGGAAGAGGAGGAAGAAGACGTAGGCAGCTATTGGATGAAATTAAGGATAGGAGAGGATACTGCAAATTGAGGGAGAAAGCACTAGATAACACTGCGGAGAGGTCGCTTTTGAAGCGGTTGTGGAACTGTCGTCAGACAGACAACAGGATGATGATGATGATGATGATGATGACGACGTTACACCTACATGCCGTCTCTAGATAGTAACTTTCTGTTTCAAATAAGTAAGCTTAACTTTCTACACTCATTTGACACCAATTTATTTCCACGGCATTTAAATTCACGTTCCTATGACCTTTTAACAACCGTGGTAAGACTATTCATTTCGCACTTTCCACTAAAAATGTAATATCAACACGAGGAATAATTACGGCTTAACAACAATACTTTCAGAAAAAGGAAATTTCGAAAGACAAAAAAATGTGGCCGACACCAGCTAGCGTGCGATTTGTTGGGATTACGCGTTCGAATCCCGCCGGAGGTATGGTTGTCAATCTCTTGAGAGTGTTGTGTGATGAGGTATAAGTTTTTACAACGTGATCTTAACTCGCCCGGAGGAGCCATAACGAGTGTGGCATGTTTAATTGAGTGTAATCTGGAAACCCCAACAATGAAGATGCTTAGACCCATTACAGCTGTCGAGGCATGACAAAAAAAAATATAAGTTAATATATTCATTTGGAGTCCTACAGTCCCACCCCTCTGTGGGAGGAACGAAGTGTCCCTTGACAAAGAGAGTGCAGACAGTTTAAATAGTCCAAGCACACTAACTCTTCAGTCACAAGGAAATTACAAGTTAATTTTGGGAAATGCTTGCTACAAGTGAGATCAAGTACCTCCTACATTAGAACATAAAACGTCTGGTGGTAACAATGTTGTACCACATTCAGTTATGATTAAAGTACCACTTTTTCGCAGTGTGTACCATTTATCACACTCATTCAAAAATATCTTTTCCCTAAATGTCATGGCATTTTTAGAATGAAAACACAGGCAGTTTTCGATGTGGCAGGATCTGAGTCTTCAAATGGAGTCCATATGAATATCAAGTTTAGGAAGGTTAAAACGTCCTTTTGTGTAAAACATTTTGACTCTGAATAAATTAATAAAAAAAAAAAAGAATACACCGTGGACGAAAATTTGTGACTGAAATTTGTGTTCCGGCATGCATTACAGTAAAGTAAAATTGCCAAGAGAAAGTCTGTTGAGCGAAGTTCAGTGCCCATAAATGACTGCAGTTGTATCAAACTTCCAGTCACAGAGGAAAATAGCAGAGGGCCGTTCCGAAGAAGTGGTTCTAAATTTCTAACAATTGTAGCACGATGTTCCTAAATATACGACAGAGAAGAATATTTTCTAAACTGCGAGTGAGAACGAAAAACGTTCAGTCTTACTCGTATGTTCAGTATACAAAGGGGCATTGCCAAGTTTCTATTCTAGGCCATAAGTTGTCTAAAACATCTTCACAACATTTCACCCTTTTAAATGTACAAGACGAGTGAACACAAGAAAACTCCTTACACGAAGGTAAGTCAAATGAAAACCTTAAATATATTTTTTTATTTTTTATCATGGGTGATATGGTGTGCTGATCCATGACTCACATCCAGATGTGCGGCTATTTCATTCACTGTTACGCTGCGATTTTCTTTCACGTTGGCTACAGTTGCTGCCATGGCCTCTGGTGTCAGTCACTACTCGGAGTGCCTGACCAGGTCGAGGAGAGGCTGTTACAGAACTAATGCCGTTCATGAACTTCCTAGCCCACTCGTACACTTGCTGTAGTGACAGATATGCATCGCCATACTCAACCTTCATTCGTCGATGAATTTCTATGGGTTTAACCCCTTCACTACTTAAAAAATGAATGACAGAACGCTGTTCTTCTTTGGTGCATGTTGCAGGCGGGGCCGCCAGCTTTACACTACAACTGCGCCGTCGTGTTGTTTTCCTGCATCGTACTGCCACCTGTCGGCCACTATTCAAACCATGAGTATCATTGTTGCCAACTCACAAGAAAATCGAGCTGTTTCGAATTTTTATCGCATTTTAAATTTTTTTATTTGACTCTTCCTCGTATTTAAACCAAAATATGTAGGCATGTTTAAAATGCGACCCTACTGAGCTACTTACGAATATATTCAGTATACTCTAAAAATTAATCTAATTTTTTAAGAAACATGTATTCTGGGTGATTACGTTGTGTAAGTGTTCAAAAATTTAACACCGTCTCTAACCCACGCAGTTCATCGTAACACGCAACATTTAACAAAACTTCGATCTCACGCAACATCTATATCAGAATTTGAAAAACTCGCAATATATTTTTGATCGCCTGCACCCCTACTTAATAGAGAGCTCACTTATAACGTTATAAATTTCAAGAGAACGGGTGGCTGGGCAGACTGTGACTGTGAAGGAATAACACCATTCGGTCCATAACAACTGAACTTCTGGATTGAGAGAGAATTACACCATTCGTTACATTAACAATAACATTTCTTGCCTGAGACGTAAAACCACCATTCGGTGAAACACCATGAAATTTCGCACGATGACAAATCTTCCAAAAACTTTGCATTCTTTTCTCCAAAAGATAACAAATAGTATGACTCTTTTAGGCGTGTTCACAAAATTGCGAAAAGCGACTATTCGCTTCGTCATGCCTGTCTGTCTGCCCGTCTGTCTGTCGGTCTGCCTGTCAGTCCTTCCGTCCGCTTGCAACAACTCGGCTCCCAGTGGACGGATTTTCATGAAATTTGATATTTGAGTATTTTTCGAAACACTGACAAGAAGAGTAATTTTTCATTAAAATCTGACAAGTTTAACGGGTACTTTACATAAAGACCTATGTAAATTTATGATCATATATTGCTCAGTTCTTCTTAGAATAAGAAATTTTTCTGGCGAATATTGCAGAGAAAATCAAAACACATAATTTATGTTCAATAACTTTTTTCCCGAAAATGTGCAGTGTATGAGATAACATGAAAAAATATGGCAGAGAGACACGTGCTACAGCTAAGAATATGGCTCGTGCACTTTGCATGCTGAACAACTACGGCTAAAGACACATATTCAGAATATTTAATACTTATTGCTTGTCCACGGAAAAGTGTAACGCGAACGCACCTACATGTAACTTTTCGACGTACACGGCCTGCCTTGTTTGAAACTGGTTTAGGATAGATATATTGTATTGTATTGTCCAGTCATACTGACAAGGCGTACAGATATCATTATAATATGCTGCATGACCAGTAGCGTATTGAATTAGGAATCTACAGGGCAATTGCGACTTTTCAGCGCCTCTTTTGTGTGTTATATTCTTAGAGTACTGTTTTAATTTGACTTACAAACGTTAAGATTCCTAAAATCGAGGCCCAATTCATACGTACAATAATACAAACAGCCAACTAGATGAAACAATAATAATTTTATTAATAATTTCAATCAGCTCAACATGTTTCTGGCGATGATTTCGCCCATCCGCAGGATCACTGGACTGTGTTTACAGCTTGTGGTATAAAGCACCGAAGATGCTGCCTGCTGGTCACCAGCTGGCAGCACCGTCGGTGCTTTATACCACAAGCTGTAAACACAGTCTAGTGCCCCTGAGGATGGGCGAAACTATCCCCCGAAACATGTTGAACTGATTAAAATTATTAATGAAATTATTATTGTTGCATCTAGTTGGCTGTTTATATTATTTTATTCATGATACACGGTCACACAAACATCAAATTCATAAGTGCAAGTATGCACACAAATGCTTAAGTTATTATTGCGAACGGTCAGCAAGGCGTGGCGGTTAACACTAAAGAACATAACTCTGTCCCTGAGGAACCAAATACTCTTTCTCGTACGGGTTCCCTGTGATTTTTAGTCAGTTCCACCAGGAGCAGACAGGAACACTCTTCTACAGTAGCATCAAATCACCTGCTTCCTATCGCAACCCTCTCACTATCCATTTTGTCCGTTATTGGTCAGTTACGAGTATATTGCCCCTTTAATATTCAACGACATGTATCCTCAGCCTTTATACAAATTAAACTGTCTCTACTTACAAATTATACTAAATTGAGGTAAATTACAGCATCTAGATTTGAACGCCAACGCAGAGGAAAAAAGTGTGATTTGGTAATAATACTCTCCACAGACGCCAATATAAAGTGTCCGAGAATTTCATACCTCCCACAGGTAAGATTAATGGGATAGTGTGCTTACACGATATTAGACATTTACTATGCCTGCTAGTCTTCGGACGCTATATAACAATTACTTGAGTATCCACTGGAATCCAGTGCACTCACTCGGCAGACGACAGGTACAAATGAACAAATAACACGCAGTGTAATGCGACAAAATACGATCATTTGAGGGAACAATCGTTCTTAGAAATTCAACGATGACTTAAATCTAAATACGTTTTAATAACTGTTCATGTGCTGCTGGCAGGATGTCTCTTACTAGGACCAAAGCGCAATATTAATGTCAAACCCTACCCATAATTCCTTAGTCTGAATAAATAATTAGTCTCCTAACTCTTAAATTAGATTTGTTACGTGCAGATTACATTTCTATGCATAAGAGGGTAGAACCTTAAATTTATTTCTTTAATTTGTACAATAATAAACAATAATCTCCCATGAAAAAAGGACCATTAATCTAACAAAATAATATGTAATTATTAAACCGGCAATTTTTCCCTGCAGTCTGTCTTTTCGGTGTGTAGCATTATCACTGACAATAAATCTACCGTACTTAACAAACCTTAATTCATTAAGATAAGCACGTACAGTTTTCCAAGCTAATTAAAATAAATTACCGTAAAAATAATTAAGAAAGAGTCCTTCCTCTCACAATTTTTATACGAAAATGGGTTACGTTAATGCCTACACCAATCAAGGAGAACTGTGGTGTAAATTTATATTTTCAAAGCATTTTATATCGTTGCAGGACTGTCTTCCTGCGCAGGTCACCATTCTGAGTGACAGTAAAATATCGGCTTTCGGATTCGGTCCGAACAATTGCTGAAGTGAGGAAGACGTGTAACTCGATCACCGAAACTGGTAAACAGCAGGTGGTGGCCAGAGGTTGTGGAGATAAATGAATTTCAAGATAAATGTTGTTCAAGTATTCTGGCAGTAGAAAAAGATAGAGAACTGCCGATATATCGTATGTCGAGGTGGAGAAATTGAGAAAGACAGTAGACGTGGTGAAATTGTGCGGCTGTAATCAGATATTGTTTTCAATACAGCCAAGCGTTAACGTGGAAGAGAAACTCGGTCAGACAGCTTTCAGAACAAAGAAACAAACATCCACGGAACAGTAACATATAAACGTACATAAACCAGAATGACAATATTAGACGCATTTTGAAAGACTAAGCTAAGAATATGGAAGAGGTTTCAAACGACCCTACATGCAAGAACAAATTTACCCACTGGATACGATTCAAATTATCGTCCAATATACCACTTACTATTATTTTTTACCTATTTTGCAAACTAATTATAAAAATTTATGTTGGACATCACATTCTATTTTAGCCTTGTTTCGAGCTCCATTTGGTGTACCGAAATTGCGGTGGAAAGTCGATCACAAATAGTATGTAATCTGAAGTTCTCTTACACTATTAGGAGTCCTTTATACAAACCAACAGGCTCCCTGTTTTCAGCTCTGTGCCTATTGTATAAGCCTGCTAAGACGTTAGGAGTAGGGTGGGTGGGGCAAGGAAGGGGTGCGAGTGGTGGGGCTGCTCCGGGCGGCAGACTCCACAAGGCAACAAACTGCGTTCGTCAGTGAAACCTTTTTGACTTTCTGCATTAAACAGATTTTAAATTACTGAGCAAAATAAAAGGAAATTCAATAAATAATTCTGCGGTTTTAAAAGTTCATAGTCTGCACTAGGGGGCGACAATGTGATTATTGGTTTTGGGCGCCAAAACTCTAGCAACGCCACTGGCCTAGACAACTTTCTTCATCGCACTGATGCTTAGTAAAACAGGCCTTATCTTTCGTTGTACCCCCTCAGTAAAAAGAGTTTTGAACGACAGAGAGCGATATGGCAATAGATTAGGACCGCATAATCTGCGCTTTTGTGTGGCTACTAATAACTTCCAATCACGACAATTGAAGAAACAAAGACCAAGTCGGTAAACAAACTACATCCTCCATTTGGTGCGGAATGTACTTCATTAGAGAAACTTGTGTTTCAGCTTATGTTGCCGTGCAGCATGAGTAGCTCTTGTGAGCTCTAATGAAACACTTCACCTATTAGTAGTATCGGATATTAATCAGGGATACATCACACGCATTCATAGTGCACTGTACACACACATCCTCACAACAGATGAGGTCTCTGTCAATAAATGTCACGGAAGAAGAGCTATGCATGCTGCAGCCTCCCGACCGTGTTATTCTAATGATAAGAAATGTAAGTTTTATCACAGGCAAGTTCGCTGCAGCTCAGCGACTACAGCGAATGGCTCCCGGCTGGACGAATAGTGTTCGATTCACATGAGGTGCAGAGATTTATCTCTTCACGGCTCTTTCCAAATGCGTATGGGGGTCAATCAAACTCTCGTCCATAGACATCTACGCATCGTTAAAAGGAGACAAAGCTGAGGGGACCTGAAGCGGTTCATTCTCATCAACAATAAATCGAGATGAAGAAAACGTGGAGCTGAACCTACAAT
>Ga0123354_10010841_pt1 | contig 14066 bp, 8 predicted proteins | sample TergutLab28metaG_2_FD_97872 | JGI IMG/M metagenome (GOLD analysis project Ga0123354, IMG submission 97872) | Labiotermes labralis P4 segment gut microbial communities from Petit-Saut dam, French Guiana - Lab288 P4 | ecosystem: Host-associated > Arthropoda: Insects > Digestive system > Gut ... | reverse complement strand
ACTGCCTTCCGTTCTTCAAACGACAGTCTTGCTCCAGCCATGTTGGATCACTGTCTTAATGATTAAGGACATCAGCGCCTGTGCCATCTGTTGAGAAAACATTATATTACACTCTCACCCTGAGATAGAAATTTAATTTAAATTTATTCCAAAGATATTGATGAGTAAAGAGTGTATACATTTTTTTGGGCCATGTGTTTAAACTTTTGACGCCTAATGTCAACTATAGTGGTCGTACCGCACCGCTAACCTCTAAAGTTGCATTTTATATATTTATTCAACAAATATAGGTACTGAACATTTTAAACATGGTGCATACTCTCCGTTTTTTGTCTCTTCAAAATGCAGTTTGTTTCATAATTCTAACGTATTTGGTTCCTGTATTATTCACATTTTATATACAGAGTGTGCTAAAATTAAAAAAAATAATTCCGGCGCCAAAAGGTTAAAGCTGGGTGTTTTCTCGAAAACGAAAATGTCTGAACCGAGAAAGCAAATTTCATTTCATTTCGTCTCAAATAGTTACGCTTCTGCTCACCTTAGAACACAAATTCGTCATTGTTTTTTAGATAACTGGAGAATTCTAGTATTTCTTATGGCAGGAGGATGTTGGTTTTGTTTCATGTAATTAACGAGCTGATAATGCACGACTCAGTTCCACTGCTACGAGTATCGAAGGAGAGGGAAATGGATGACAAGGAAGGGAATGGAAACAAGAACATTAAATGGAAGAATGGGAATACAGAAAAATGAAGGAGAAAAGGAAATGAATGGGAAGAAGAAGATGATATTCTTATAACAAAACCAAAGAGATGCACTAATGTCTCAAATGTGTTTTTGGAATAGAATTGTACATGTTTCGAACAGGTTTTCTGTCCATCATCGGGAGTCTAGTACTGTATACAAAGCAATAGGGTTGCGCCACACTGAAATTTTTAAAAAGGGGTAAAATTACTAGTGTATATGCATGTACATTTAGTTAAATTGTAAAATATATTGAAGGTAAAAGTCTGTGTTAAATAAAAAGTTAAAATGGTAGAAATATTCCAGAAAATGCAATAGGTTCTGCCGATACGGTAAAATTCTATATTTACATACCGGGATTTGCTGGCTGTTTGCTAGCGGGATCAGGATGGAACTGGTTTAGTTGTGTTGCTGGTTGGGTATTGATCAGTTGGTCTCGTGGGAAGTGACGTGTGGAATGTGTTGTGGATCAGCTGATGAATGGAAGTATGTTCATCTATGTATTGTTCTTAAATAAGCTGCCTGTATTGGTGATATGTCTGGAGGCGTAGTTGTTCGTATGGTAATAACAGTGAAGTTTTGTTGATATGTTTTAATGAGGTCATGGTGTTATGGATGGGGCCGTATTTGTGTTTGTTGTTTAGGATGTGCTGTACGTAAGTCGATTAGGGTTCGTTGTGTCTTATATATCTTACGTGTTCCTGATATCTCTGTTTTAGACTGCGGTTTGTTTGTCCAATATATGATATTTGGTGCGTGTTACACTTAACTTTATAGATGCCGCTCTTGTCCTGTTCTTGAGTATTATTGGCCAGTTTTGGTTTTGTGTGTTTGTGTATCAAGATGCATGGTCCTCTGAATGTCAAAAAAGGGAAGAAAGAGGTAAATTATGTGGAAGAAAGAAGACGTAGTATAGAAGCAGAAGGATTATATGGAAGGAAATGGTAAAGAAAATGAAGTACAAGAAGAGAATTAACGGAATAAATATGAGTAATAAACAAAGAATTAAGAAAAGACGGATAACAGGGAGAAGAAAAATAGCAAATACGAGAAAGTTAAAAAGCATTGAGAGGAAGTGAATCTCGAAGTATGAGGCAGATGAAGAACAAAATTAATAAACAGCAGTAACAATGAAACAGAAGAAGGAAAGATATAGACGAAAATTTAGACGGAGAACGTAATTGAAGAAACTAACCCAGCTCTTGTTTGTCAGCTCCCAGCTTACCTTATTGTTAAGAAATAACATAATTGCCACCTTGATCTGACGTTCCCTCGAAGACCCGTATCTCAAAACGCTTACGTCATAAGGAAGAAAATTTTACAAACATGTGAGCATCATATATTCTTATTCACATATAAAGGAACTGCTATTAAAGAGATGAATATGTCTCCTACACACGAGGGTGTTCTTCGATATCATATCCATTCCAGTGGGTTTTCGTATTTCCTAGAGAGTCTCAGGGTTAGTAATTTTCGTCCCTTTGGTGTCACGTGTGTTGCCTAGGGCTCTTAAATCCCACAAGGGAATTTCCTATATGAAATACATCCTGGATATTTTCCACGTTACTGCAAGAACAGCCTATGTCTTACGTTATAAGAGTGGTTGCAGGTATGTTATGAAGCCTTATGATGTTTGGTACATGTCTTTCATAAATGGTCTTTCCAGTCCCCTTCCTAAGCCTAACATGCACAAATAATTGCGGTTTTAAATATATAATTTACATTAAAAATTAGATGTGTTTCAGACATAGGAAAAAATATAGTCACTGTTGATGCTGGAAGGTGTATAACGTACTGTATTGGGGTCTGCCGCTCTGAGGGACGAACTCTGTATCTGAGTACGAAGAGCCGAACATATTATTTGTTCCTAGAGAGCGGAAATAACTGGCTTATAGACATAACTGTCTGTAAAGGAGGGCTTCACATTTTGAAAGGCGAAGGGACTATCTTAAGACCTAGTGGTATTGTGAAGTGGAATAGTTAAATGACATTTTGTGGAAGCAGAACAAAGAAAATGTGGAATGGGTAGAGTCACATGGCGGACTTCTGTGAAAGCAATAACAAACTTCCGGATACCTTGCAAGAATACAGTTTCTTGAAAATTAGTGCTGCTAGACCGTGAAGGTAGTGGTATTATGATCGTTCGAAATGCTGATGACTGTTCACTGATCGACACTGTGTAATGCCTGAGAAGATTTTAATCTTCAGCAACAGTGCTGTTAGAACTTTAAATCAGGCATTGAACAAGTGTACCTTATTGATGAAACATTCTTAGCTTTACAGTTTCTTAATTATTTAGTTTTGGCTTGTGGTAAAGACAAACACGTCTCTTTACAATCTTACTCGACTTGTGATTACTTGATTTGATATTTTCGTGTTAATTACTGGGTTAGCGCCTACACTCTACCCAATTTAATTACGCTGAGGAATGTATAATTTGGTTTCTCGTAGTGTTAAAGATTGCATCCAGTTCCATGATTTCATGCTTTAGGTGCGATCTGAGCGAAATCTCCTCTCTCCTTACATTTAACGCTGTACACTATGGTCCCATTTTCAGGGGTGAAGATGGAAACGACTAAATGTCTAGAAACATCGATAAAAGCTACCATTCTACCCTGCGTGATATCCCAAGAGGAACGCAATTCTCACTGCGTTACATTCCTGTGGTTGCCGGAGTTTATGTAGAGAGTTCCTTAACATTAGGAACTCTCATTTCCCTTAGTTCTTTTCAAGTACTTGACATGATACGCGTTTGATTAACATCTGGTGAATAATAGCTAATACAGACATTAAATTCATATGTAATTCTTCCTGTGGCAATATTTAAAGCGAACGCGTAATGTGGGTCCATATGCAGAAGACCCTCTTTATATATCGAGTACCTACAAGAAATAAACAGCTCACATTTGAAACGCCTTAAATGGGGGAAATATCCTTAAGATAATTGTACAAAGATATCTTATATTAAAGTCTAACGCTTATATCGAGCACAGTGTTAGTTACATCAGGCTAGAAAAGGGATGAATTTTACTTAATTTAAATTACATTGGAACTACATCGATTGACTATAGAATGCTAGTTTTAAGTATATTGACACCAATATTACTAATGATACTATTTATAACATATACTTAGCATAAGAATAGTAACCTATTATGACATATGTACCTAAACAACTAATGATAATTCACTCATAACAACCGTGGGTCATGGTACCCACTACTGTAACAACGAGATCTATTTCCCCCCCCCACCCAACCCCCAGAACCCTAAAAAACACCCCACACATCTTGTGTAGCTGCTCTGTAAGTTAAATCACATCCTGAAGATGGCCAACATATAGGGCCGAAACATGTAGCTATATTCCTACTGTACTACTTGGTGAAATATAGTTGTGTTCGGCTGTATGTGTAATACACAAAAATTCTTTGTTATTGAACCAACAAAAGGGGGATGACGTACCTCAAAATTACATTCGAAAATTCGATGACCCAAACGTATGGAAACTTTAGCTTAATTTCTATTTAAACTAACATCTCAGTACAAGAAAACGTACGTTAGGAGGTGCTTACATCGCGGACCACCTCTTCGACCGTCTCTTTGTTGACATCTTTCATTTTTCCAAACATCTGGAGAATCTGTATTAAAATCTCTATGCCAAATCTACACCAGCAAATATTAGATGAATTTCATGTTGTTACATTTTGTTTCACGTGACAAGTCTGTACGTAGTGCAGTTCACCTCGATTGTTTTTGTTGTGTTGTGTAGCGAATACGACTCATTTTACGCCCTACTTCAACCCTCAAACTGGGTTTTTTTGCCCAGTCAGTCTTAATCTTCTTTATTTAACTGGAACAAAGTCACTAAATTTGTTGCTGTATATATAAACCTCAGTATCACCCATTCCTTAATTGGTGTTCTGTGTCTTCATCTAAGGTTCTGTGTCTTCATCTAAGGTTCTGCTTCGTAAGACAGATATAATATTTGAACCACTCAGTTTCCAAGGCTTGCGGCTTAAATTAATACTTTAATTACTCTCTCCGAGGTTCTCTGGTTCTTTGTGCCATGAACAGAAGGCATATATCTTCAGTTTTACTCGTCTACCCCATATTTCATCTATTTCTTGCACATCGTGGAGGATAGAGCAGAAACAATTTAACCATGATTAATGACTAAGCCATAACACAGAGGGAGGAAGACATAGATTGTGACGTAAGTCATTTTAATATCCGGAAGATCCTCTCAAATAATACAAGTAAGGGACCAAAGAGAGATTAAGGAGAAGGTAATAGGTAATAACATAAAGAGCAAGTCAACGGTTCATCTATGGGAGTAAGATTGACAGTGTGTCGCATCTGGAGAGACAGGGTTACAGGGCCGCGTTGTTGCAGGGATTAACCTTGGAAGCTCTTAACGCAGTGTCTTTGCAAAATATCAACACCTCACACAGTTCCATTACTGCATGCTTCTCGCTTTACACATTTTAAATAATATCACATAAGTTATTGTTATATCATGTATTGTTTCAAGATTTTGTCCGTGATCTTTCCTTTCAAAAGCAATTGAACCTAATTAACATTTTGAAAAAAACTCGCGTTCTTCTGGACTGTTTATAAACTTCAGTTCCTACCTCAAAGAGGACAGATACCGTGTCCAATGCAAAGAACTAGCGGTTAGTATAGTGTTGTGTTGTGTTGTGTTGTGTTGTGTCATAAGGTTTGTTAGTTGTTATAGTCATGTGTAACAAGTAAAACACAGTGTGTGTGGCAAAGTTAAAAGTTTATTAATGTTGTAATATTTGATACATACAGTTGTCATTGTTATTTAAAAGTGTTAAAATAGCTGTTTAAGAAATTTATATATATATATATATATATATATATATATATAAGGTTTTGAAACCTGAGTGTGAAAGCCGACATCACGAATTTATGTGATATTATGGTAGGTTATGTAATCAACGGGTCATGCGATGATTCATTTGATTGAGGCACTGCGCTACAAACCAGAAGGTCTTGGGTTCGATTTCCGATGGTGTCATTGGAATTTTTCATTAACATAAGCCTTCCTATCGCACTATGGCCCTGGGGTTCACTCAGCCTCTAACAGAAATGAGTACCAGGAATATTTACTGGGGGGTAAAGACGGAAGGTGCGTATGGCTGACAACCTTACCGTATTCATGTGCCGATTGTGTTGCAATTTCGGAGCCTCAAACTCCTGGAACCCTCAGGTCCTGTCCAGGCCTGTAATGAGATTGCTGTTCCTCTACGTAGTCAACAAGCTTCAGAAGTTCTTAAAGGAAACATAGGCATAGGCATAGAGCGTCAAATTTTGCTTTCTGTGCCACTTCGGTCTAAACTGAGCCTAGACCGTTGAGGTTTCTAGATCACACATTTCTATACACACAAACACACTAGGTAGGACTCCTTTGATCGAGTGATTAGCTCGTCGCAGAGACTGCTGCCTACACAACACATAACAAATAAAGGGAAAAACATCCACGCCATCAGCCAGATTCGAAACAATGATCCCAACAATCAAGCGGCTACACGCCTACACCTTAGCCCGGGCAGACACCAAGATTTCGTTGTCTAATATCCTGTCATATTTGCAAAATATGACTGCCCCCTCGGAACTTAATACCAAGCGTAAACAGGAAAGAAGCCACCTCCTTAATTACCAATGCAAGAGGTAGGGTTATGATGGCGGTGTGTAATCATATAAGGCATTTCTGGGTTGTGACACCGTGTAGTCTTGTACTTATATGACCTAAAATTGGCTAAAGCTACTTGTTTGTTGTATCAGACATCTTCAATATTTTATTAACATTTATAAACCATATAAAAAGTAAGAAAAAATATGGGAGTTTTTGAATCAGTATTAATTTCTGCACAATACATAAATCCCAAAATTATTGATATTTATTATTAAATTAAAATTCTATTACAGGAAATTTATGGTATTATCTATTATGAAATTCAAATTCTATAGACGGAATTGTGGTGCTAAGTGATAGAAAGTCTTGTAAATATGTAAATACAAAACTGTAAAATTGTCAAATTTTTAATGCCCGTCAAACTGCCACGCAACTAGCAGTTATTTTTTCCAGCCAGTTTCTGCGACACACACACACACACACACACTTCCACTGACGTACACAAAGAACATGTAGATTGAGCGTGTAACCGTACATGGATTCAAGTTACACCTGTAAAGAAATTGTCGATACGAATCTCTTGCCTTGACAACAGATATTTACCTAATAATTGTGACAAAATTGTAGACAAGAATTCTACCAAACCTGAAACAACAAATACGTAGAAAAATTTACCTGAGAATCCTTAAGCGATGAAGGTTCACTGAAGACCAAAGCCTAGAGGTGGAATTCATAATAAAATAGATTAGAAAATCATAATAAGTATGTGTGTTGACTGGATCCAGCTGTCTGTAATTACTGTCATGTAGTCGGTTGGCGATGACATGCCATTGATATTTTGGCTTCCAAGTAAGGTAAACATTGTCCCTCTCCATACCATGAAGGTGTATGGAGGAGCAGAGGAATATCTCCGTTCATTATGAATCTCTGTACTGGATAGGGAAGATATGTCAGCTGCAAGTCGTGGCAGCTTACTCCAGGTAAAAGAAAATCTCATACGCGTTGATTATTATTCTGAGCAGGATCTAGATCCTGTCTAGACTTCGCGGAAAAGATAAAGTTTTTTTTATTTTAAATTCTGACGAGATTCAAACCGCAATTCATCGATTATTCAGCCATTAACAGAGTCGCTGTACTGAATACGGTAACACTACTGTATTTCAGGTTACATTAAAACGCAAAAAAAAAATTACCAACTGAGAAACTATCAAATTCACAGCAAACTATGCGCCAGGAATTTATAAAGTAAATTCAGTTTTATGGCATTTATGCATGACGCGACGCCCACAATTTGAAGCCCTGGATGGAATGGGTTTCCCTTACTAATGTTGCTGCTTCATGACTGATCGTATTCCGAGGCTAAACACTGCCTCTAATTAGCTACATTAAAGAGGGTCGGCCGGGTTCTTACTCTTGTGAGATAATAAGGTCGGTCTTACGTTTTGAGAGAAATTGCGACCTCCATCGTAATGGCAAGTGGTGTCTCCTCTCAGTCGCTCCACAACGACATGAACGAAATTTAATAATCTTAAAGAAGTTGCCGCAGCTTGTCCTCCGAAAAATCTTAACAATTGTTCTGCACGATAACTTATAAAGAAACAGAAGACCAGCATTTGTACAACACAGAGAAAGAGAGAGAGAGAGCATGAAAACTTATGTTAACATTTTGGCGCCGGAATTATTTTTTTAAATTTTAACACACCCTGTATATAAAATGTGAATAATACAGGAACCAAATACGTTAGAATTATGAAACAAACTGCATTTTTAAGATAAAAAAAACGGAAAGTATATACCATGTTTAAAATATTCCCGTACCTGTATTTGTTGAATAAATATATAAAATGCAACTTTAGAGGTTAGCGGTGCGGTACGACCGCTATAGTTGACATTAGGAGTCAAAAGGTTAAACTGCACAAAATTACTTGTCCACACACACACACACAAATTCAAGAATGCAAGAAAAGAACTGAAAAAATAAATTTGACGTAAAATCCAAGTCACACGCTGCATGTCGCAGTGTCTTTTTTTTTGAGAGCGTATGTAACCACTGAGAAGTCAAGCCACTATCCACTTCTTATGTAAAGCAAGCATTTGTTACCATATTCACAATAACTCAATGTTAGAGTCTATCATCACTCACTGGATTCAACTCCTTAAATTCCACATTCTACTTTCTTGATGTACTTTTTTCATACTTCCGTGTCATTTACGTCCAAAACTCCTGTTATCCTGATCCTGTGAATTTTGTATTGAAATTTTATGCGAATTTTTAATTGTACCCCATACGCAGTCCAACATGTGGGCTAATCTCCTCCTTGGCTGAAGTCACCCTAACAACATCACATCGCGACTGCAAACAACGAAGTTACTCATTGCATAACTCCGTTAACTTTCTCCATGCCTTTTTCCGTAATGGACTCCAAACAGTGAAGTACTTGAGTGGGCAGAACTTCCACAGTCAATTACCCTCATTTACTGAAGCGCCGAGGTGCTTTACCGTGTTCTCTGTCCCTAACCAAATTAATCCAGCCAAATTCGTAAACGCCTATTACTTTATCTCCTTTAATATTGTCCACCTAATTAATCTCAAGGTAAAAAGGGAAAGTTCAGCCCTGAACAGACCACGAAAGACCAGAGGAATAAAGGTACAGCTCTAATACTTCTTTGACCTTGGCGCTGGATGGGGGTGGGTGGTCAATTTCACAACCTGGCCGCTTTACCCCTCGGGAGGAGACGGTATCCGTTGTACAGGAAGCTGCGTGGGCCTCAGAGCAGGACTGGATGTGTGCGGAAAATGTTGCCTTCATTGGGATTCGAACCCCGAACCCCGAACCCTAAAGCCCGTAGCTAGTTGCTACATCGACTGAGCTACCCTGATCTCCTAATCAGTCTTTTTTTTTTAAAGTTGACACCTTACTTAACGTTCTCCAAACTGGACATTCTTTCATTTTTTTTTCCCTCCCTAGCATGAACCACAGAATTCAACCTCCTTGAACTGGCGGTCATAAAAATATTTTACCTCATCTTTCAGTACTTAATTCTCAAATTCTCTCAATTTTTTCTTGAAATACTCCCAAATTACAAAATGGCACTTCATGAATGTGAAATTATAGGGTCTGTTACCTATAAGAATTGGACGTGAATTGTGTGTGTGTGTGCAGCGTGCTTGAGGGCTTAATTTTATCCGCCACATTTGGATTTAAAAAAATTAATTTAACTTCTGAAACACTATTCAAGTTCTAAATTATTTTTCCCACACGAATGCTCATCACATTGAGCCCAAAATCCCGCGACATTCAAAGATATTTTTTTTATCACTTTTTACCGACATTGTTCCTTAGGGCATGTAATGTCTGCTACCTCAAAGAGAGAGAGACAATGTTATTTTACAGTATTCACTGGTTTATTTAGTTGCTGTAAAGATCTGTACCTAGAGCTGCAGCAAATGTCTTTTTATTTGCTGGTTAGTTGAATTTTTCAGAATCATATGTAAGTATGGACGTGGTTAGACATTTCTTGAAACTTTATGCCAGAATTGGGTTTATATGTAACCGAACCGCATTCAGACATTTAATTTGAAGATTACAACAGCTGGGGGCACCGCGGTAGCACAGTGGTTAAGGTCGCTGGTTCGATCCCAGGTTGTGTCAGTGGATTTTTCATTAAAATAAAATTCTTCTGATCGCACTATGGCCCTGGGGTCGACTCAGCCTCTAACAGAAATGACTACCAGGAGCATTTCCTGCGGTAAAGGCGGCCGGTGCGTAAGGCTGATAAGGCTGACAACTTACCACCATCCTGTGCCGTTGTCACGAAATCTGGGAACCTTAATTTCATGGAACCCTCTGGGCCTGTTCAGGCCTGTAATGGGACTGCTTTACCTTTTACAACAGCTGGATTGGGATAAAATTTAAACAAGGATGTGATATCCTGTACGCTGTCTTGATTCTTGTGAAGGACCATTCTCTAAACGCAAGACAAAAACTAGGTTCGAATTCAACAAACTGCTTGGATTGTCTTATTGTTTTCAAAATTCAGTGTTTCAAATCTTATTTATTTTTTTGTTTCCACAATTGTCTTTTATTCTTCTCTTAAATTAATTATCTTGACTAAGATTTACATCGCACAAGAATGCAGTCCCAACAATGCACGATGAAGATATATCAATATTATCCACATATCAATCTGCAAGTGCTTTGGGGCGAAAAAATTTCCTCTCTGGTATGGATCCTAACCAGTTACCACCTTGTTCACAATACGTCTTCTCTTTGTACCAGCTAATTCCATGTTTGCAAAATCCCTTCAGCGCTTATGAAAACGGGGGACCGCGGTGGTACAGTGGTTAAGGTGCTGTGCTACAAATCGGGAGATCGTTGGTTCAATCCCAGCTGGTGTCACTGGAATATTTTATTGACATAAATTCCTTCCGATCGCACTATGGCCCTGGAGTCAATTCAGCCTCTGACAGAAATGTGTACCAGGAGCATTTCGTGAGGGTAAAGGGGGCCGGTGCGTAGGGCTGGCAACCTTACCACCATCGTGTGCCGTTGTCATGAAATATGGGAACCATAAATTCCTGGAACCCTCTGGGCCACTCCAGGCCTGTAACGGGACTGCTTTACCTTTACCTTGTGAAAACGACTTAGTAGAACTAATAGAAGATGGCGCAAAAGGAATGCAACAACTTAGCTGAAGACTGCAAGAGAGTACAAATGTTGAGTAGATCGTTATTTACAGTACATAAATTCGCCCTTTGCAAATTAAATTCCTTTTGTTTTATTTTTAGAAGTTTAACTGTACCTTCAATGTAACAACCCTGAATTTAACGTTCGTGTTTCCGTGCATCGTTAGTGTGATTACAGTTGATAACACCAAATTTATTGCTGAATGAGAAACTAATTTCCGCACGTTAATTGTTACTGACCTTGACATTGGAATTCATTATTAAATGGAATGAAGCATAAATTTGACCTTCCGAAGAGTGGCGTTTGTAGAAGATGAACAAAAATTCTGTTTGTAACCCACAGAAGATATTGCCACTCGTACAGCAGGACCATTCTTTTTGCTTGCTATTAGAATGACAGGAGAACCGCGGGACCGAATGTGTTGTGTGACAGGAAGTGAAGCTGCGTACTGTTAGAGGAAATGGTGTAAAATGTGGAGCAATGTCCATTGAGAAATTGTGAATAAAGGGAATAAAGGGGGATATCACAATTTTCTGAATGAAGGCGTCACGTTGTGCTTGTAATTCAATTAACGTTATACAGTATACGTCACCACAATCTTTTTTATTCTTAAGCAAGGCAAGATTGTGCTGACGTGTGCTGTGTAATGTTAATTGATATCACAATTTGTAACATTGATATTATTGGGTACAAAGAATGAAGACGACTATTATAAAGAATATATATGTATATATGTATGTATGTATGTGTGTGTGTGTGTGTGTATGTATATATGTATGTATTCATGTATGTATGCATGTATTTATGTATGTATGTGTGTGTGTATGTATGTATTTATGTATGTATATATGAATATATGACGGTTTCAAAACGTTGTTCTACGTTGTCCGACACCTAGACTCCACTACTTCCTACCTTCCCACTGGCCTTCATTTAGGTTTCTTTCTTTCATGGCCTTCCTTATACCTTCCATCCAGTTTTTCTTCGGTCTTCCTCGTGTTCTCTTTTGTTTCGGCATCCACTTCAATACTATTTTGGGTAATCTTTCTTCTGCCATTCTTTGGACATGGCCGTACCATGTAAGTTGATTCTATTCAATTTCTCTTATAATTGGTTCCTCTAATACAATTTGTTGTCTTATAGTTACATTTATAATACTTTCTTTTCTTGATGTTCTAGAGGATCTCCTCAGGGCACCGTTTTGTTCCGGTGCTAAATACCCAAAATACTTTCACAAACATAAAATGAATTTGGTACAGTAATCATAGACAGTAATGTTGTTCGGATTAAATTTCGTTCTGTATCATTGTATTGCAAAGCACACTTTATATGAAACGCGAATATAAATTAACTATTGTAAAAATATAATTACCGTACAGAAGACGGAAATGTGAGAAAATCTACGCATAAAAAATTTTTTTAACACAAATGTCTGAGAGACAAAAGGGGGAAAGGGATCGTGTCTTTGTAAATCGTGTCTTGACTGTTGAACAGTTTTGAGGGAAATAACGATAAAGATAATTATCACCCTACAAAGGCCACGAAGGCCCAAAGGGGGAACACAGGTATAGTTCTACACTTTCTTTACCATCGGCGCTAGTTGGGGTGGGTGATCAGCACCACGGTCCGGCCGCTTTAACCCCGAGGATGCACAGGGACCCATTGTATAGGAAGCTGGGTGAGACCCAGGGTCGGTCTGGAAGATTGCGGAAAAATCTCTCTCCACCTGGTTTCAATCCCCGGACCGTCCAGTCCGTAGCGAGTCGCTATACCGACGACGCTATCTCGGTCCAGCAAGGTAATTAAATAGATAGAGAAAATGTCAGAAGTTGGTTTTTTTTTTCAGTTTTCTGTAATACAAAATGGAACCGTCTTCTAGCATCCGGTAGGTGGGCACTGATATGAAGTTACCGTTCACAAATCTCAGAGTATAAAAAAGGGTTATTAAGTTTTAATGTTAGACACCAAAAGAAGGGAGATTTTAAGTCTGTTTCGTTGTAGATCATAGGTAAAAATTTTAGCTGTATTTTGCAGCTAAAACATTTATCTATAAGCTTAAGGACCTTCATGAGTGTCTGTCAGAATGTTCTAAAATTCACTGTACAAAATTGAAACCTTTTTTTTGTTCGTGATTGTGCCAGGGAAAACCGTCGCCTACAGACTGCTGTCTATTTTTTGTGCTGAAGCAGAACATTCATTCATAAAAAAATTAAATATTTTTGAGAGGTAAAATATTTGTGACCCAAAGAGTGACAACAGCGAACACAACAAAATGTAGAAATTCGTCCCACGAAATGACAAGTACGTCAATTACAAAGGTGATTATTTTAAAAATTAGTGTAACCGCAGTTTAAATTAGTCCTGAACCTGTTCAGGGTTGGAAATATAAATTAAGAACCCAAAACATATTCATTAAACTCGTTCTCTCTCCGATCGTCACATCGGACAACAAAATCTGGGAATGTGATGTTTTTGTAACGTACTTTGTAATATAATTGTATAACACAGGCAAACAAAATGCACCTTCGTTAAACTAATATTTTAATTTTTACGATATCTTCTACATATTTGGAAACCTAGTGTTCATGTTCGGGAAGACGGCTGTACGTACAGATATAGTATAATTCTTTACATGCTGGAATTACAGTAAGAAAGTTTGTGTGATATCTAAGTACAAAATATTCGAAATTTTGCTACGCCGATATAAACATAATACACAGCAGTTAAATCTTACGATTTTTTCACATATTTATAATTATATGTTCGTTTGTTTGTATTTATATTTATGTTTATGTTTGTATTTATATTTATGTTTATGTTTGTATTTATATTAATATTTTGTTTGCATTTGTATTTATATTTATATTTTTGTTCTTATTTATATTTATGTCTATGTTTTTGTTTATATTTGTATTAATATCTTGTTTCTATTTCTATTTCTGTTTATGTTTTTGTTTGTATTTAAATTTATATTT
>Ga0123354_10010840_pt1 | contig 14066 bp, 11 predicted proteins | sample TergutLab28metaG_2_FD_97872 | JGI IMG/M metagenome (GOLD analysis project Ga0123354, IMG submission 97872) | Labiotermes labralis P4 segment gut microbial communities from Petit-Saut dam, French Guiana - Lab288 P4 | ecosystem: Host-associated > Arthropoda: Insects > Digestive system > Gut ... | reverse complement strand
TGTACTGCACTGTACAGAGTGGGTTTTTAAATAAAGCAGTCTGCACTTCGTCTTTAAGGATTAAGAATATAATTCAAATAGTATGTGAAAATTGCACAATGTGCTGTATCTATGGTAGTGACATTCTTTTATTTAGTTCAGCGATCCCAAGGCTAGGACAATCTGTGTGTGCACTGAATGAATGAATGAATAGGCCAAGTCAAATTTATTACAAATTATGTGAATGTAAGGAGGAACAATAATTGAATAAAGAAAAATCCCTGATTCAAACACAACCAAATCTCACTCTACAGAACTCATACAGTAGGTGATAAGGTAGCTACATGTTATGGCTCTTGTAAAGCTATCATACAGCCAAACTGTGTAAGGAATTGCCATATCAATCAGTGTTACCTTCTGTGTCACAATACTGTGATGCACAGCCAGGTGGACAATAGGTACATCAGTGTGATGCATGTCCGAAAAGAGTAAATATGGGGCAGATTAACAGCAACAAAAGATCACATGTAACCGTGAAAGGGAAAAATTTAATTAGCGTTAACAACACAGCATTCATTGGACAGTGAAACCCCAGCTATAGGCTAGGGTAATGGGCACTGTGTGGATCATCGCCAGTAATTTTATCGCAGTTTGTTTGGTCACGTGTCATCCAGAGGCTCAGTCACTCATATCAACAATCACAAACAGTCGAATTTCTTATCTGCACACAGCAGAAATATTTTTTTTTCCTTCGTGAATATGAAGTACAGCACAAAACAGATGGTTTTTTTAGCCTTTATCCTACCAGGGTGGGTATTTAAATTTTAGCACATGGTTTATGACAAAGATGAATGTTATCTGACCACAAAAAGATAAGCTTATGAAATAACAGCATTTTGTGGAAACTAAGAGCGGGATTATGCAGCATTCTTATAATAACAGCCAACGAGATGCACTGTTTCTCAATTTTATTTTGGTAAAGAACTCTACATGTTTTGGACAGATTCACTGTCCATCATCAGGGGTCTTAATGCTGTATTCACAGTAACAGGTATTTGTTATACTAATTGCTGTGAATACAGTATTAAGATGATGGACAGTGAATCTGTCTGAAACGTGGAGTTCTTTACCAAAATAAAATTCTGCAACTTGTTCAAAATATTCTTGTTTAAGATACATTTTCACACATTTAAGCCTGTACCAGCAATAAAGTATTATTCCTGTAATGTTTATTGTAAAATTTTTGGTTAAATCCACTCTTGTAGACATTAATATCTCCATGACAATCTTTAAGATTGAAACATGAGAAGACTACAGCATGAAGAAAATAAATGTGACACACTAAGTTAAGTGCACTATGAACATATATAATTAATGGCATCCATAACTAGTACAGAGTCTAAAATAGCAAACTTCAAGGTAAGAACACAAAGTCACTGAGTTATCACATTTGAAATTCGTCTCATACACATACATTTAAAACATAAATTATATCATCATCCAACTCTAAACATTGTAACCAGTCACACTTGTAATTCAGTGCATAAAATCTATTCATGAGACATATAACACACTTCTATATTACTGCTACATTCATGTGATTACTATTGTTTTAAGATCAGTTTGACTATAACTACTTACCTATTAAGGAATTTTAAGTTCTTGAACTTCAGGTCAGTCTGTTCTTTATGACATTGTGCTTCAGAACTATTTTGTTTGGAAAAATCTCAGTTTCAAAACATGAAAACAACAGAAGAACATACAAACATTGGATTTACAAAACTGCTAGTTACCTGCACAGCATATTCTTAACAACAGAAGGGCATATGAATGTTCAGAACATCACAGACCTACACTGTGAACAACATCCCACCCAACAACAACACAGCACTGAACATACTGCATTTCAGTATGTTATCCTGTTCAATATGTATTTTTATAAGTTTGTCAGAGCAAAGAAATAGTGTGTTACAGTAACAAAATTATGTGGTTTTCTTTGACTTCTTTGCTACTGGCTTGGCTTTCAGTTTTGAAATGATGACGTAGATAGACAAAACTGTGAATCCTACAGACCCAAAACCAATCTTCCATATCCATCGGTTACCCCACAAATAGTCCACTATCATCTGCAGGAAGTCATCACTGCAACAGAAGCATAAGACCACATCACCACAAACCAAAATTAGGAATAGTGACCACAGCTGAACACAAAAAGGAGGAGACCACAAGAGAAAGAATAATACAGATGGGAGGATAATACAATAGATCTTACATAAATTCTGCATGAGAATATGGACTGGTTTCACCTGGTGCAAGATGTAACCTACAGTGGGGTTGGATTCACACACTCATACACTCTAGGGTCTGAAGCAACACAGGAAATTGCATGACTGTGAGCTCCATGGTGTTGGATAAATGCTCATTGAAGAATACAACTGCACGAATGTGGCTTGAATCATGGCATATGACCCTAGAACTTTGTTATTTCTTGTTAAAGATCTTGTTCAGAGACCAAGGACATATGTATTTGCTTTTGACAAACAATCTGTTATCACTCCTCTAAAAACAGAAAATTCACTGAACAGATATCCATATTGTACAAGTTCTGGAACTGTGGTGACAGGGTTATGGCCTAATGTGGTAAAATAGAAGTAAAGTTCAACACTAGGGCTTTGATGATGATGATTCTCTTCCTCCTCCTTCTTCTTCTTCTTCTATGGGAACCTTCACCTCCTTAATGGACTTCTCCCAGTCAGCTCTGTTTTTTGACCTCTCTTTCCAATTTGTAATTTTGCATTTATTAATTTCTGTTTGTACACAGTTCCACCATCTGTTTTTTGGTTGTCCTCTTAGTCAACTTCCCTGAGGATTACTATTAAATACTTGACTTAATTTTCTTTTGCTGGTGATTCTGTTAAAATGACTAAAGTAATTCAACTGACTTATTCCGACCAATGAAAGTATATCTAAATTTCCAAAGAGCTTCATTAATTCTGTATTATATCACTTTCTCCAATTTTCATTTACTTTAATTCCCCCAAACATTCTTCTTAAATCCTGCAAAAGTGACTCACTGACACAATCCTCCTTTTTTTGGACTTTGTCCCCCATCTAAATATTAAAAAAACACAATGTTTCGGAAGCTGGCTCCGCTTCTATCTACAGGCGAAGAAGCACCTAATCTCTTCTGGCTCTTTGTGTTGTGTCTGTGGTCTAAGCAGTCTGAATTCAAGGTTTTTTTATGGTTTTACTTTGTGGAGTGTTCCAGGCTGTATTTTTTTAGTCTTCTGGTTGTTTTTAATTTTTTATATAGCTATTTTCCTGTTACCACCCATGGACTTGATCTGTTGTCAGGTACATATCTTAATAAGTTGAGTGTTTCTATGGTGCCCAGTGACTGAGAATAGGTTGATGCAAGGGACCCATCAACTTAGGTGCTTCTTTGCCTGCAGACAGAAGCAGAACCAGCTTCCAAAATATCATGTTTTTTTAAAATTTCTATGATGGACAAGGTACGAATAAAGGAGATTGTGTCAAAAGTAACATTGTTAGTGTACACAACATGAAGCCATATGGAAAGTACACATATAGCTCTAAACATTTAACTGCAGCCCTGGATAGGGATGAGTGGTCAGTTTCACATCCTGGCTGCTCTATGCCACAGAAAGTTGCTGTGGGCAATATGGTTACGTCTCCATCCAACAAGATAAAATGCCAGAACTGGGAAGTTTCTGACATGATATGCAGAACTGGTAAGTTAAGTTAATGGTTAGTTCAGCCACTATGCATTACACGTGCCACTCTTTGTTTTCAGACATGAACCTTCAATGGACAAATGAGAATATGTTGTCCAATTAAATGTACCCCTTCCTTGTCTGAAAAGGAAAATAATGACCTGCAGAGGGCACTTAAACAGTGTGCCGGCCCCATCAGAAACCTGACATTTAAAAGGCCGTACACTAAAGGTTAATTGTGTCACTTAGTGATTGTAGTTTTGTAGACCACAGTGTAAAACCAGCAACATCAACTTAACTGTAAGAAATAACCTGCATCAAAAATAAATGGTTACAACATTCATACGGACCAGTGATTGTTGAAAGCAGATCTGCATGATGGAGTTTGCACTGATAAATAAATGGTGACAGAGAATCACACTGATAATGTGCAGGTGAGTGAATGAGTGAGTCAGCACGCATGCCTGCACACATGCATATACACAAAACCTCTTATGTGATGCTTCACTGCCACTATAAAATCACTCATTTGCTGATCTGAATGTAACAATTTCAGCTTGCTACTGCAATTGAAGATTTACTGGAGGTATCTTTTGTACAAAATAAAATATGTTCACTCTGTTACAACACATGTATAAAGTGGCATTCAACAAACTTATTTACTTACAATGAACTCCTGGGGACAGGAACAGTTTCCTTCCGAGTATTCTTGTACCAATCAGTTGCAGGTATATTTTGTACAAAATAAAATACGTTCACTCTGTTACAACACATGTATAAAGTGGCAATCAACAAACTTATTTACTTACAATGGACTCTTGGGGACAGGAACAGTTTCCTTCCGAGCATTCTTGTACCAATCAGTTGCAAAAGAGGTAAAAGATGCAACATCATATTTGTGGATGTTATAACGGTACATGTATCCTTGGCGAAAACTGCAACAGCATCAAATGATCTCATTCAGACACAACCAAAAATATTGCAAGTAACAAAGTACAAGTTTGATACTGCAGTGTGATGACAAAAGGTTACAACATCTAATTCTAGTAGCAATGGGGGAACTACTTATTTGACTAAAGAGAATAGAACTAGAGCCACAGATTGGGAACTAGCTGCTTAGTAAAATATATACAGAGCAATTCAGAAAGCACTCTCACATTACAGTAAGAACATACGCTTACAATGTTTGAGAACAGTGTGTTAAGGAAGATATCTGGGTCTGAGAGTGAGGAAACATCAGAAGTATGCAGAATATTATGTGATGTGGAGCTTCATGATTCATACTCCTCAGTGCTTACTTATATCAGGATGAGCAAATAAAAAGTGATGATATGGGCATGGCATGTGGCACATACATAGATGAAGTGAAAAGCATACAGGGGTTTGGTGGAGAAATCTGACTGAAAGAAACCAACTGAAAGATCTAGGCACAATTGGGAAGATAACATCAAAATATATATTAAAGAAACAGAGTGGGTGACTGTGGACTGGATTCTGGGAAGTGGTAGGCTCTTGCAAACACAGTACAGAACCTTCTAGGTTCCATAAAATGTGTGGAGTTTCTTGACTATCTCAGTAACTATCAGCTGCTCTAAAACAATTTTGCTGTATGTGGTTAGCTACAATTCAGAAAGCAGAGTCTGTTAACATGTCCAACATGACATAACCACGACCAGCCATTGCCCTTTTATTCACACCACTGTTTCTCAAGTGCATGATTGAGAAACTTCTCATGTCATGCGTGGTGAGGGATATGTGATTTATCGGACAACACTGATCCCAAGAAGTTAATGATTTATTCATTCCATTCCCAATGGCACTACAGCCCGGAGTGGGCCTTGGCCTCCTTCAAGAGTTTCCTCCATCCTTCCTGGTTTAGGGTGACTACTGTCCAGTTTCTACACCCTAGCTTTGCTGCATCTTCCTTCACTCCATCTTCCCAGCGCAACCTGGGTCTCCCTCTGGGGCAGGAGGACTCTCCTGGATAAATCATCGTCATCCTGTTGTATGACATGTCCTGCCCATCTCAATCTGCTCAATTTGCAGAATTTCACAATGTCATTCTCACCACACAATTGACAGAGTTCTTGGTTAGTTCTAATTCGTCATCTTCCCCCATCAATCACTGGGCCATAAAACAAATTAATGATACAATGTTATATTTAATGCTCTTATTTCAGCAGTAAAGTATTACTTTGTACATGTAAATGTTCCAGCTACAGATAGGGGTGATGTACACAGTATGAAGATCCTGATAATAAAGTTTTCTAGAATTCCCCTCTTACTTCTTAAGTCTAAACATTCCCCTCAGACTAAATTTCGCAGGCATACCAAATAACAAGAGCAATTAAAGTTTTGCATTCTTTGATGTTTAGGCTTACACATTAATCAGCAGAGCAAAGAATTCTGAACGGAATGCAGGAAGTATTCCCAGAATTTAATCTACTCTTAACATTTCATGAATTTAGATATATTACTTTCAATGCTGAATATTTGAACTCTGTTATATTAAAAAAAAATTATTAACTACGATCACAGTATACTTCTTACAAGGGCACTGAAGTAACTGCATTTTCAAAACAAAAAAGTTGTTCAGTGTTACCCTACACAAGGCCTGAAAATAAATTAAATAACTATTTGTAAGTCCCTGGATTTTTCTAGTGTATATATGGCAAAGGGATTGTGGATGTGGGATAAGAATGAGGTGTGGGGGGGGGAGAGAGAGAGATCTGATGTCTCCACAATGAATATACAAAGTAAATTAAAATACCCTCAAAAGAAACAATAAAGATAACTGACATATGTGATGGAAAGGTCCTATCAGACTAACCAGTATAGTGGTGGGCAGTCTCATTAGTTTGGAAACTGGTGACATGACAAACCAAAGACTCACAAGATAAATTTCGGCACTTCCCAGACTCCAAAACGTCGTGCAGTTGCAGCTCCCACTGTCTGTCTGTTTACACGGGCAACATTCAGACGCGTTCGAAGTTTAGCACCCACTGCTTCCCAGCGAGCCTGGAGCCGCTGGCATTCCACACAGTCCGTACTATAGCTATAAATACAGACCCACTTGTGTTTACCTTCAGGTATCAGAAATCAAAAATCAACTCAAAATGAATGGTGTGTCTTCAACCTAATTTATACCTTCACATTTTTTTTTTTTTATAATTTTAATATTATTCTCCATTTTATTATCAGTATTGGCATGTTCTTTAAGGTAATCCTCCTGCTTAATCTTAAGTTTTGAACACAATACTTTATAATGTTTTCATAGGAGTATTTTGTACACTTTCACTACATGTGTGTGTGTGTGTGTGTGTGTATACAGTACATCCCACCCTCTTTACTCTCCTTGACTTGCTTCAAACTGGTAGGCAAAAAAATAAAAATTATGCTCTGCAATTTCCTGCATTCTCTAGTTTATGTCTCTAGGGTTGAAACAGTCATCACAGCACTTCTTAAACACCTTCAATCTTCATTCTTGCATGTGAAGGACCAAGTTTCACATCTGTGTAAAACAACAGATACATTTGCAGTCTTTTAGAATGATGCTATGATTCAAATTAGGGACTCAAGTGGATGGCTGCCTGTGCAGTATTTTATGAGGATGGTTTGCTTTTAACATTTAGAATAGCAATTTTTATTTCTGTCACTACCAAATATGTATTTGAACTGTGCCATATTTTGAAAGGTTTTTTAAGGGACTGGGATTATAATTTTGTAAAAAGAGAAAGTATAATTTTATTCAATGTTTTAAGCTTTGTTGTATCTCATCTTTTCATTCTGCTGACATTAAACCGATATCTACAATTTTATAATGTTGAATTTTTCAATGCCAAACTTCCATTCCACAAATTACTGGCAATTAGCAGTATCCTTAACCTTTACCAGCCTAAAAGTAATACTGCTTCCCCATGATGCTGGCCTTTAACATAGGTGAATGGGAATAAAGTATACTGCCCCAATAGCACATGCCGTCATGAAAAACCATTTTAATCCCCTGAACAGGGTTCTTATTCATCATGTGAATTAACAAAACTTGTATTAGCCTTAAAGACTGTCAGAATCATACAAACTGAATCTCTACTTCTAAGGGATAGACTTGCTTAATTATTCTCCAGAAGTTTGCAAAAATCTTTAACGTGTTACAGTTCTCTCCAAGCACATTTCCTCTCTTCATTGGTCCACTAAACCATGCGGATACCTTCAAAAATGATTCTGCATTTGTCCTTGGCACTTTCATAAACTTCACAAGCCCTCAGCCCGAACCACAGGAAATTCACATCTTATATGCACAGTCCTGTTCAATGATTTAAAAGTTTGTGTTTGATACGATGGAGTGCAAATATTACTGGATCTGTTTTATGCACATATAATTAGTTCTGAGACATGCATAAGGCAGATCTGCTAGCAGGTCAGAAACCAGTACCCTATGACCTTGCTGTAGCTAATGATTTGGCAAGGAACAATGGAGAGCATAAAAGTTGTTCACTAGCATTCACCAAACAGCCTCTCCATAGAGTAAATAATAAATATTAACTTACAACATCACAAACCAATCTCCAGTTGTGGCCCCACTAGACGCTTGAGTCAGATGTTCAAAACTGTCATCAGAGAGCTCCCGAACAATGGGTTCCTTATTTTCAGTAAATGTGTGAAGAATAAGTTCATCATTTGCAGCTCCTGTTCAAAGCAATCAGATTTTACAAGAACGCTATAATAAGTGACAGCATTCTATTGGGTATATTTCAACTTTTGGGTGACCACAATGCGATTTATAAAATTATAAATAATTCAAATGAATGTTACTTGTCCATCACTCTGCACACTTTAGTTCCAAACATAAGTAATGAAATTCTGATAAAATTCGGTATATGAGATACGCACTAAGGGTCAGCTGGTGAGCTTCATTTGTCATATATAGACATATATACAAAGAAATATGTATCACATTTTAAAAATATACAGCAAACTCTGTTAATCCGACTAGCATGGGACCGCACAGGTGCCAAATAATCAAATATTCTGGATTATCAAACATTCCCTACACTGATCTAAGTTCTTAGGGGTAATTTTTTGTTACTGCCCCCACACATGGGCTTTACAACATATCAGAGGAGTAATCCAGTTGGATATCTCCTTCATCTGCTGATTCAGGATCATCATATGGCCCTCTTCTTACTGGCTTCTTCCTAGTAAAGAAGTCAATGCAGCAGGAGACAAGGGATCAGAAGAGACCAAAATGTTGATGAACACACACTCTTGGAGGCATCTTTGAACATGTCCCTGAGATATGCCTGTTTCATTAAAATGCATTTTCTGATAAAAAGCAGAACTTCTGAACTTGGGGCTAATCCCCTCAATTGCCAGATTACCAGGGTTTGCATATTATTAGATGCTGAATTACAAATTATATCAAAGAAATATTATATTCATTCATGTCTACACTACTTACAAATTTTCAACTAAATTTTTCTACAGCAAGGAGGAGATACACTCTTGGAATGCTAGCTGAAATACTTTTCACATCATGATGAAAACTTTAATGACAGATGGAAGATTACCAAATAAGCTCATAGCAGAGCTGGCATTTTGCATGATTTAAATCTCATGAAACCCTTTGGTACAGGAGATATTAACCGAGATATTAACTGAAAATATCACACTAGTTCTTAAATAGCTAAACTAACTCTATGGCAATAAAATTTTGCTGACACCAAACCTTACGAGACAGGGACTTACAACTCTGATTGTGTCCTGAAAAAATATGAGAATTTATTACCAGGTAAAAAGATAAAGTTGAACCTGTCAATGTAAAAAAAAACTCCAGACATGATGGTGAAATATCTGATTTGTCCAGTTAAGCTACTGCAGGTCCTTTCTAATGCAGTGTGTTTATTGTGAGCGTAAACTACAAACTTACCATCATACAGTAAGGGAATACCATGTCGGAAAAAGACAAGTGCAGGTTCCTTGTTTGGGCTGTAAAGTCGAACCATTTGACTACTAACTGCTTTTACCACCCAAGCATTCAGTGTGTCCACTAAGTCTTCCCGTAAATGAGTCAGTTCATTTTCAAAACTGTCACACTGATCACAGTCCTTCTTGGCTGTAAAACATGAGTACTCATCTCATTACACTAGTCTCTATAACACAAGATGATTACAGTGAACTAGGTTTATTTAAATAATGGTTCCTCCCATCATATACACAGTACCACCCATTTCACTTAAACTCGTATTGTCCAACAGATGGCTCAGAATATACATATATGTCATCAAAGAGTTTTTCCCTTAAAATGTAACAATACAGAGATATTCTTTTTGAAACAAAAAAGAACACATGCGGGAACTGATGATGCTGAACATTGACACAAAAGTTAGCCACTGAATGATACTAAGTAACATATTAAAGTTATCAGCTACATACTTTACCCGTTGCCTGCTTCCTATCAGTGATGAGATTACACAGTATGCTAACTTAGTTAATTTGCTTATATAAGTTAGTAAATATCTAAGTCACCAGGTTTGTCATAGCATTTACATCCTGTAAGTAGCATTCAAAATGATTTCTCTTTGGCATTTAGTACCGGTTTCCCTCACATTTCAATGTACGAATTGTGGCCCAGAGACAGCCTGACATATTCAAGGTCTTCCTCAGAACCTATGACCAACTGCCAGGGTAGTACCTTAAATAGTCGTTGCCACTCCTTCCCTAATCTTTCCCACTCGGTAGTCACAATCACACTACTCTTTATTGCCATTTGGCCAATGCAAGTGAAAGTTTCATTTAATAACAGACAAGTTTTCATACTAAATGCAATTTGTCCCCAAACTATCACCTATGCATAATTAGTTACAAGGCAGCACAACTGGTACTATCACATTACTTTACCTACCACTAACATGTACCTCTCTACCATTTGATTTCTTTTACAAGTAGGCTGTCTTTAAATGCATGTGTCATACATAACAGCATGACCTCACCATGGTAAGAATACTCACTGAACAGGACGACAACATATTTCTCGGTTCTAACCAGATTTACAAGCTCATCATCTGTTACAACTTCCAAAGTCGAGAAGTTGAATCCTTTCATGAGAATACATAGCAATGCCAGAACTGCAACTACATTAAACTGTACCACACGCCGCATTGCTGAAGACACTGTGACACTGATGACAACCCTTCGATTACGCGTCAAGTAACTTGCACAGTGCAGCCAAAAGCGTGGATCATGAAAACGATTTCGACAGGGATAGGAAAAATGGAAGGCATGGAATATGTCTTCATTTCACATAAATAGTACATGAACGTCCACAAACATATATAGTTCCGTAATTAGGGGTTAAAGAAAGAAAACACCTGGAACGTGCTGGGAAATTTATATGTGGTGAGTTTATTGCCAACATTTGCACTTTTTTTTCTACAACAAATGACGCGAAGTGAAAGCGCACAGTGCTAGTGGCGGTAAATTCAGTTCAATAGTGTGCATGAAGATACTGTACATGTAAGGGTATCTCTTCAGATGATAAATACTGTACACAGGATGAGAAATTTGCATAAAAACTCTCCCCACTGTGGACCCCGTTAACAATTAAGTCCAAGATATCAAATGATAAAACAATACGTATGGTGGTGTACAGGACAGTCGTCTGGCAACGTACGTATGTTGGCACCTGGTTGTCACGTATGACGTGGTGGACCGTCCCTTTGGATGGTCTGAACGCGACCAGGGTAACGCGGTACCGGATTACCGTAGAATATTACCTGCTCGACTCTTACAGGTGCCGAGGGTTATGAGCATACATAGCAATGCAACCAAGTGCCTTGTCCCATTTTACGATATCACAGTGTGGGATACTGGTGCGTCATTTCCTTTTCACTCTGTATATTTTTTATTTTACTTACAAATACTCCCACACAGATTAGTATAGAGGTTTGTTCAAAAAGTATCCCGACTGACCACAGTACATGAAGTAGATAAGGCTTACGGGGTTTTAACCCTAATTGTCTTCAACATAGTTCCCTTCCGCAGTTACACATTTCGCCCAACGTTTCTGCCACTGTTAGAAACATTTTGCGAACTCCTCTTTCGGGATGTCTAATACTGTCTTTGTCGAATTTCGTTTGATTTCCTCCGTTGCCTCAAATCGGTGTCCTTTCAGAACTTAATTAAGCCTTGGGAATAGGAAAAAGTCACACGGTGCGAGATCTGGTGATAATGGCGGCTGCTGCAACTGAGCGGTGTCGTGTTTGGCCAAAAACTGCTGCACAAGATGTGAAGTGTGTGCGGGCGTATTGTCGTGGTGCAGGATCCAGTCGCCATCCCGCCAATTTTCCGGTCATTTTCGGCGAACTGATTCATGCAAACGTCGCAAGACCTCCACGTAGAATTCCTTGTTAATTGTTTGCCCGTCGGGAGCGTACTCGTGGTGTACGATACCCTCAGAATAAAAAAACGCCAGTAACATGACCTTTGTTTTGCTTCGCATCTGGCACCCCTTCTTTAAATCGACGGAACCAGTCAAACACTTGGGTACGACCCATTGCATCTTCATCATATGCTGGCTGCAATAATTGATACGTTTCCGTTGCGGTTTTTCCGATTTAAAAACAAAACTTGATGCAAATGCTTTGTTCGGTACTTTCACACATCGTAAAAATCGCTATGACATCAACGCACGGCCACTTCTACGACCTACTACAGCCAACTGAGCAAACGCAGCCATTTGTAACTTGTGTCATGAGTTGCTAAGACATGTATGAACATGTCAAGACTGGTTTCAAACACATCCCGCCCAGTGAACAACCACTACAGTTCCAATCCGGATACTATTTGAACAAACCTCGTATATTGTTTTGCTGGAACAAATTGTTATATGTTCCCCTCTAATTTACACACAGCCCTTTGTAATGGGGTGTGGACCAGCAGTAAAGAAATTGCGTCCTACTCCCTTTTGAAAGTAGGTATGAAAATCCCATGAGCTGTGCATTTAATATTAATGGTGAAACCATGTTGCTCGGGTATGAAAGAAAACCTTTTTTTTAAACTTATGATTAATTTATCATTTCACATGTGGTTTTAAGTGGTATTCTCCCATCATGCTCATGCTGCCTACATGAAATCCATCTTCCATAGTTTCTTTGTTGCAAACTGCGTGAGGAAGTCATTGTATTTGATAATGGATAATCCTTCTTCACTTGATGAACGAGTCAGTCCACGCAGCCCATCTTCCACCACAGTTCCCCTTAGTCTTTAACAATCTTCAGTCTGATACATTTTATTCACCTGTTGTAACCACAACTAGGACACTTTAACTTGATCTTTGTTGAAGTGCTTGAGCTGCTGTACCAGTATCTTCAGCAAGGGTCTACAAACTTCCCAAAAATCTAGGAGCCACCTCCAAATTCCAGGTGCCAGAGGGCTGACACGTTGCAAGTTTCACACTAAGCACCCACAATTCTGGAGTGAACCATGGCTCAATGCTCTCTGGCACTTTCTGCTTGGTGCATGTATAGTAATACACATTTTTGTGTGTAACGAAAAAAGGACAGTGATTATGTTGAAAATATTAGTTGCCATCGTACATAATTTATTCACCCAAGGGACCGGGCACCTAGGATTTGTGCACCCCTGATCGTCAGAGATCATTTCCCACAACACCATACAATAAGAAAAAGGGTAAAAAAAGGCAAAGCAGTCCTTTTACAGGCCTGGAGTGGCCCAGAGGGTTCTAGGAAGTTAAGGCTCCCAGATTTCGTGACAACGGCACAGGATGGTGGTAGGTTTTCAGCCTTACGCACCGGCCGCCTTTACCCCCAGGTAATGCTCCTGGTACTCATTTCTGTTAGAGGCTGAGTCGATCCCAGGGCCATAGTGCAATCGGAAGGATTATGTCAATGAAAAATTCCAATGACACCAGCTGGGATCGAACCAACGACCTTCTGATTTGTAGCACAGCACCTTAACCACTATGCTACCGCGGTCCCCAATCAGAAAAAAGGTCCATGGTATTAATGTTGCAAAAATCTCCAATAGACAAGGCAACATGCAGTTTCATACACTGCTCTTTCAAATCATCTTGTTTCATTTCGGAGTTTATGGGCATTGTAAAGAAATGTGAATTGTCAGCACACTAATCCACTTGTTCATTATGGTTGTTCTCTCTCTCTCTCTCTCTCTCTATATATATATATATATATATATATACACACAGGGTGTCCCAGGAGGAATGTTCCAGACTTCGGAAGGGTGTTCCTTATGTTAAAGTATACCGATATAACCCAAAGCACCTATGTCCAAAGTTGAACGGTTACGGAGATAATGGCCAGAGAAGTTTGAAACTTT
>Ga0123354_10010839_pt1 | contig 14067 bp, 10 predicted proteins | sample TergutLab28metaG_2_FD_97872 | JGI IMG/M metagenome (GOLD analysis project Ga0123354, IMG submission 97872) | Labiotermes labralis P4 segment gut microbial communities from Petit-Saut dam, French Guiana - Lab288 P4 | ecosystem: Host-associated > Arthropoda: Insects > Digestive system > Gut ... | reverse complement strand
GCGAGTGCGTGTGTGTGTGTGTGTGCGAGTGCGTGTGTGTGGGGGGGGGGGGGGGGGTGTGTGGTGTGTGTGTGTGTGTGGGGGGGGTTGTGTGTGGGTGGGTGTGTGTGTGTGTGTGTGAGTGTGTGTGGTGTGTGTGTGTGTGTGTGTGTGTGTGTGTGTGTGTGTCACCTGCGTAGTTCATAAGACGTCATAGTTATTACACATTCACACAGGTTCCAAACTGTGCCATCTCCATATCAAGCTCTAAAACTTTTCTCAAAAGGGGGTGCAAAATTTAGACACGAAATAAGTGGTTTCTCTTTGATTTCCAAAAACATTTTCCGCTCGTTCTCCCCACGACGCATCAGCCCGTAGTAGACCACGGCCTTCTAATAGTCGAGGCTTCAAAATCACTCTCAGAAACACCACATATCGATAGGGACGAGTGATCAGAGTATCGCAGAGAACTCTATCTTGTACAGCATACGACACTCAAAAGAGAAATATTCATGCCACCGGCAGGATTCGAACCCGCAACCCCAGCAAGCGAGTGGAGGCATACCCACGCATTAGACAGTGCGGCCGCCGGGATCCCAATTCCGTTACTGTGCTATAAATTCACATGAGCAATAAACCGTCAGATGACACGCAAAAACCGTTTCGAAATGTTAATGATATAAACTGCGGAAACTGAAGAATCTGCTCCTTTTATTGAAACAAGATAAGGTGCATCTTCGAAAGTAAGTATTATTTATAAAAGAAGAGGACAGGATGCGAGAGGAAGCAGAACTGGCCTTCGCAGAGGTGCCGATACCGTCTCACCAGCACCTGGTAATGTAGCGAACCCACGAATAATCTGTGACAAAACACCCAAAACTTCAGCTGAGATTCTAACCCGAAATCCCACGTAAGAATCGAGATTACTATTAATTCAGATCAGTTGACAGTATAAGAATGAGGTAAGACATTGTAATTCGTAACTTTGCAAAACTTGCAGTCATGTTAGTTCTATATATTTTAGCACTTCTTTATTTTTTCCTTCATTCATTCATTCGTCCATTCATCCAGTACGTATTTCGTCTTTAGACAGGTCCATAGTCTCCATAGTGATCGAATGCTTCGTCTCTCAATTTGCAGTATACCCGCTTTTCGCTAAATTCATCTAGTAGCTGCTTAGGTCTTCTTCCTCGTTATCCCGTCACTTATAACCTACCCTCTATATTTCTTCAATAACGTGTTTTAGAAAGCAGTTCCTACGAGAGGTGTGATCAATTCAGTTAGTCTTCTTTGTTTTTATTGTACTTCGCATGTAGGATATTCCTCTCCTCCTTGATTCTACGTAATATGTTTTCATTTCTCACACGATCGGTCCAGCTGATATTCTCCATTCTTCTCCAGCACCACATTACAAAACTTTCTAGGTATTTCTGATCTACTTTCCGAGGTGTCCAGTTTCAATACCACACACAGCTATATTCCAAATATAGCACTTTACTGGTTTCTTCCTTAAACTTAAGTCCAATTTGCTGGTGAAAAGAGATTCTCTGTTGAATGTTGCTTTTGCCAATGACAATCCTACATTTCATACCACGTGTACCTATTGCATCACTTGTAATCATGCGACCCAAAAATTAAAACATCGCTTCTATATGCAGGTACATAAGCACCTTCAGAAAATGTTACGTAAAAAATGTTTGTGGTTCAAACTGCACTCCATCAAGTCATAAAAGCACGTTTGTTGAATCATGCTATTAATATTCTTTACAGTATGGAATTACAACAAAGCTATATTAGATCCAGATTTACCCTGATCTTATCCTATTTGTATTAGAAAACCCTACTAGTAAAAGTTTGAATTTACTTCCTTTGCGGAAAAAAATATACGCTTTTACCACAATAAGTGTTTAAAATTAGTTTTAGAATGAATAGTGTTCGGTTTACTACGCAAACAAATCAAAGCAATTCATTATGACCCACTTCCTCAATAGATGTGGAGCTTATTAAATGTAGTATTCATATATATATATATATATATGTGTGTGTGTGTGTATTTCTATTCGCTTTTAGGCACGTTCTCAAAATTTCTAAAACCAGCCATTAGCTTCGTCTGTCCTTCCGCATGGAACAACTCGGCTACCACTTGATGGATTTTCATGAAATTTTGTACTCGATTACTTTTTGACCATCTTTGCAGAAAATTCAGTTTTCATTAAAGTCTGAAAAACATAACGGGTACTTTACAAGAAGACCTATGAAATTTATGGTAAGATCTCGTTCAATTCTTCTTAGAACTAGAAATGTTTCAGACAACATTTGTGGATAAAATCATAACACACATTTTATGTTAAACTGCGTTTTTAGAAAATCTTCTATTTACGAAACAGTGTGAAAAAATGGTATAACCAGACAGACAGACAGACAGCAGAATATAATATAAAACAGCGCGTGCGCTTTGCATGGTGGATAATTAAAGCTACAATCACACATTCAGAATGCGTAATATCTATTGCTTTTCCACTGCAAAAATGGTTACAAGAACGCGCCTCAGTATTTCGTTATACTTGCATTGCCTGTCTTGTCTACGTATGCTGTAGTAATGAGTAACCATGAACGTCACAAAAACCACCTACGCTATGGCAGTAAGGTAAATCAGTCCCATTACAGGTCCGAGGTGTTCAGAGGGTTCCAGGAAGTTAAGGTTCCCAGATTACGTGACAGCGGCCCAGGATGGTGGTAAGGTTGTCAGCCTTACACACCGGCCACCTTTACCCCCAGGAAATACTCCTGGTACTCATTTCTGTTAGAGGCTGAGTCGACCCCAGGGCCATATTGCGATCGGAAGGATTAAGTCAATAAAAAATTCCAATGACACCATCTGGATTTTTCTTATACCTTTTATTGACAGTAGACTGTAGTTTACATTAGCACTCACTCATAGATGTCCTCTTCTCTTTAACAAGACTATGATTGTGTTATGTTTATCACATGTAAATAAGCTGATATTGCACCAATAAAGCCTATAACTCTACACGTACATTAGCAGAAATACATACATTGCCAAATATGGCTCCCCTCCTTTTATCCTGAACTCGTTAATAATGCATGTCTACTACAGAAAGAAAGTTTGCAACTAGCTTACGCCTGCCTGACCGTTGATTCATTTTCCATCATGACCTTCTCAGGAAGTCCAAATAGTCCTGGGATGACAAACTTTGGTGTCGACTTGATCTGGACCACATGTCGGGATAGAACACACATCACTGCCCTCTGGCTTTGTGGTGGCCAAAGACAGAACTCCGGGCGCAGCAGCCAATCTCGTGGTATGTTCGACGGAGATGTTCTCAACATTCGCGCGATGAACTTCTGTGTCCAGTCCCATATCGTTTTACCCTCTCCACACTCTGTTAGTCTGTGAAGGAGAGTGTCCACTTCACCGCATTTCTTACATGTATCTGTAGATGCCATCTTTATACGATGAAGCCTTACATTTGTCGGAATGATATCATTAATTCCTTTATACCAGACTGATATGTCAGCCTCCGATGTTGGTGTCTCTGCTAGGTTGTTCCAGATTACCTTCCAGTCCGCATGCGGCCACAGTTTCTCAATTCGTATCCCCATCGGGGGGGGTAATTGCTATGGAGAGGGCCTTCAGCGTCGTGTAAATGCGTGCCTTATATGCCTTTGTTGACTCTGAACCTGTTTGCCCAGGGACCTAAGCAGTGTCCATGATATATGTTCGTAAGTAGTCCATCGTCGCCGGTACAAAATTAGGTTGTGGTGGATTTCCAAGCCCAGAATAAATGTTCCAAAACCTTAGCCATCCATCAGTGATTGATCCGACTCGCTGATTCTGCATTTGAAGGCGGTACATAAATAAAGCTCTGCTCTTTGCCCATGCATTAACCAAGTTCCATCCCCCTTCAGTTTCGAACCAGCGACCTTCCGATTTGTAGCACAGCACCTTAACCACTGTGCTACCGCGGTCCCACCGCTAGGGCAATACAATTTCCTATTTTGAATACAGTTCTTTGAAATATCGCGAAAAACCGAGACGTCAAATGGAGTTCAATATTAAATATATTTTGAAGAAACAGGATCTGAGGGTGTACACTGCATTTTTGTGTTTCCGGGCGTGCCCTTTTTGAACACCATAATAAACCGTTGAGCTCCAAACGAATCTGCGCACTTCTAACTGATAGCAGCTAGCAACTACCTCCCCAAGAAATTTCCTCCTTGGAGATATTACAGGTCATGTAGTTACAACAATGTAGAAAATAAGGTGCCATAGTTTGTAGATTTAGTGTTCAAGTACGAGTAACAATATTGTTTTTCTTTCATAAAAGAATGAAGTACAAAGCGATCATATACAGCTATTTCAAACGTTCGACTCTAATGCGCCGTTACTGTACCTGCACAAACGCTGAAACGCACCACGATGAAATAGCGTTAATGTAAAAATGTGACCTAAGAAACAGAAGGTCCTTCATTCTTCCCAACCCTTAAGGTCAGTATACGCAGACCCAGCAGCGATTTGTCTCGCGAAATAGAGCTCGGGTTTGTTTCGATGCACTTACATATACTTTATTCTTTCAAAAGAAGAGTGAGATACGACTCTTGAATTATATTTCTTTACTTCCTTGTATTTTGTTTTGGAGAAGAGAAAGAGGCGTGAAGAACCACCTAATGAAGAGCTTTTACTACACAGCACACTTGTGCTTCCGCTTTGTTCCATTTTTTTAATCCCAATAAGCATACAACTTCTTAACAATGGCACCAGCACTACCGCAACTCTCCACTCATAGCGAAACAAAGCGCTCCGTCTCTACTTCTCACTCTTCTTCTATAATTATATGTTACGTCAGCAGTTTCTACTTCCCTTTTCATGTAAGAGACTTCGCTAAACCTGCACAGCGCTTCCCTCATTCATCAGCATCTTCGTATTAAATTGCCCACAATATTTATACGTGACACTTCTCGCAGGAATTAAACTACATGCTTCCGCATTATTAAAATAATTTAACTTGCTTGAATTACTACAATGGAAACCATAAAATTGCAATTCCGTGTGTCTGAAACCACGTAAGTGTGATTCTCAGAACAAACTGAGATTATTTTCCACAGAGGGCTCTGTGAGTTACGAACTAGAATTTAGCCTATATAGACCCTATACTTTGAGTGAGTGTTAGTATTCAAAGGTCTTCAGATGATTCATCAAGACAGGCAATGTGCGTTTAAATTAAAATTGAAGTGTGTTCGTGGAACAATTGTTGCTGTAAAAAAAGAATGAATATTACATATTCTGAGTGTGTATTTGTAGCCTTAGGTACACAACGTGAAGTGCATACGCCATATTGTCATCTGTGGCCTCTCTGCCTCTACTATATTTTTCCACATTATCTCATAAACGCTACGATTTTCGAAAAGCATTACTGAACGTAGAAAGTGTGTTTTGAATTTTTCTGTAAATTTTGCCCGAAAAAATTCTCATTCTAAGAAATGAGTGAGATATTATCAAAAAAATCTATATTGGTCTTCATGTAAAGTACCTGTTATTCTTCTCAGAATTTAATTAAACTTGAATTTTCTGGACCGTTTTTTTTTTAAATACACAAACATCACGTTTCCTGAAAATCCTTTCAGTGGGAGTCGAGTTGTTTCATGAGGACAAACAGACGGGCAGACAGACGGACGTGACAAAGCTAATAGTCGCTTTTCGCAATTCTGTGAACGCGCCCAAAAAATTGCTTCTCTTAGGGACGTCATTGCTCATACAAATGAAGTGAAGGCTTAATACCCAACATGGAACTTAACATTCAGTAACATATTAGGCATACGGAATGAGTAACAACATTGGCTTAAATACAGCAACAGAGTCACTCAGAAACTTATTAATCAGTATCTCTAGTACGTGCAAAGGAACACTCCCGATCTCAATGGCCGTGCGATCTAAGGCGTAGTTCTGCGGCCGCTAGCCTGCTGAGATTGTGGGCTCGATTCCCACCGGAGGCATGGATGTTTGTCTGTTGTGAGTGGTGTGTGTTGTCAGATAGAGTTCCCTGCGACGAGCTGTTCACTCGTCCAGAGGAGTCTTACCGACTGTAATGTATCGTTGTATGTGATCTAGTAAACTCGTAAATGAAGAAGCCATGGCCCACTTGGAGCTGTTGTGTCAAAATCAAAACAAAACAAGGGAATATTGCCACTCTGAAAGGCGATACTCGGTCAGCATGTAAGATACAGCAATCACCATTCATCCTTCGGTGAATTAGCTTTACAGTGCACCGTCCTGAGAAATTCATAAACGCTCAACCATTTTTGGGTTCCGAAGTTTCATATCGCGTACACGAGAGTCAGCTAGTGTCATTTGCACGTTTGTACTGTTTATAAAGTAAATTCACGATTAAGCTAATCTGGTTTCACCGTACTAAACGGAGGACACCGGGTTTAAAGTAGGTCAGGACTGACACTACATTTTCGTTGTTTTTCTCAGCGTCTGTAGCCAAATGCCAGTATAAACCTCCACTTAGGCCACGATACCTTCCTTTCTTTCCTTTCAATCCACCACTCCACCAATCGTCCTGCCATCGACGACGCAGATTCTAAGCAACAGATTTAAGTGAAATAAAGCACAAAATATATTTTATTTAAAATATATGTAGCGGAGATGCCAAAACTTCGGGGACGTCACGCAAGGTAAATTTGTATTCACCGACGTTTCAGGACAACCTGTGGGCACCACCTTCAAGGGTCAAGTAGTACAAGAAGAAATTGTTAGACTGCTGGACTCTTGAGGGTGGGATCCATAGGTTGCCACGAAACGTCGGTAATTGCCAATCTACACGGCGTTCCATCCCCGAAGAGCAAAATCTCTTTCACTTCACAGCAGAAGCCTGAACTCACGTTTAAGTGTAGACGCTCTATGTAACAATAAAGGTAAAGCAGTCCCGTTACAGGCCTGGAGTGGTCCAGAGGGTCCCAGGAAGTTAAGGTTCCCAGATTTCATGACAACGGCACAGGATTGTGGTAGGGTTGTCAGCCTTACGCACCGGCCGCCTTTACCCTCAGTAGATACTCCTGGTACTCATTTCTTTTAGAGGCTGAGTCGACCTCAGGGCCATAGTGCGATCGGAAGGATTTTATGTCAATGAAAAATTCCAGTGACACCAGCTGGGATCGAACCAGCGACCTTCCGATTTGTAGCACAGCACCTTAACCACTGTGCTACCGCGGTTCCCCTTTATGTAACAATATCTTAGTTAAAACGAAGTAACACGGATACACGATTTACGCAATAGGAGATATCGTTATTTTAGTACATTTCTTTTTACAATATTTTTAAAAAAGAGGGATGACAACGGGTATCTCAGCGAGGTATAGGAAGTGTCTCTCGTCCTTATTGTTGTTCGAAATTTCGTATGTTAAGTGGTAACTATTAATCAACTTCGTAAGTTATGAAAATTTAAAATACGTGCTCTATATTTATGCTTACTTTTTCTGTGGTGTGGGAGCCCAAATGGGGCGTATCCCCTCATTGTTGAAGTTTCTAGATCAGACACAATTAGATTAACACAGCCGGTAGGACTCCTCTGAACGAGGGATCAGCCCGTCGCAGAGGCCGCTACTTACAACACACATCAAACACAAGAAACGAACATCCGTACCTCAGCAGCATTCGAACACGCGAGTCCACCAAATAGCAGCTGCAGACCTACGCCTTAAACGGAACAACCACCGCGGAACGTGGTGGTGTAGTTGGCTGAGGTTTCAGGTTCGATTCCCGAAGGTATCATTGGAATTTTTAATGGACATAATGCTTCCCGCCGCACTATGGTTCTGGGATCGACGCAGCCTCTAACAAAAGTGATTACCAGGAACATTTTCTGTGGGCTAAAAGTGGCCGGTACTTAGGGCTGACAATCTTACCACACTCATGTGCCGATATTCTTGAAATCTGGGAGCCTCAACTTCCTGTAGCCCGCGGAGTCTGAATAGGCCTGTACAAGGATTGCTCTCTCTCTCTCTCTATATATATATATATATATATATATATATATTTTTCGTAACTCGTCCCCCTGGACGGACCACCTGATAAACACAGCTCACGCTAAAAGCCGCGATTTCCCGGTCAAAGATAGGGACCAAGCTTTGCGGTTCTTTTAACATTGTTAATTACCTGGCCTATGCGTTAAACAAATATATCCTGACTTGCTAAGCAGCACATTTTACCAGTTTTCAATTGACATATCCTTTGAGCTACGACGCTATGTGAATTTGTAGATAAGCCTGGATGTTTCGGAGAAACAAATCGCCTCCATGTTCACGGCAGTAGAGTTGTATATCTATGCAATCACGTTTTGTTGTTTATTAAAGATAACATGTTCCGGTTCACGTGGGTCACCTTCAGGCTAAATGCAAGTAAGATACTCCCAGACTTTAATTTAATTTAATAATTTTCCAACAAGATGAGACTTATTCAGTTTATTACATTTCTGTAGGCAGCTGTACATGTTTTGGGTGTCGACACCCATCATCAGGAGCTCGTACAATTGTAAAAACTGCTACTAATACTAATTATACATTAGTATTAATACCTGCGTAGTTTACTCATTGCAGTTAATCAAAACCAAAAGCTGTATTTACAGCTGTACGAGCTCCTGATGAAGGGTGTCAACACCCGAAACATGTAGAGCTGCCTACAGAAATGTAATAAACTGAATAAGTCGCATTTTGTTGGAAAATTATTAAATTCGTTTCACGATGCACGGACCCATGTATATAAAATACTTAAAGACAGTATACATCGCTGTATGTGAGTACAGAGATCTCAGTTTATTAATTCATTACATTATTACGAGTTACAATTCTTGTTAAAAGACAAAAAAATCTAAGTGGTGGTGTGGTAGTGCATACTTCAAGGTAGTTGATCGGAAGACATTAAGTTAACGGTTGTTATATTCCAGTAACGTTAATGATATAATACCGTAAGAAATAAAAAGCCGATAACTTCAGGACTTCCAGTCCTACACTACCACACCACCACTTACTTTTAACCAGACTCTTAGCAAGAATCGCAATACATTTTGTAATAATATAAGGAATTAGTAAACTGAGATCTCTATACACACAAAAACCAATTTGTACTGTTTTTGATTGTTTTCCATGTACGTGTATTTAGCCTGAAAATGACGCACGTGGGTTAAAATATGTTGCTTTAATAAGCACCAAACTTAGTTGTGTTGAAGGTTACAACTGATATAGTTATCATACCACAACACAATGCGATGTCCACCTTGAATATTAACATTTCGATCCGTACAGTGATTCATACTAACCATGTCCATTAACGCATCATTACCGCCAAAATTCCGGTGTACCTTCGAGAGATAAGGATTATTTTAGTGATTAAGAAAAAAGGATCGAGTTGCTATGACTTCAGATCATGTAGATGAGGAACGAGAGCCACTTTCACTGCCACAGTCTCGCCTAGTCAGATCACCTAGGATTTGGTCGTATTAAAATCAATAATGGTGTCAACTCCAGTGCCCTCTCACAGGAAGACTGGCTCTTTTTTTTTCTGCCAGCTTCGTTAGATTCATCTCTCTCATTGACGTACTAATACCCAGCTTATACTTTTTAAAATATACGACTTACCTTTTTTCAGCTAATTATGAGTGATAGTGTGATGTATTGACTCACCGAAATTAATTTTCTAATACTAGACTGAAAGAAGAACACAAAAATTCAATGCTTTACAATTTTTAAGAAATCAGCCTATTCTTTTTCTAAAGGAAATAAAGTAAGCTTCTATGATCATCCACCAATCCATGTGATGTGTGCCTGAGACGCAACTCAACTTTTAAATTAGCTCACCAGTTTTCATCGAACTTTGTAAAATCGTAGGCCACTGTAGGCCACTCTAGGCCACCACCACCTCGAAATTTCGCGAGACTGAAATCCCTAATAGCTAGACAGAAGAAGTTGGAATGAATGAAGTGGCAGATCCGATAGACATGTCTAAAATGATTTCGTGAAAAGAAGCATCGTGATAGACTTTCGACTATTTACCCTTCAGAGCCTAGTGGTTATTATAGGTACCACTAGCATAACACTAAAATATTCTACATTCTACCCACAGAGTATTTATACGTTTTGTTTGAATTTAAAATATAGTGAATATTTGCCACATATCGCACCTGACTGTTTTTTTTATAACTGAGGGTTAGGGCATTTACTGGCAAAAAAAAATTGAATTGAATATAATTCTGGTTATTCTTAGATTTTAAGGAATTAAGCATATTTGCTGAAAATGTTCAAATATAAAATATCATAATGGTGGTCAGAAATTCCTCTTTATCTTTCAGTGTGATAAGAAGTGATCAACTATGTGAGGTATCAAGCGGAGACCTCACACAAACACCTACCTTGGCCCACAAAGTGTTATACGTTGTCTATAAATCAAACAAGCAGTCCTACACAAACACGACGGTGTGAAACTTAGAGCTTAAGCCCTACAAACGTAAAGTAAAATGAATCCGTACTTCGGTAACAAGTTATCCAATAATACTAATACTAATTATAATTATAAAAAGTGGAAGGTATAAACAAAAGTAATACCAGTAATAACAGGGTCAAATGAAGTGTCTAAGTGTCATTCGGAAAATGCCCGAGCAACATTCCTGGAAAGAACGACATCAAGCCACACACAAAATAGCCATACTGGACAGTTCGTATGTACTTCAATAAGTACTAATGTAACAGGGCGAAGCATTCAGCGTGGGAAATAAATGTTACACTTAGCATAAATTGTAACTATAGAAAAATGGCACCAATTATATACCCCAGCACATGAATTGTTCCAGGTATATAATTGTGAATGCCCTGCTTATACAGGGCATTCACAATTATATAAAAAATAACAGTAATAAAAACAATAACAAACAGAGCGCTCTTGCCAAAGATGCTGCAACATTTCCCAGTGCCATACAACGAGTGCTACAATCGAGCGTTTTCTTTTCCTAGACCATGATTGAAGTTTTCTCTGCGGGTTTTTGTCATATTCTCAGTCGGCGTTAGCTGTGGGTTTCCTGAATGAAGGGTTTCCCTGACTGTGACAGTAACTGCACACAATAATGGTGAAAGATATTAGCTTGGAGTCGTATCAGTTCAGCTAACAACACAGTAAGAATTTTTCCGACTGCTTAAACAGACAACTTTGGTTATAAAAATTTCCCGTTCTCATTATTGGTTCTGCAGATAAAATCGTGATGGTCGGACAGACGGATGTACGGACGGAAAATGTAAGTTAAATATATAATATTGACGATAAAGTAAAAATTATAATATCATCAGAACCAGTGAAACAGGCAAGTAAGTTCTGCAAATTTTTGTAGGAAATTCCGGGATTTATGTAGCTTCTAAAACATACGTTTTCACCAATTTCGCAATAACTAATTTATGCCCAGCGGAAGACTACACTTATATAGTCATAGACATGCTAAAAATTAGCAAGCAATAAAATAAACTGAACCTGCTGTCTCTTTCATAAGTGCAAGGAAAGTGGTAATATCGCAGCCTCGTCCACCTCAATTCATCCTTATATTGTTATGCCCTTCCGTATTTCTATGAAGGAGGAACAGTGGAATGCACAGTAGAACGCACAGTACTTGCATAACTACAGTTTTCTTTTAGGAAAAAAAAACAAAGAAGAAAGAAGAGCACACTGTCCATTCATTTATCCATCAATGTATTCTTGCTTCACTCTCCCTACATCTATCTCTGTCTGTCACTGCATCTATCCATCATAACATAAACGAAACTTCTGACAAGAAAAATGATAAAGGTAAAAGAATTCATCTTGTGAGGACAGTCCACACAATCCTGTGAGACTGCGGGAGCCTAAAAATTGAGTAAGGAGAATGGAGAGAAAAAGGTTTGTGCGTAACGTTGACAACACTTTTTATTTTATAGATGGGACAAACAATTAGAAAACGGGGAAATTAGTGATCTTCAGAGCAGGGTGTCATAATGAAAATGTTAATAACAATTAGCTAAAGAAGGGGTAGATCAGTCGATATAGCGATTGTACTACGGGATAGACTTCCGAGCAATCGTAGTTTGACTCTCGACAGTAGCAACTATATACCTCTTCTCTAAAGCGTCCAGTTCAGATCTATGGGTCCATCAACCCTCCTATCCAATGGGTGCCGAGGTCTCTCCCCAGTGAACCTGAAGCTGACCAGCCACCGAAATGCAGCACCGAGTGACCTTACACTTGCACTGCCACATACCTTTATGGTGTTCATTAAAACAGGTTATCATTTAATAATACCTCCCTGCGCATATTTCTACGAAATCGCTACAAGGTAAGAAACTTTAAGGCTAACTACCAATCACATTGACCAACAAATGCACACAATATAGCATTACAGACAGTACACAAGTTTTAAAAACTTCCACATGTTTAGGCGCCGAGGCGCCATCCTCACGCAGTCTACTTCATATTTGAGACTGAGAATAGAGCCTTGGCGCCGAAACACGTAGCAGGTCTTAAAACTTAAGTACAGTCTATAATCCTATATTGTGTATACTTGTTGGTGAATGTTAATGACTGTAATAATAATAATAATAATAATAAAACAACACACGGAAAGAACCATATCAAATTTTCAAGATTGTCTCGTTTCGTTGAGAAGCGTTTCAGCTTAAAACTCCGAACTCAGGTTATCCTGACCGACGTTTCCGGCGTACCCTCTGTGCTTGTAGATGATCTACCTCAAAATAGGCCACGACATTTAATTTCCACGTCCTTGTAAATCATCGTAATATTCGTTGCCATGTTAAGCTTACAAAACAAGTAGTCTGTTACACAGCAAACAAAACGATTTCACCCAAAGTCACAGAGACAAAAGTAGTTGGAGAATCATTGTCATGACGTATTATTACGTCATTACGTATGTGATGCGTTTTTACGGTATTGTTGTTTCGGCAAGCCTTAATAATGGTCCATTGCCTGTGCAGCTTGGTCCCTTAACACTCGGTGCCGTAAGAACGTATTACATGCAAAACATAAGAGTGCTTTTATACTGTTGTGAATGAGACGTTAGACTTTAAGATATCGCGGCGACTAAATCTCTGGCGATCAGTCGCTTTTTCAAAGCAGTTGTAGGTAACTCAAGATCACATTACAGCCTGGAATGCTGGTATAGTGGGCAGTGAATTTGAAAGCATGTTTCAAGGAGAAATGCGCTCTTCTGGTCTATTACGCAGCGAGTAGTGGTAATTCCTTACCGACGTTTCGGGACAAACTATCGGTGCCATCTTAAAGGGTCAAGATCGTAACTCTCTTCTGGACTATTACATAGCGAGGGATACTCGTTGTGTAATGACCCAGAAGAACGCAGTTCCCATCTACTTCGCGGCGGAATCCTGATATCATATATGTTTTAAGAAAATCCTGTATGTTTACTTTCGGTACTGAAAAGAATCACGAAAAATCTCTGCAAGAATAGTGTTGGTCTCAGTCGAGGTTGGAGACTGTAATCTCCCCAATTCTATCCAAAAGTTCCTTCGATACCACCTCTTTGTACTTCATCACTACTTTTGTTAATAATGGGGAAAAGTATTTCACTGCATTATTTGTTATTCGATGTGAGTTTACGGCTTAATAAGGAATATCCAATCGATCAGTACCAGAGGTGCAATAAAGTTTTAAAATATTAGAAGGCACAGTACACTCACGTAAAGTTACATCTGACACTTGGCTCAAAATTTGAAGTGATTCTTGTTGTTCCTAGATTATCGTTACCCAAACCTGAAAAATTACTAAAATATGGATTTCGATTTATATATAGCGCGTGCATCACTGCGTAAATTGCAAAATATTACCTGACGTTCGAGATAGCTGGTCTATTAATCACACTAGTGCTGTAATATGAATGCCAGTGGTGGAAGTTTAGAAGAAGACGAGTAGAAGAGCAACTGTGTGTGTGTGTGTGGGTGTGTGTGTGTGTATGTGTGTGAGTGGGTGTGTGTGTGTGGGTGTGTGTGTGTGTGTGGGTGTGTGTGTGTGTGTGGGTGTGTGTG
>Ga0123354_10010838_pt1 | contig 14068 bp, 16 predicted proteins | sample TergutLab28metaG_2_FD_97872 | JGI IMG/M metagenome (GOLD analysis project Ga0123354, IMG submission 97872) | Labiotermes labralis P4 segment gut microbial communities from Petit-Saut dam, French Guiana - Lab288 P4 | ecosystem: Host-associated > Arthropoda: Insects > Digestive system > Gut ... | reverse complement strand
TGAAGCCGTTGAAACCCATCGAGGTCACGCCCGCGGGGCTCACCAATTTGCAGCGCATGAAGCTTGTGGCCAAGATCATTGTCGAGGAGATAAGCCCGAGCCTGCAGCAGGACGGCGGCAACATCGAGCTTGTGGACGTGGACGGCAAGAAGGTGCTGGTGCGGCTGCGCGGGGCGTGTTCCTCGTGCAAATCCTCCCAGCTCACCTTGAAGCAATTCGTGGAAAAGCGGCTGCGCGACGCGGTGGAGCAAGATATCACCGTCCTGGAGGTGCGCTAGCATGGCCGTCGTCTATATGGACAACAACGCCACCACCAGGGTGGATCCGGCGGTCCTTGAGGAAATGCTGCCCTACTTTTCGGAGTGCTACGGCAACCCTTCCAGCATGTATCTTTTCGGCGGCCAGGTGGGCCGCAAAATAACGGAAGCCCGCGAACGCACGGCCGCGGCCTTCGGCTGCCATCCCGACGAGGTGATCTTCACCTCCTGCGGCACGGAGAGCGACAACACGGCCATCCGCTCGGCCCTGGCCTCCCAGCCGGAAAAGCGCCACATCGTAACCACCAGGGTGGAACACCCCGGGGTCTTAAATCTCGTCAAACGCCTGGAGCGCGAAGGCTGCGAGGCCACCTACCTCGGCGTGGACGAACAGGGACGCCTGGACCTGGATGAGCTGAAAGACGCCATCCGCCCGGACACGGCCCTGGTTTCGGTGATGCACGCCAACAACGAAACCGGTGTGGTGTATCCCATCCAGGAAATCGCCGAGATCGCCAAGGAGCGCGGCGCGCTCGTGCATACCGACGCCGTGCAGACGCTCGGAAAGATTCCCTTTGATCTGAAAAAACTGCCCGTGGATTTTTTGGCCGTCTCCGGCCACAAGGTCCATGCCCCCAAGGGCGTGGGCGCGCTGTTTGTGCGAAAGGGCGTGCAGTTTCGCCCCTTCATGATGGGCGGCCACCAGGAGCACGGACGGCGCGCCGGAACCGAAAATACCGCGAGCATCATCGGCCTGGGCAAAGCCTGTGAGATCGCCATGGCCAACATCGCGCGGGAGAATACCGTTGTCGGGGGTCTACGCGACCGCCTGGAACAGGGACTCCTCTCCAGCGTACCCGAGGCGCGCGTCAACGGCACGCGAGAGTCGCGTCTGCCCAACACCGCCAATATCTCCTTCCAGTTCGTGGAGGGAGAGGCCATCCTTCTCATGATGGACGCCTTCGGTATCTGCGCCAGTTCCGGCTCGGCCTGCACGTCCGGGTCGCTTGAACCCTCGCACGTTCTGCGCGCCATGGGCGTGCCCTTCACCTTCGCGCACGGCTCCATCCGGTTTAGTCTCTCGCGCTTCAACACCGGCGCGGAGGTTGATCTGGTGCTGAAGGAACTGCCGCCCATCATCTGGCGGCTCCGGCGGATATCGCCCTTCAAAAAGGACGGCGACGAACAGTTCGCGTGTTCGGGCTGCGAAGTCTGCAAACACTGAGGACTCTTATGAAGATAGCTTCGAGCATGACGGAGCTGGTCGGCAACACCCCGCTCGTGCGCCTGGGCCGCATCGGCGCCGGGCTTCAAGCGGAGCTTGTGGCCAAGCTTGAATCCTATAATCCATGCTTTTCCGTGAAAGACCGCATCGGCCTCTCCATGATCCTGGACGCCGAAAAGCGCGGCCTGGTGGATCGGGATACGGTCGTCGTGGAGCCGACCAGCGGCAACACCGGCATCGCCCTGGCCTTTATGTGCGCGGCGCGCGGCTACCGGCTCGTCCTCACCATGCCCGAATCCATGAGCGCGGAGCGCCGGACGCTCCTCAAAGGCTTCGGGGCCGAGCTTGTGCTGACCGAGGCCGCCAAGGGCATGGCCGGGGCCATCGCCAAGGCCGAAGAGCTTGTGGGCACGCTGCCCAAGGCGTTCATGCCCATGCAGTTTTCCAACCCCGCCAACCCGGAAGCCCACCGCCTGACCACGGCGGAGGAGATCTGGCGCGATACCGGCGGGGCGGTGGACATCTTTGTGGCGGGCGTGGGGACCGGCGGCACGCTGACCGGCGTGGGGCAGGTCTTGAAGGCCCGCAAGCCCGGCGTCACGCTTGTTGCCGTGGAGCCTGACGCCTCGCCGGTACTCTCCGGCGGCACGCCCGGCCCGCACATGATCCAGGGCATAGGCGCGGGGTTTGTGCCCGAAGTGCTGGACGTGAGCCTCATTGACGAGGTGCTCCGCGTCGCCAATGAGGACGCCATGGCCATGGCCAGGCGGATGCTTCGCGAGGAGGGCGTTTTGTGCGGCATCTCCTCCGGGGCCAACTGCTTCGCCGCCCTTCAACTCGCCAAGCGCCCTGAAAACGCCGGGAAAATGATCGTGTTCGTGGTGTGCGACACGGGCGAACGCTACCTCAGCACGCCGCTTTTCACCCAGATGGAGGCCTCTTCGTGAAACAGGAGCTTCAACCGATAAACCTGACCCTTGAGCGCCCCCTCATTGAGGATGTTGTCCGCAAGCTGTCCGCGCCCTCCTCGTACCAGAAGTTCGCCTGCCGCCAGCTCACGGAATCGCCCATGCCGTCGCTTGAGGTGTTAAGAGAGGTGATGGCGCGGCTTCGAGCCGTGCTTTTCCCCGGCTACTACGGCGACTCCGAGGTGACGCCGGATACCCTGGCCTATCACACCGGCGCGCACCTGGACGTGGTGTTCCGCAAGCTGGCCGACCAGGTGAAGCGCGGCTTCTGCTTCATCTGCCTGGACCAGGGCAAATCCTGCGCGGGCTGCGACGAACAGGCCATCGTCAAGGCCACGGCGTTTCTCACGTCACTGCCTTCCATCCGGGAAAAGCTGGTGCTGGACGTGCAGGCCGCCTTTGACGGCGACCCGGCCGCCAAGAGCCCCGGCGAGACCATCTTCTGCTACCCGAGCATCACCGCGCTCATCCACCAGCGCGTGGCCCACGAACTCTACCTGCAGGGCGTGGACATCATTCCGCGCATCATCACCGAGATGGCCCACTCCGTGACCGGCATAGACATCCACCCCGGCGCGCAGATCGGCAACGGGTTCTTCATTGACCACGGCACGGGCGTGGTCATCGGCGAAACCTGCGTCATCGGCGACAACGTGCGCCTCTACCAGGGTGTTACGCTCGGGGCCAAGAGCTTCCCCAAAGACGAGCACGGGAACCCCGTGAAGGGCCTGGCCCGCCACCCCATCGTGGAGGACGACGTGACCATCTATTCGGGCGCGACGCTCCTTGGCCGCATCACCATCGGCAAGGGATCGGTGATCGGCGCCAACGTGTGGGTGACCAAGGACGTGCCGCCGGGCGGCAAGGTGATGAAGACCAACGGCTCGGATGCGGCCTGACGCGAGGCGCTTTCAGGACCCCGGCGCATGGAGAAGAAACTCGTCATCGCCCTGGTGGGGCTTCCGGCATCGGGCAAATCAACCGTCGCCTCCAAGCTGAAACAATGCCTGGAAGGCGAGGGCCTACGCGTGGCCATCTTCAACAACGGCAACGTGCGCCGGGAGATATGCCGCGATTTTGATTCCTCCTGCCCGTATTTCTACGCCCCGGACAATCCCGAAGGCGTTAGCCTCCGAAACAAGATCGCCCGCATAAATCTTGAGCGCGCGGCCGATTTTCTCACCAACGGCGGCGCGGTGGCCATCCTCGACGCCACCAACGTCTCGGAGCGCCGCCGCCAGGTCATCAAGGATTTCTTCCCGGAAGTCCCCGTCTTTTTCGTGGAATGCATAAACCCCGACCCGGAACTCGTCGCGGCCAGCATCAGCCGTAAAATCCGGCTGCCGGAGTTCTCCCACCTGACCCCGGACCAGGCGACGCAAAGCTTCCGGGAGCGCATCCGCCACTACGCCAACATCCACGAGCCCCTTGCCCACGAGAAAAATTTCGTGGTCCTGGACACGCTCCACAACACCATCGGGCGCGAACAGGTACAGGCGCTGCTCCCGTATTACCCCATCGTGCGCGATCTGCTCGTCTCGGACTGGGTGCGGAACCTCTACCTGGTGCGCCACGGCGAGACCGCCTACAACCTGGACATGCGTATCGGCGGCGATTCCGATCTCACGGTTCACGGCCTGGTTCAGGCCCAGGCCCTGGCCTGGCACTTCGCGGACATCCCCCTGCCCTACGTGTTCGTCAGCGCCAAAAAGCGCACCCTGCAAATGACCGAGAGCCTCTGCCACGGCCGCCCGGACTGCCGCGTGGTGGCGCTGCCTGAGTTTGACGAGATAAACGCGGGTGTGTGCGAAAACATGACCTACGACCAGATCGCCCGCGACATGCCGGAGATCCATGCCGCCCGCACCCGCGATAAGTATGCTTACGTCTATCCCGGCGGCGAGGGGTACATTACGCTGAAAGACCGCGTGGAACGCGGGGTGAAGAAGGCGCTCTTCCTCTCCGGCAATGCCGAGCACATCATGATTATCGGCCACCAGGCCGTGAATCGCATGATTTTATCGCACTTTCTTTTTCGCAGGACCGAGGACGTGCCCTATATCCATATCCCGCAGGACAGATATTTTCATATTACGTCCACGCAGTCGCGCAAGGTGTTTGAGCTGGTGAAGTTTAACGGATAATTGGAATCTGGGGGGTCAGGAGAATTACCGGCTAGCTGTGAGCATCCTGATGAAAAGAACGAATCTAGCTCATGTCTACTTCTGCCAAGAAAAGCAGATTGGCCGCACCTTGATTGATAACAAAGCGGACGTATTTTTCGTCAAGCTGAGGGGCTTGCCCTTCGGCGTGACCGTGCCCGCTTGGGTTTCTGGCTCGCCCAGCATCCATGATCACTTGCTTGAAATATTCAAAATTATGCACGGAACCGACAATATGGGCTTGCGCTATATTCAACAAACGACTTAACGTATCTTTTTTGCTATCAAATGAAATACTGCGCTCGGAAAAGCGCGTTTTGAGCACAGATTCAATAGCCTTTGCCATTTCAAGCAAAGCACTATCATAATCTGATTTTGCTAATTTTTCATATGACTCCATATAATGCCGCCGTGCATCAATATATTTTTTTACAGAAAGAATACCAAGAGATTGTTCAGTACATTCAATAAAAAAAGTCTCATCCTCAATACGCATTATATTTACATCTCTATTGCTTTCATCTACTATAAGTACATATCCGATGCGATTAAACTTAAACAGCTCATTTATTTTATAAATAAATTGCATTACACGATTATATTTTTGTAACATGTAATATGCAACGAGCTCTATTATAGTTAGCGCGCTATCCGTATCTCTACAAAATATTTTTGTCAAATCATCTACAGCAATTTCCCTACCGTTACGATCCTCATATCTATATTGGCCATACATAATCCCTAATTCAGTATAAATTCTTATGCAAACAGGCACTGCACATTCAAATTCAAAAAATCTCCAAATAAGGATAAATTGATTAATAAATTTTTTATCAATTTTATAAAAATACGTTACTGGAATTTCACCACGCATTTCTTGCTGTCTGCGCATATACGATTTTTTTTCAAACATAATAGTACTTACGCACATATGCGTGGCTTCACGCCATAGTTTCCATGTTTCCTTTTTCAGGAAGTCACTCTATTCAGAGTAACGCCCCACTCTAACCCACTCAATTCCCTTTGAGCAGCGAACCAAGCGTCACCAGCCGCACCCGTTTGTCGCGCCTAAGTTTCCAGGCGTCCAGGGCGGCGATGGTCTCCGGGAGGGATGCCCGATGGCTGAAAATCCGCTACGCGTGCGCCCGCCCCGTGACAACATCAGGCAGTCCCGGCAACGGCGTCACCTTTTGCCAATCGCCGAGCGACTGCTCAGAATCCCACAGATCACAAGCCGTCTGCAGGTTCATCCAGAGTTCCGGGCCGGTATCAAAGGCGCGGCCCAAGCGTTGCGCCATGTCCGGCGTGATGCAGCCGCGTTCGTTGACCACCTTGGAAAGCGTCTTGCGGGATACTCCAAGATGCCCGGCAAGAGCCGTCACTGTCAGTTTAAGCGGCTCCATGTACAGGCCGCGGATAATGCTTCCGGGGTGTGAGGGGCGGCGTGTTTTCTTTGAGCGATCAAGCATGGGAACTCTCAATTCCCTTTGAGCAGCGCGCCAAGCGTCACCAGCCGCACCCGTTTGTCGCGCCGGAGCTTCCAGGCGTCCAAAGCGGCGATGGTCTCCGGGTAGGGGTGCCCGATGGCCACGGCATACCCTTTGGCGCGGGCGTCGCGCTCGGCCTGGGCCAGCATGAAGAGCGCCGCCTGCTGACCGCGTTCGTTATCCAGAAACACCTTGCGGGTGAGCCTGGGCACGCCCGCGCGGTCGGCCTCCTGACCGGCGGCGCTTTTGGCTGTCGTCAGCGAATCCAGGAAAAAGAGCCCCTTGGCCTTCAAGTGCGCCATGACAGCGGCCATCAGCGCGTGGTCCTGGGTCGCCTCTGACCCCATGTGGTTGTTCATGCCCAAGGCATGCGGAACCTGAACCAGATGGGCGTCCAGAACCGCGTTCACCTCCGGGACGGACATGCCGGGGCGCAATCCGCCCGAAGACTGGCGAATCCTGCGGGAAGCCGCGTGGGAGGCCGCCATGGGCTGATGCAGAAGCACCTCCATGCCGGCCCCGGCGGCCAGCGCGTCCACTTCGGAACTGTGCGCCAGATCGGGCAGGATGGAGAAGGTGATGGGCAGATCGAGCGAGAGAATGTCCTGGACCTGTTCGAGCGATCCGCCCAGATCGTCAATGACGATGACGAGCCGTGGGGCGCCCGGCTTTTCGTTAGGTGGCGGCGTGACGGCCTGGGGCGCCGTCTCCGGCGGCACGGCTGGCGCGGCCGTTTGATTCTGCGGCTGGGCGGTCAAGGCGGGGGGCTGCATCGGCGGCGCGGAAGGCTGAGGCTGCGCTCCCGGAGCGGCTGGCGCCGCCGTCTGCTTTTGCGGCTCAGGGGCTTTGGCCACTGGCGGCTGGTGCGCGGGGGATTTGGCCGGGGCCTGGACCGTGGTCTCGTTTTTTTGCCCCTGCTGATGGGGGCTCGGAGAGGAAAAGACGTAAATAAAGAGGAAAGCGAGAAGCGCGACGGCTATGCCCGCGAAGAAAAACAGCGCGGCCGGTGCGAATACCCGGCCGCGCTTTTGTTTCGTGGACCGGCGCTGATTTTTTCCTAAGCGTTTCTGGGTCACGTCAGTTGGCGGAAACAGCGTTCGCCGGGGCGCGCTTCAAGAGTTCCACGGCCATTTTCAACTGGTTGTCGCGTTCCAGAAGCGCCTTGCCCGCGTCTTTGGCATCGGGTTTGACGTCAGCTTTGGCGTCGGTTTTGCCGTCTTTTGCGGCGTCCTTCGCATCGCTGCTGTTGTCTTTCTTGTCGGCTTTCCCGTCGTCCTTCTTGTCGGTCTCGTCGGCCTTCTTGTTCGGGTTGCCGATGCGGCGGGAGAGATCGCGCTCGCGCACCTTGTGGCCCTGCGCGAAGAGGTCTTTCTCCTTGGAGGCGGAGTCGTCAAAGGGGACCTTGAAGTCGGGCTCGATGCCCTCCGCCTGGATGGAGCGGCCGCTCGGCGTATAGTAGAGGCCGGTGGTCAGCTTGATGCCCGTGCCGTCGCCTAAGGGGATGACGCTTTGCACCGAGCCCTTTCCAAAGGATTTCTCGCCGACCAGAAGGGCGCGCTTGTTGTCCTGGAGCGCCCCGGCCACAATCTCCGAAGCCGACGCGCTGCCGGAGTTGACCAGCACCACCAGAGGCACCTTGGGCAGCGTCGCGTCGCCCTTGGCGTCAAAATGCTGCTCCTGCTTGCGGAACTTGATGGACACGATGCGCCCCGACTGCAGGAAGAAATCGGAGACGTTGACCGCCTGGCCCAGAACGCCGCCCGGATCGTTACGCAGATCGAGCACGATGCCTTTGATCTCGTTGCCGCCCTTGGTGTAGTTTTCCACAACCTGCTTCAGCTCCGGAGTGGTGTTCTCGCTGAAACGGTTGACGCGCACGAGGAGGATCCCCGGCTCCAGCGGAGTGCCCTTGACCGAAATGATGGGGATGGCGTCGCGCACGATATGGTACTTTTCAGGCTTCGTGCCGCCCTTGTGCATCACGGTCACGTCCACGGGCTTGCCCTTGGGGCCCCGGATGTGCTGCACGGCGTCCGTCATGGTCATATCCTGCGTGGATTGGCCGTCAATTTCCAGCAGCACGTCGCCGGCCTTCAGCCCCGCCTTGTAGGCCGGGGTGTCGTCAATGGGAGAAACGACCGTCAGCTTGCCGTTCTCCATGGATATTTCAATGCCGATGCCGTTGAACTCGCCGGAGGTGGTCACCTGCAGCTCTTTGAACTCGTCCTTGGTCATGTAGTTGGAGTGCGGGTCGAGCTGCTGGATCATCCCCGCGATGGCCCCGTTGATCAAATCCGAGCGGGGCACTTCCTTGACGTAATTGTTGTCCACCAGGTTCAAAACCTGGGTGAAGCGGTTCAGCGGATTGTAGCGGTCCTCCCCCTCGGCCAGGGCCAGCCCGGTGGTGAGGAGAAAAATCGCCGCCACAGCGGCCAATCCGATTTTACGAGTACGGGACATACTGTCGCCTCCAGCGAAAACGCAATTAAAAGACATACCCTTCTTTTTGTCAATAAAGGGGCCCCAGCTTCAGTTTGGCCGCCGCTATCTTGACGGCCACAAGGCGCGCCTGGGCCTCAATCTCAAGCTCGCGCGCGCGTATCCTGGCGTATTCGCCCCTGGTCCACAAAAGACTTTCAATCCGGGCGCGCGCCTGGCCGCACGCCGCGTCCAGCCAGACTTTACGGCGGTCCGCCTTATCCCAGCCGGAGGCATTCTGCGCGCCCTTAAGGTCCATCGCCATGGCCCACAGCCGGGGCAGCATGTCCTGCAGCCGCTTGACCAAAAGGGCGGCCTCGGCTTCTCTGGCCTCGCGTTCGCCCCGAAGCGCCACAGCTTCGGCGGTAAGCCGCTCCTGTGTGCTTATGAGGCTCCCCAGATCATCCTCCATGTCCACGGAGGTCTGCGGGGAAGCGTTGGAGGCAAACGCCGCCAGCACCACTATAGCCACCAAAAGCCCCAAGGCAAGAACCTTGTGCGTATTCATGCGAGAAACGCCCCCAGCGGGCATTCGCCGCACGCGGGCTGCTTCGTCTTGCAGAAACGGTTGCCCACGCGCACGAGCTGCGCGTGGAAATCGTTGTACAGGGCCGTATCTTCCGGCAGGACGTCCATGAAGAACTCCCGCAGCTCCCCGTAGGCGATGTCCTCAGGCACAAGAGCGTGCCGGACGAGGATTCTCCGGGTGTAGGCATCCACCACGAAAGAGGGCTTGGAAAGCGCATAGCAGAGGATGCAGTCCGCGGTTTCGGGCCCCACGCCCGTGACCGCCAGAAGCTCGCGGCGAAGCTCCTCCATGGGCCGTTGCGCCAGGGCGTCAAAATCAAAGCCGCAGCTTTTTTCCAGATAGTCCAGCAAGTTTTTCAGCCGCGCGGCTTTGAGCCGGAAATATCCGGCGGGCCGGATCAATTCCTCAAGCCGCGAAACCGGCAGGGCGGAAAGCCGCCTGGGATCAAGCGCGCCCGCCTCGTGTAGCGCCGCGATGGCCTTTTCCACCCCTTTCCAGGCGGTGTTCTGGGTGAGCACCGCGCCCACGCACACCTCGAAAGGCGTGCGCGCGGGCCACCAATGCCGTGGCCCCAGGGCGTCGTGCATGGCCTGGTAGTATCGCATGAGGAGTCTCTCGCGGCGCATGAGGCCTTCTAATGCAAGGACGGGCGCGTTGCAAATTGCCGGAGGGCGTGTCACAGATATTCCCTGGGGGAACACGCGAAATGACAGACGCATCCGTGGCGTTCGTCTATGTCACCACCCGCGACAAAAACGAGGCCCTGGCCATCGGGCGCGCCCTGGTGGAGGAGCGGCTAGCGGCCGGAGTGAATATCCTGGACGGTCTGCGCTCCCTGTACTGGTGGGAGGGAAAGGTCCGGGACGCGAGCGAGGCCGCCTTTATCGCCAAGACGCTCCGTGAGCTTGTCCCGCAAGTCATCACCCGCGTGAAAGAGCTGCACTCGTATGACGTCCCCTGCGTGGCGGCCCTGCCGGTCGCGGACGGCAACCCCGATTTTCTGGACTGGGTGTTCCATGAGGTAAAAAAGGAGTACTGATGCGCATCCTCGTTTTCGGATCATTGGCCTATGACCGGATCATGACCTTTCCCGGCAGGTTCGCCGACCACATCCTGCCGGACAAAATCCACGTCCTCTCCGTCTGCTTCGTGCTTGGCGGGCTGACCGAAAAGTTCGGGGGCACGGCCGGAAATATCGCCTATACCCTGGGGCTCCTGGGCGACAGCCCGACCATCATCTCAAGCGCGGGCAAGGACTTCGAGCCCTACGCGGCCTGGCTGGCCAAACAGGGGCTGACCATGCAGGGCATCCGCAGAGTCCAGGACGAACTGACGGCCGGGGCCTACATCACCACCGATCAATCCGACAACCAGATCACCGCCTTTAATCCGGGGGCCATGAAGATGCAGGCCGGGTTCGCCCTGGACGGCCTTGATCCCTCGGATACGCTCGGCATCATCGCCCCCGGCTGCCTGGCGGACATGGAGCACTACTGCGCCGCGTTCAAAGAGCGCGGCATCCCGTTCTTTTTCGATCCCGGCCAGAACATCACCGCGTTTTCCGGGCCCAAGCTCGCGCAGATGCTAACCGGGGCAAACTACCTCATCACCAACGACTACGAGATGGAGCTTATCCTCACCGCCACCGGACTCTCCAAGGCGGACGTCCTGGACCGGGTGGGCACGCTCATCACCACGCTCGGCGAGGAAGGGTCGGTGTTAAACGTCAAGGGGAGCGAGACCCGCATCCCGGCGGCCAAGGTACGCGGGGTCAAAGATCCCACCGGCGCGGGCGACGCCTACCGGGCCGGGCTTTTGCGCGGCCTGGCCCAGGGCAAGCCCTTGCCCGTGGCCGCGCGCATGGGGGCGGTGACGGCGGCGTACTGCGTGGAGCGGCACGGCACACAGGAGCACGTCTTCAGCCAGGACGAGTTCCGGGCGCGCTACGAGGAGAGTTTCGGCTAGACGTTAAAGAGGAAGTGCATCACGTCGCCGTCTCTGACCTGATACTCCTTGCCCTCCTGGCGCAGCACTCCGGCGGCCCGGCAAGCGGCTTCGGAAGCGTGGGAAACATAGTCCTGGTAGGAGATCGTTTCCGCCCGGATAAAGCCGCGTTCAAAATCGGTATGGATGACCGACGCGGCCTTGGGAGCCTTGAAACCCTGTTCGATGGTCCAGGCGCGGACCTCTTTGGGACCCGCCGTGAAGAAGCTGATGAGGCCAAGCATGGCGTATCCGGTGCGGATCACCTGATCGAGCCCGGAGCTTGCGGCGCCGTAAGACGCCAGAAACTCGCCGCGCTCCTCGTCCGAGAGCGCGGCCATCTCCTCCTCCATCCGGGCCGACACCTTGACCACGGGCGCGCCGGTCTTGGCGGCGTATTCGCGCACGGCCGACACCAGCGGCGAATCCTCCGCAAGGCCGTCCTCGTCCACGTTGGCGCAGTAAATGACGGGCTTGGCTGTGAGCGGCGAAAGCTCCGCGCACAGATCCCCCATGGCCCCCTCGGACAGGCCCGCAAGGGCGGATGCGGGCCGGCCGGAGAGAAGATGCGCCAGAAGGGTTTGCGCGGCCGCGAACTTGGTCTGCTGCTCCTTGCCCGCCTTGGCCTCCTTGCGCAGCCGGTCCATGCGGTTTTCCAGGGCCTGGGCGTCGGCCAGGATCAGCTCGGTCAAAATAACCTCAATATCCGCCACGGGATTCACCTGGCCGTGCACGTGCACCACATCGCTGTCCTCAAAACAGCGGACAACATGCAAGATGGCCTGCGTCTCCCGAATGTTGGCCAGAAACTTGTTGCCAAGCCCCTCCCCGGTGCTCGCGCCCTTGACCAGCCCCGCGATGTCCGTGAACTCCACCGTGGCCGGAACCACCTTTTGCGGGTTCACGATCTTGGCCAGAACGCCAAGGCGCGGGTCGGGCACGGGCACGATGGCCTTGTTCGGCTCAATGGTGCAAAACGGATAGTTGGCGCACTGGGCGTTCTGGGCGCGGGTCAGGGCGTTAAAAAGCGTGGACTTGCCCACGTTCGGCAAGCCGACGATTCCAATGGAGAGCGGCATGCGGCTACTTCTTCTTGTTGCTGGCTTTTTTGGGTTGGATGGGTTCGCGTCCCAGGTATTGCACGAACTCCTGGTCGGAAAACATCATATTCAAAGAATCCGTCAGCACGCTGTTCAAGAAGGCGGCGTTGTCGTTCACGCCCGGAGTGGCCATCACTTCCTTTTCCCGGCTCACCGGGAACGAGCCCTGCCAGCCGCCCGCGCCGTTCACCACGCGCGCGTCAAGCACGCACCGGACCGCCACTTTCTTGGTCATGCCGGAGCGTTTGGCGCTGTATTGAAGCTCCCGGACGGTTACGACCAAAGACAGCGGCGCTCCCTCTCTGAAGGCCTTCGGCGTAAAGCCCATGTCCGTCAGCGGACGCATGGCCGCCTCCCCGACGACAGCCGCCAGATCGCCGGACAAGCTGATGGGGGCCGTGCGGCCGCCGTCCATGTCGCGGTAGCCGAGAACCGCCCTGTCAGCCCGGGCGTCCTCGACCTTGAAGGCCAGCGCCCTGGAGTGCCCCACGTCGCCGGACTGCGCATTGGCCATGGGGGAGAGCGTCACGCTCTGCGCCACGGGCCCGGCGCACCCGGCCAAAAACGTCAGAGCCGCCAGAACCAGCAGAATGTCTTTTACGCTTCGCATCGTTCTCCCTCCTGCGCCGCGGCGGAAACCGCGGCGGGAACCGCATCGGAAAACTCCCAGAGAGTCCTCACCAAGTCTTCCAGTCCGTCCCCACGCTGCGCGGAAATAAACCGCACTGTCAAGCCCCGCTCACGCGCCTTGGCCCGGAGCTCTTCCAGGCACCCGCTTTCGAGCGTGTCTATTTTATTCACCACCCGTATCTGGGGCCTCGCCGCCAGTTCGGGATCGTACCGGACCAGTTCCTCATCCACCAGGGAAAATCCGGCGAACGGGTCTTCCCCGCCCGTCTCCTCGGCGGCCAACAGATGCACCAGCACATTGGTGCGCGAAACATGCTTCAAAAACTCATGTCCGAGCCCCTGCCCGGCGTGCGCGCCTTCTATCAGCCCCGGAATGTCCGCCGCCACCAGCTGGCGCCCGTCGTCGCCCTGGATGACGCCGAGCGTCGGGGTTAGCGTCGTGAAGGGATAGGCGGCGATTTTGGGTCTGGCGGCGGATATGGCCGAAATAAGCGTGGACTTGCCCGCGTTGGGGAGCCCAATGATGCCTATCCGCGCCAGAAGCCGAAGCTCCAAGCGCAGCCGTTTCTCCTCGCCCGGCTCGCCCGGCTGGGCGTAACGCGGCGCGCGGTTGGTGGAGGTCTTGAAGCGCATGTTGCCGAGCCCGCCCCGGCCGCCGCGCGCGGCCACCCACTCCTGGCCGATAGCGGTCAGGTCGGCGGCCAGACGCTCCTCCCCGCTCTGTGCGATCTCATAGAGCAGCGTGCCCTGGGGCACTTCCACGATCAGATCGTCCGCGTTTTTGCCGTTGCACTGGCTGCCCAGGCCGCCCTGGCCGTTTTTGGCCTGGTAGCGGCGCTTCAGGCGCAGATCGTAGAGCGTGAGAAGGCTCGGCGACACGCGGAACACCACGTCGCCGCCCTTGCCGCCGTCGCCGCCGTTCGGACCGCCGAAAGGGATGTACTTCTCGCGCCTAAACGCCACGCATCCCCGGCCGCCCTTGCCGGACGAGACCGTAATCTCCGCTTCGTCAACAAATCGCATGATTTTCTTCCTTAGCGCGTCAAGCGACGCCGCCATACGTTTTCCCGGCGCCGCGCGTCAAGAAGGCGTCCGCATCCCCACTACCAAGAGAACGCGTGGCGTGGTAGGGGGAGATTCCCTGTCTCGTCACACCGCTCTTGCGTCGGGCGCGTTCCCGGTGTAGCGCCCCCGAATCTTTGCTTGCTGAGAAGGAACTGATGAAAAAACGCCTGGATTTCCTGCGCGA
>Ga0123354_10010837_pt1 | contig 14069 bp, 8 predicted proteins | sample TergutLab28metaG_2_FD_97872 | JGI IMG/M metagenome (GOLD analysis project Ga0123354, IMG submission 97872) | Labiotermes labralis P4 segment gut microbial communities from Petit-Saut dam, French Guiana - Lab288 P4 | ecosystem: Host-associated > Arthropoda: Insects > Digestive system > Gut ... | reverse complement strand
GAGACAGGTGGCGGACGCTTGTGAGTACGGTAATGAACCTTCGGGTTCCGTGAAATGTGGGGAATTTCTTGACTAGCTGCAAACCAGTTAGCTTCTCAAGAAGGACTCTGCACCATGGAGTAACTAAGTATGTTTTGCTGCCAGACGCAGCAAAAATTTTATTAAATTCGTTAGTGAATGTTACAATGATTCGTTCATATAGACCATAATGATGCAATAAAATACATAAATTAAAAATATATCTTTGTGTGCATAGACACGTTCGGAAATTTTAGAGATCCCATAAAATTTACAGACGCTTTTCGAACAGACGTAGCATGAAAGTGTGTGTGTGTGTATGTATATATACTTCTCATACACACACTTGTTTGTTAAATTTTTTGTGTGGTTCTTAAATTATTAAAATTGCGTTCTTTTTTGTTTGATTGGTTTGAACATTGACTTGCCTGGTATAATATGATTTGTTTTGTTTTCTAAAGAACGCTACTTCTCTTGAAGCCATTAGGTATTTGTTGTATGTTTTTAAAAGTACATTTGTTGACAATCGGTGCCCATGTGTTATGTGGCGTCTGTGACCAGGGTGACTTCGCGTTGTGTTTGTTTGTATTTTATTAATTATTCTGAAGAATATAGTTTCACATGCGCTCCAGTTCCTTGTGTCGTATTGTTCCTCGTACGCCAGGTAACTTCGTCCACCACTGGATTATTAATACGCCGGTTTGTCTCTAAAACTGGACTCTGCCTCTTCTGTCAAGCAATAATCTCAGACAGGCCCCTTTGGCCGGAGTTTCATCTCCTGTGCTGCAACCTGCCAGGGCGCCGAGATTGATGATGAGTGCTGAGGGGGTTGACGTGGGCGGCAGGGAGGGGAGGGCAAACGAGACACGTGAAGAATTAGATTACTTCAGAGGTTATAGTATCTAGAAAAGGAACCATTGAATTCGACCCCCCTCTTCCTCCTGAGGATAAACACATATGAGGGAGGAGATTAAACTCTTGAAGTAAAGTGACTCGAGATCTGATTGGCTCGCGATATCGAAGATTCCAAGGTAATCGTGTAGACAGATGAAGGGTTGCAGAAGGAGGAGAGGTGTGTACCACTAACACGGTGAGGAAAAGGATAATACAGCCTGCATCTTTGAGGAGAAGGTGACAGAGGAGGAGAAAGAAATTATCATCAAGAACAATAACAAGGCATTGGAATAACACAGGGGTAAAAAAAAAAAGAATACCGGCGAAAAGGCTTGGTGTTGGAACCATAAAAGAGAATGCTGCTGTAGTCTGGAAGAGCGGACGGTAAAGTAAAGGGAAAAATGTATGGATCCTGTCGGCGGGCAGAGGAGGTGGGTGGAAGAAACACCACACAGTTGCACCTACAAAGGACAGGAACAAAAAAGCGACTCCCAATAAAATGTGTAATTAAATCTGTTGCGATTGTTTGAGGGTAGACGGCTGGACTTGATGGCGCCTGTCCCACATGCCGACAGACGGACAGACGGACTGCCTGTTGTATTTATAATCAGCGGTGTCTTGTAACAGGAATTATTCCACGCCAGGTATTGATGGACATGGGGTGATATTTTGGGGTCGAAATTGCAGGTTAATGTGGCAGTATTTCATAAAAAAGCCTGAAAATAGTGACAATGTACAAGTGGCTAGTGTCCGACCCTGTTGCACTGAATTTTAATAGAAACTCACACAACAACGTCCACGTTTGTGTAACATTGTAAGAAAACGTTAATAGAGCAAGTCTAGGTAAAATCGAGTGCTTCGTGAGAGCATTTATTTATGCGAATATCAAACACTATATTCAAAAACTACAAAGGGTAGTCTTACGTTAACTCATCAGTTTACTAGTCTGCCTGCATTTGATCGCAATTAGGGCCCGTAGTTCATAAGTATTAATGCGTAGGCGCTCAAATTTTCCAGAAAGCCAGGTGTCATCTCGCAATTCTAGATGCTGTAAGACGGCTTACAGCACGTTCCCAAAAATACAAGACGCAAAAGTACAAAATTTAATTATCAATTCGAACCAACGAATGCACTCAGTTTAATTAAAGTCACGTTAATATAATAACACGCCAATTCCCAGCATTGTATGGAATCCGAAGTTCATTACCTCGTTTAAAAGCGCCCGCCACTTATCCCTGTCCTGAGCCTAGGCTCATGTAACCGTTTCGTAACAAGACCAGTTATTAGCACCTTTCCCAAACCCCAAGCTGGAGGACTACCCGTTGTCGACCGTCCGCGACCGCTTATTTAATACATTCGCAGCTGTTCTCCATATTGGAGACCGTTCCTCCATCGCAACCTGAGGGCGCGCCATGCTGTGACGTCATGGACCCTCTTAGGTAACTGAATTCTAAAGTAAATAAAAAGTTCCTTTTACATTTGGACTGCTGCATTAAAGTGAGATTTAAAAATTAAACGGTTTGCAAGATTTCCGTTTTTGGGTACAGTCACAGCAAGTTACTTTTCCATATAACGAACATAGTAGTATCTCTTCCTCCTCCTCCTCCTCCTCCCCCCCCCCCTTCTATTAATGTACGTTGAGAGAAATTTCTGATTCACGAATGGGGTCAAGATTTGTGCCTTGTTTACAGGTTCGGCCGCGTGCATATTACTCGCAGGCACAATGTAACTTTCATACAATTTCTAATTAATGTCGAATGGCACAAGTGCAGCTTAGTATTGTCAGCTGGCTAAAACGAAAAGCCAGACAAAGAGGAGTTTAACTGCATATACAATTATTTTCCTCCGAAAATAAAAGACAACTGCACAATGACTCCTAAAGTTCTTCGCCATATTGCATATTGTTGCTATAGAAGAGAAGGACATTCACACGTAGTGATAACTCGCCAGGTGATAGTGCTACCTGGGTTATAATTTCGGACGAAGCGTCAATTGTCCTGAAGAAGGCATTCATATTTCCCTCAGAATTCGGAACAATGACACGTTTACTTTGCAAAAAGACGTTACGCCTTTCTCCCAGATTTGTCACAAATTTTAGGGTTTCATTTCTTAACACACTATACACATCCAATGACAGATTTGATAGATGCCAGTAAATAACGTGACGACCAGATCTGGGCCCTTCTGGGATATTACCTTGCGTATGGGCCCGATAGGTTATCTCGAAACGCCTGTAAGTAATTACTATTCTATGCTGCGTCATATCCCAGAAGAGAGTAGATCTAATCAACGTCACGGCAGAAGCCTGAAATTATGGAACCTAACGACCATGAACAGAATACGAATTCCTAAAGGCCTCATTCCTCTGGGTGTTTATATGAAGTAATATTTGTGGCTTTAAATGTTGTCACTGTATCAGATTATTACATGATGTCGACAGTAAAGTGACTGGTAGCTGATGACTTGTACAGAGTATCGGGTCAAGCTGTTGCTGCACAACTGAGGTTGGCCACCTTTCCCAACACTTCCTTGCTTTTATAGTTTTCTCCAGCCGAGAATCGAACTGGACAGTTCTCGAATATCAGTAAAAAAAGCTGGAGCTACGTTAACATGCTCATTATATTTGCAGGCTCTGATAATGTGACAGGTAATTCTTGTATATTTTCCCGTTTCTTTTGTGGCGTTGCAAAAACACAAACTTTTTCTGAAAAGAAACCAAGCCATTTTGTTTTCAGTTGTGTTAAAAGAAACGTATCGTGCTGCTCATTGCATGAAATATATTTCATCTGATATAACGACGATATTCTGTTTTCAGTCACCTTGATTGTGCTTGCTGGTCTGTTACGTAAATGCATCTGTAAATGATTTTGGTATTTGTAGCTTACTTGCACGCATTAAGTGTAAAAAGATGGCTTACAAGTCCAGCATGCTGTCCGTGTGTGCCTGTGCCATTGTTAACCTTTACAGCGTTTGAATTAATTGGCCATATTCCACTGAATGGGACACGAAATTTGTGCCACTGAAGGTCACTCCAACTTCGCGTAATTTAATGTATTGCTCATATAACTGGTAAAACAAAATGACGCACGCATCAGGCACTGATATGTGAATGGCTGTAATCCACTTACAATTGGGTCTTCAAACGAAGTAGACTCTAGTTAGCAGATGTTAAAAAATATGCAACTTTTATTAAGGCTATTTTTGTAAAATATGAGATAACGTCATGACAGATAGGCAAAGTATGTTTTTAGATTATTTTTGATGGATGTAACATACGGTTCCGAGAAACATAATCAACATACCCAGTACTGCCACGTGAAAAATTATTTGTAAGCAAAGTATAAATATCACAGCTACCCTGCGACATTTTAAAGCTATATCCAACAAATTTAAAGTTGGAAAATCAGTGTTAAAGAAGTAAAATCCTTCAAGTAATTAAACAATAATAATAGTAATAATAATAATAGAAACAACAGTGTGTTCGCCGGATCGATTTTAGCGGTTAGGTTTCTTAAAGTCTTTGCGAAGTTTCGGCAAATATCGTAGGAGTTGTGCCTTCTTTCTTCCTGATGATAGCAAATAAAATGATTACCAAAATGTCGAAAAATATTCATTTTTACGTGGCCTGACTTGGATCAATACACTGAACATCAGGCGGGAAAGCCGAAGAAATAGAATATTTTTTAAATATTAACTTCAAAATTCCCAGAATTCGGTGCATAATTTACTTGGAGTAAGGAAATGTACATTGATATTCTTCGTCGTCTTAGGGAATCAGTCAGAAGGAAACGTCCCGAAAAATGGAAAACCAATGGTTGGTTTCCTTTATGACAATGCTTCAACACACCGGCCAGTTTCGGTGAAGGATTTCCTAGCAAAGTTCAGTGTGACAATACTGAAGCATCCCCCATGCTTACCTGACCTGGCTCCAGCCGATTTTTGCCTGTTCCCTGCACTGAAATCAGCACCTAAGGGATGGCGCATTTGTGATGCTACTGACATCACTAAGAATGCGATGTGAGAGCTAAAAAGTCTTCCCAAAATGGCTTCCAGGAATGTTTAAAAAACATCTTCACAGTCGCTGGCAGAAGTGTACAGTTCCGCAAGGAGACTGTTTGGAAGGCAATGTATCTTAAATGATTGAAGTGTTTGATATAACTCAGAAATAAATTGATCCCTGTAAAATTTTAACGCTATGACGTAATATGGGCAATGAAATAAAATCCGACTTCCCTTCTATCACGTGACCATCTGCACACAAATATTTCTACGTTACCCTAAATCATTAGCCAAATGTACTTTTACATTTTACATTGACATTACCATAACTAATGGCGACAGTCGCGGACTCAAAACTTTCAAGACCAAATTGAGTGCCGTAGGAGAGACGTCTTGTGCTCTGCTTGGCTGAGATCCTAGCTAACTATAACATGACATATATCATATTTATAAGTCCTGAAAGCATATGGCGGTCGATTCCAATGGTGGCGCTGTCTGCGGCTGCTCGCTTGTTGGGACTGCAAGTTCGAATTCCGCTAGGGGCACGGATGTCTGTTTCTTGTGGCTGTTGTGTGTTGTCAGGTAGAGGTCTCAGCGCCGGGCTGATCACTTGTCCAGAGGAGTCGTACAGTGTATTGTGTGTCTGAGTGTGATCGTGAAACCTCGATAATGAGGAAGCCCTGACCTACTAGGGGCTGTTGCGCTACGAAAAAAGAAAAGAGGCGCGTGTTTCCACGGTGGCAGCTGATAAGAAAGTGTGTGACGTCACATCCATTAGATTTTGCACCCTGAATATAACAGAAAGCATAAGCAATTCAATAAAATTTATCCTGCAATGCAAAAATATTCATTTTATCAGCTAAGAGGTCAAGTGACCTGTAGTGGAAGATTCCCTTCTTCTGGGCTGTTTCTCCTTGGCGTTGACTGAAGTGTTACTAAGCTTTTGAAGGATTTTGGTGCCTCCATCTTCCTGGTCAAGCAGTCTTCTTGGACTACTTGCCCCTGAAGATGAAGGTACCGCCATCTTCGAACTATCGGGAACTGTTTGCCAAAACTCGCAGCATTACATTACAAAATTCCTGACTATCCAACATACCTGCTGTGAGAACCTCCAGGCTCTCATGCTCGTTACTGTTTACACTCTTCATAAATATGCTTAAGGCGCTATGCTAACTGAGTGGCATTGCTTAGAGGAGCAGGGAGTGGCCTTTTCTCCAAGTAATGACACTGAAGGCCACTTTAGAATGCCAATCCTAAAAATTGCCATAGCTGTACACAGTCAGATTTGGTCTTCTTGCGCAAGCAGGTCTGTAGCTGCACGCATTTTAAGCGCTTTCGCAGAACTGTGATAATCGACTATTAGCTTCGTCACAACTCTCTGTGTCTCCGTTTGCGTGGAACAACTCGGCTCCCGCTGGAAGGGTTTCCATAAGCTTTTAAATTTGATTATTTTTCGAAAATCTGTAGAAAAGTCCAAGAATCATTAAAATCGGACAAGAATTGCGGGTACTTTACATGAACACCTATGTAAGTTTATGATAATATGTTTCTCAGTTCTTCGTAGCACGTGAAATATTTCAGACAAATATCAGAGAAAATCAACACACATTTCATTTTTAATAACTTTTCTCGAAAATCCTGCAGTTTGTGAGACAATGCGGAAAAATGTGGTACAGCTGGACAGGCCACAGTCGACATAACACGGCGCATGCACTTTCCATGCTAGATACATAAGTCTAAAGACACACAAACTCAGAATATGTAATATTTCCTGTTTTCGCATGACAACAGTGATTACGCGTACGCGCCTCTATGTTACGTCATACGTACATTGTCTGTCTTTCTAACTTGAGGCATTAGATGCAAATAAAGTGATTAGCTTCAAGCTTCGACCACTTTATCGCTTGAGAAAAATTCCTCTACGTTTAGTGGCTGGGACGCAAATTTAGTACAAGTCCTTAAATAAAATATCTTTGCGATGTTATGGGAATAAACAAGCAACTCCATTATTTTCATGCAGATTATTTATGAAGAACCCAGAAGTGAACTGAAGCCAGGATAGCGCAGTTGCTATAGTGACTAAGCTACGGGCTGAGCTATCGAAGAATAGTGGTTAGATTCCCGGCAAGAGTAAGAGAATTTCTCTCCTCCAAAATGCCCAGCTCGGCTCAGGGGCTAACCTACCTTCCCATCTGTACCACGGCTATTTCTTTAGGGTTAATGCGGCGAGGTCGTGATGCTGACAACTCACCTCTAACCAGTGCGAAGCTTATGAGTGTATCTACACATCCACAACCTTACAAGCCTTTACGGCTTGCACAGAGACAAACTTACCAAGAGAAATATGAACGGTACTTTGTCCAGACGAACGAAAGGAATCAAACTGTCAGGTCTTCAACATTTGCTTTTAAACAAGCCTTATAGTTTCGCCACAACCCCTCGAATTAAATGTGAAGGATATAAAGGTTTTTTATACCCCGGAAATATGCTCCGCTTGGACGCAACTTCCACTTGTACAAGCTCAAACAGATGCGTGTATAACACGTGTATTAACTCCCCGAACACACAGGAAATGTAAACATGTATTAGTCTTGACTCTTTATTAGTGTGTCCGGCTATGTGATAGGTTAACTTCCTGTTAACCCAAGGAAGTGAAAAGTGAATATTGATATATTATTTCGAACACACTTAACCTATAGACGCCTAACGTCAACTATAGTTGACGTACCGCACCGCTAACCTCCAAAGTTGCATTTTATGTATTTATTCAACAAATATAGGTACCGAATATTTTAAACATGGTGTATACTCTCCCTTTTTTTCTCTTCAAAACGCAGTTTGTTTCATAATTCTAACATATTTGGTTCCTGTATTATTCATATTTTATATACAGGGTGTGCTAAAATTAAAAAAAATTCCGGCGCCTAAAAGTTAATGCACTCTATGGAAATAGTTTAGGTGCTTATGTTCAGGTAGAGTATCTAATGTTTAGGCCTTCCTGGGTTTCCGGCTTTAAGAACTGAAGATTGTATAACAAATAAAGAATCATTTCATTAGGAAACAAATTTATTGCCTTCTAGTAATAAGTTCTGTGAGATATACAAATGTCCTTCTACAAAGAAAATAATTCAGATGCAGATTTACATAAAATTATAGGGCTATCAAAGTGTAATTATCGGACAGCAGAATATTTCGGAAGGTATAGTTCATTATGGTACTGGTAGCGCTGTAACAGGTGGGTCATGGCTTAAACTAACGAATCTCCATTACAACGCATCTTTGGTCGAATGTTCTGGCAAATGATTACTGTACATTCATAAAACCAGAAGAGCCTCACAAACAAAATGAGTGGAAGGAACATGGTGTTACTGGTACTTATCGTTAAAACAAGCGGCACTTTACAACGATCACTTCCCTACAAAAGCTAATCCATTAATACTATCAATCCATGTATACACTTGTGCCTGTGTGCCTGTCTTGTGGTGTCATACGGAGACAATGTGGATATTTCATCTCGCTTGAGAGGCACTTTAAACAGAAATCAAAGACAAATGAATGCCGTCCTCACAGTAGGCACTTGAAATGGCTGCAGTGCCTAAGATCCCATGTGGCCAGCGGTCGGACCGAGCAAGCAGCAAGAGCTCTGCAAACATCAGTAATAACCAACAGACATCAGAGAGGCTACGTAGGAAATGAATAGACGCAAGCGGCAAAAGTTTGCCTGTCCCTCAGTAGTGAAGTAGCACAACCCTCTGCGCCGATTCGTGAATGAATTATATTAAACTAACCTAGAATAGAAGATTAAGGGGGGAGGGGGGAGGGGGGAGGGTAACAGAGGCGATTCACTGATTTATTCATAAGAACGGTTAACACGGAGACAGGGCCCTCGGTTTATTTTCGGTTTCAAATATCATCCGCGTTGCCTCAAATTCCGGTGTGAAATTATTTCGCGTTTTTTTCCTTAGCCTGTCCAACCGCATACCGGCATTGCATAAAATGAAATAAGCCAGGACAGCATGCTTCCATATCCACAGCTATGTAGCATTCCTCGACATCTTACAGTCCCCTCGCGACAGAGCGCTCTATTTGACATTTCATTGTGATACACCTGTCTACTTTTCTGTTTACCGCGTTGTCCTTTTCTTACCAAAATTCTGTGGTCTTCTGTACGTTACTACCACAAGAGAGGTAAAGGGAAAAGGTAAAGCAATCCCATTACAGACCTGCACAGGCCTTAAGGGTTCCAGGAAGTTGAGGCTCCCAGATATCAAAACAATCGGCAAATTAAGGTGGTAAGGTTGTCAGCTCCAGCACCGGCCGCCTTTACCCCCCCCCCCACCCCCCATCAGGAAATATTACTGGTACTCATTTCTGTTAAAGACTGAGCCAAACCCAGGGCTATAGTGCGACCCGAAGGATTATGTCAATGAAAAATCACAATCGGGAATCAAACCCACGACCTTCCGGCTTGTAGTGCAGTGCCTCAGCCAACTGCGCCACCGGGAGACCCATAAGAAAGTTAGGCATTAAAAAAAATGTTGAATATTCTTTGTTGTCGCAAACGAAAATAACCGTTGAAAACCAGTCTATCATCCAGCAGTATGTCACTCTTGCATTTACTGATACTACGCTGGATAGTAGGTGAGCCGGGTAGCTCAGTCGGTATAGCGACTGACTACGGACTGAACGGTCCGGGATCGGATCCCGGTGGGGACAAGATTTTCCGCCCGTTCAGATCGGCCTTGGGGCCCACCCAGCCTCCTGTTCTTTCCCGGGGGTAAAGTGCGGCCGGGGCGTGTTACTGACCACTCACCCCCTTCTAGTGCCGCGGTCATGGAAGAGTAGAGCTATACCTCTACCTACCCTCTGGGCCACACCGGGCCTGTAAAGGGATCACTCTACCTTTACCTTTTACGTTGGATGGTAGGGTGTGCTAAGGAAAGCATGTCACATTGAAGCAATCGAGAGATAGACTATATTTCTTGTTGACACTGCAGCCATAAATTTGCAGGTAACCTATAACCTCATTTGCCATTATATCCAATGTTCATGGCGTGCACATTCGGTGCAATTTTGATGTCGTTGTGTCCTAAAAGGGGTAGTAATTTATAAGTCAGTGGAAGGCTTAGGTTTATCTGCGCATCAGAGGCAGAGAGGCAAGAAGGAGCATTTTCCGTTAAGTTTAATGGGCGTTAATAATTTCCTAGAGAGATAGCTATATGAAAAATAAACACGAAGAAAGTGTACCTAGGGCAGACCACAAATACAGAGAGTATTTCAACCTTACTTTTGCATTATTGCTTACTGCCCTGGATTTGTTCATTCATTGCAAGTAAGACGACACACTTGCTAGAGATACTAATAAAACTAAACAGTGGATAAGTAACTGTTTGTTTTGTATCACCTTAGATATTCACCACGTAAAAAAAGCTGACCACCTAAGTGCTATGCCTGCGTGAGAACTTTGCGCCAACTGTGTTTTGTGTGTGGCAGCTTGTTGCACGTTTAAGATAACAGAAACACATTTCAGCTTCGTCTAAAGTAGTGGCCAAAGCTGATCGGCAAAGATCCACATTACAATCAGCCTCTAATGCTATTATTTCAGAAGTTAACCTCCGTCATGTGTGGAACGTGAGGGCTTGTCATCACGTTCATAAAAACCAGACTTTTTCTTTATTAATTTTTGGTCGTTTACTGTCCCACTTCCTCTGTTCGCCATTTTAAACCTGTGTTTATTTGTTTTTCTTTTGTTCTTTCCTTTCTTTCTCTTTTTTTCCATCCTTCTTTCATTTTATATCTTTCTAGCATTCATTGTTCATCTTTCTCTCCGGTCCTTTTCCTTCATTTATTTAATTTCCTCCTTTTTCTTATTCATTGCCCCTCTTTATCTTCTTTCTCTCACTTCTTCTCTTTATCTTTCACCCTCGCCCCTCTTCAAAAATGCAATTCTTATGCAGAAAAGAGTAATGACATTTGCTAACATCGGTTCACTCTGTAAGTTCGGCGCTTGAAAGGGATAAAGTGGAGAAGACCATTAACTGTGGAGTTCTGAGTGCCATAAGAAAGCGAGAAAAGATGTTCCCTCGTCCGCCAAATGTCCATTGAGGCTAAGCCTCTTAGGTCAGTATCTCAGCCGTAAGCGGCTACACTCGGACATCTGTTTGGCCTCAATATCAACCTGGTGTTGGGGTGGTAACTCAGATATTTCAAGAGTCTCAAGTAGAAAACCGTGTGCGCAAAGTGCTGCTGTATTATGTACACAGAGTACAGACGTGGTAACCTCTGCTGCCTACGTAAGACTTCGTATCTTATGTACCCATATTACAGAACTCTAATGACAATTTCTATTTCAAGACTGTTTTTCGAGCCACGTTATTCGAATCCTATAATTTTTTTTTATTTAAGCATGTACTTATTTTCAGTAGCTCAGATAATATACAAATGACAAGGTGATAAGACAATAACAGCCTGGAGAGGATTGTGGGGGCAGGGGAAGCTACAGTAACCTTACATGAGGAACTGTATTGGAACTCATTTAGAGGGGCTGTTAGAATCCATGAAAATAATTTTCTAGGAGCACATTGTTTAATAAGTAATACTGCAACATTCTTCGGTCAACTCACATGGCCACCAACAGACAGTTGTTAAATAAAAGCCAAAAGCACTTGAATTAACATGACGTAAACCCCGTTAAATAAAAAATATGGACTCGCGAACTTGCACACGCAGTAAACAAGACAGGCAATGTGCGTATATCGCAACAACGAGGTGCTGTGGTGCAACCATTGTTGCAGTGGAAAAGCAATAAATATTACATATTCTGAGTGTGTATTTGTAGTCTTCGGTACCCAGCATGTAATGAGCATACGCCATATTGTCATCTGTGTCTGTCCGGCTGTACAATATTTTTTCAGCTTTATCTCATAAAGGGCAAGATTTTCTAAAAACAGTTACTGAACACAAAATGTGTGTTTCGGTGTTTTCTACGATTTTTATGTGAAACCTTTCTTATTATATGTACAACTGAACGATATGATTAAAAATGTATAGTGGCCTTCATGTAAAGTACCCGCTTTTCTTGTCAGATTTTAATGAAACTGGAATTTTCTCAACAGATTTTGAAAAACACTCAAAGATCAAATTTCATGAAATTCTGTCCAATGGGAGCCGAGTTGTTCAATGGGGACGGACGGGCATATGGACAGACATAAATGACGAAGAAAATAGTCGCTTTTCGCAATTTTGCGAAAAGCGCCTAAAAATATCACTGAATTTGCTCATGATGTCCACATAAACTGACCGAAACGTGTAGCAGTTGCGTGTATCAAGGAATAGAGAAAGCAAGTGCCGTGGAGGCTGGGTACTTGTTGTGATGCACTGACCGCATAGCACGAAGTGGATGTACCGAAGAAGAAATTAGTGGGAGAAGACAGTGGCACGGACGATAACAGTACCTGTCACATCCGGAATAATATTCCGAAGAGTTACCGGTTTTGCCAAGTTTCTCGGTCATTCCAATGCAGGTAAAGTGTGACGATATGTCACAGCGCTCTACGTCACGGATGAACATCAGTGGCGCCGACGCCAATTGAGACACCGGCAAAAATTTCGGCTGAAACCAGTTACGTCCAGATAACTCTTAACAGTGAATTTAATTATCCAAACTGGATTTTATCCAATACAAATAAATCTTAAACAATACAAAATAGTCATTTGTAGGAATTCGAACCATCCCAATAAAACTGGTAACACCCTAAAAGTATAGCGTACTGGCTGTCGTTTTAAGAATACCACAAAAAAGTAATGATTCAAAGTGCATAAAAAATGTCACTGTAGTACAAGATTTCAGTAAAAATTAGTATAAGGCACAAAACATTGCATAGCATCGAGTAGTGACACTAAATCGTATGGAATAAAAGGTGTTAAATTCATTATATTCCGCACATTATTAAAAAAAAAGGACTTGCCGAATGTAGTAAATTGTATTGTAAAACTTCAAATCTTCGTTTTTGTACACATTTTTAAGACAACCAGTTTATGCTTCAACGTGGTTTTTTTCTCCGTCGTGTCTGTGATGTTGCAACAAACAAATCAATTTATATCAGCTAAAAGCCATACACTTACATAAAATAAACCGTTCCTACCGCCATAGTCAGAAACATTCGTGGCCTTACGTTGTGTTGGTGAGTGCAGCGAACGGATAATGTTGGCTTCTTATTTTGACCTGATCAAAAATAAGTGAAATATACAACACGATACGGATGCCTAGTATTCGCAATATCAAACTCTGTGTTTTTAAGCGAGGTGGAATTACGGATAGAAACTAATTGGCTGTCATATTTTAGGTAAATAGCGCAAAACTATTGAGGCATCGACGCTTTCAGCATTACTGTCAACTGATCATGAACCTAAGCCAGAGCCGGGATGTCACGTAGGCCTATGTTCGTCTTGCTGACAACACACGGTCACTCACACGTGTGGTCAAAGAGCAGCTATGACGGGGATTTCTGTGCGTAGGCCCTTCAAATTCCCCTGACAATCATCATTACACCAATGCATCATTCTCATCTATCATCGCCCGTGAGGTGTAGGAGAGGCTCGGACAGCCAGATGAGGCTCAGCCTCTAACCTCACACTTGGTTTTATTCAAGGTAAATACGAGTGATATATCTACAGCTATAACAGGGTGCACAAAACTGACGCAAGTAGGAGGAGCCAGGTATGTGCGCCAGTATAACTGAATATCCGTGATACTCTACACTTGGACTATCTCTGAACTGATTAGCATATTTTCCTGCAATTTCTTATACATATTTTCCTGACATTGTATTTGCAAGGCTGTAGTAAGCGATAAGCAGTAAGTCTGATTTTGGCCACTGGCTGTTAAGTGTGAACCCTACTTCAAAGACCCTCACAAATACGAAACTTCTTAAAATCCCTGCATTTTATAAGGAACTGTCAACAGCATGACAATATCGATAGACATATTAGTCTATTTTCAGTTTTTCACCGTGCATATTGTCCATATTCTCAACAATCACCAACACATGCACACTTTTTCAAATGACACTATAAAACTTTAATTTGTTAAAATAGTTAAAATCTCCGACATGTTTCGGTTTACATTTAAACCATCTTCAGGGAGCTATTAGTTCATG
>Ga0123354_10010835_pt1 | contig 14070 bp, 8 predicted proteins | sample TergutLab28metaG_2_FD_97872 | JGI IMG/M metagenome (GOLD analysis project Ga0123354, IMG submission 97872) | Labiotermes labralis P4 segment gut microbial communities from Petit-Saut dam, French Guiana - Lab288 P4 | ecosystem: Host-associated > Arthropoda: Insects > Digestive system > Gut ... | reverse complement strand
TGCTTCTCATGTATCCCTCCCGATGTAAATTTAGTAGTACAGCTTCAAGTTCTTGTATATGTGTTAAAAACGACTGCCACCGGGTGAAAACCCAATTGCAGTTAAATAAATATTATATATTATTATATAAACTGGAAGGCTTAACCACCGAACAGCGACGTTCATTGCTTTCATTTAGGTTGTTAAAGAAAATGGCCCTTAAAAAGAATAAAGTACACGAAATTTGCTATTGATATTTATACACACGAATGCTGTATTTTATCCCACGTTAAAATGTAACTAAATAAAAAGATACATGTTTGCGGTGAGTGCGGGTTAAAATCAGAATTTGGGGTTAAAATCAGAAGTTGTTTAGAATAAACTGTACTGTGCCCTTTTGGACTAAATTGGTCGAGCGCTGTTGTAACGTGTGGACGGAGGAAAAAGGTGGTGTTAAAACTTTCCTTTTACCACAACACACCTCAAATGCTATGTACACAAGATGAATTATATTAGTCAGGCAAGTGTTGTCTGGACTAGTCACAGCATTGTGCTGTGGAGGGTCTCTTGGTGCACGTGGAAGTTAATTTTAATATTTGCTGAAGCGGCCATTACAAAGCCGTTGGAGATATGAAAGCAGGGGGATGATTACAGACACACACACACTCACGCACGCACGCGTACGCTCGTACGCTTCTCCTATAACGACCCACTCACAGACTACCCTGGGCTGAATTCCTCGGATATTTCCCCCGCTTAAACCATTACGCATAAGCCGCTGAGGGTAGCAGGAATTGTGTTATTCGCGCGTGTTTCCAAGCGACATGCCACATCGAGGAGAGAAAACGTGAACTCTTAAAACTCTTAGTGGGACACGACATTTTGAATTAATTTTAATTCCTACACACTTATTGCTTCAGCAGACTTCAGCTTTGTTTTGGCGTCTCTTGGGTATGTGTGTTTCACTCCATATTCTTCGTTTTTGGTTGCTTTTCGATATTAGCGCTATATGCTGTGTGTTTTTGCGTGTGCGCTTTCTTATTTTCGATGTCGGTAAGTTTTAAACAATCTTGTATGTCTCTTGTCATTTATTGCTTCTTCTTTAATTGTTACTCTGTTGAGTGTCTTGGAAAGTGTAGGTATGTACAAACGTTTAAAATGGAGACGCAGTACCGAGCTTGGTAATAATATACGATTAGCTAGATAAAGTGTCACAGTAACTGTGTTCCCGATTCGGTGGATAAAGTATCACAGTAACTGTGTTACCGATTCGGTAGATAAAGTATCACAGTAACAGTGTTCCCGATTCGGTAGATAAAGTATTACAGTAACAGTGTCCCAGATTCGGTAGATAAAGTATCACAGTAACTGTGTTCCGACGTTTCGGAAAGTTTTAGTAATGCTCTTATAAATTGGTATGCAGATTGACGAAGAATGTGCTTTTTTTCCCCCTTTGTCTTTAATATTCCATTGAAAATATTTCATCTCCTTTAAAAAGGTAAAAATTGAGGTGGCTTGAGGCATTTGAGGAAGATCTAAAGTAGAGGAACTGGAGGCGTAAGTCACAGGACTGAGAACATTGGATGACAGTTTTGGAAGAGGCTAAGGTTCATCAAGGACTGTAATGCCAGAGGAAGAAGAAGAAGAAGAAGAAGAAGAAGAAGTAAAAAGTTAAAGCTGTCCCATTACAGGCCTGGACAGGCCTTCAGGACTCCAGGAAGTTGAGGCTTCCAGAATTTCTGGACAGTTGGCACATGAAGGTGTTAAGGTTGTCAGCCTTACGCACCGGCCACCTTTACCCTCTACCCGTCTGATTTGACCCCAGCGGCATAGTGCGACCGGAAGTATTAAGTCAGTGAAAAATCCAAAGAAAACTACATACCGCTGATCCTTATAATTTGTAAACCCATAGAATAAGGCAGCATAATTTGTGTTCAAAGCAAGGCGGTTCGAATACTCTAAATATCCTCCTCACTGATGGATGCTGTATGAACCCCATGGAATAAATTTGCGCTAACTTGAAGGTGGAGGCAGTGAGCTACTCCTGAACGTTGGTATATCGGCCTTTATTCCAATCTGCACGGTGTCACATTCCAGAAGGCTGGAGTCTGTCTTCGCTTTTGTTGCACGTCCCGATGACCAGCGAAATGCTAAACTGACACCACATTTGGTGTCTTACCTTCGTCGACTCAAGCTAAGACCCCGCCAGCACTACAGTTTTCAGAACACAGTATGATGGTTGTATGGACTTCAGTATCTTCTGTTCCGAGTCTTCATGATCTTTGTTTATCTCTTCCCACAATGTGTTTAAAACTAATTCCGGCTTATAAATGCATTTTCTTCCACGTGTTCAGACACACGGCAGTCTCTTCAGCTGTATTATCGACCTACAGATCCTCATGCCGCGATCTAGGTCACGTACTGTGTTCCTTCTCTCTAGCGTTACTATTGTATTGTCTAACCCCACTCAGACGATAAATATATGTCCGATTTATTTTTGTGTTTGTGTCTTCCTGCAGTAGAGGGCTAGGAATGAGAGAGTTTCCCGTCTAAGAGTCTTCTGAATGTCTCTAAAGGGCTCGTAGATTATCAGAAGTCAGTTCTGAACGAAAACAGGCTAAAGGGCTAATCCATAAAAGGCGAAGAAGATTCTCACGTATTCGAGTACTTTATGACGCCGCGATTTGTGTCGTTTGTATTCTTCCTTGTCATCCAGCTTCATTGAAACGCATGTAACGATGATTAAACCTGTAGTTTAGTCTGATTAGCTTCAAATATGCAATGTATGTATTGTTTCTTCAGTGTAATTGTATATGATATCCCTCATACCTTCTTGAGGTCTGGTTCAAATACCTCTTTTTCTCTGGGCTTAAAATTGTATTTATGGATTTAGTTGATTTACATACTGGTTTTGATCGTTTCTGTCTCATGTGTAGTCTGTGTGTCTTGTGCAGTAATGAAATGGGGTTTGAAAGTAAAACGAAGCTTTTTGGGCACTTTCGCAAAATTGCGAAAAGTGACCGTTACCTTCATGTTCGCCCGTCCCACTGTACGAATTTTCATGAAATTTGATGTCTGAATTTTTTTGTCGAAAATCTCTATACAGAATTCAAGTTTTATTAAAATCGAACAAGGATAACGGGTAATTTACATGGAGACCAATTTGCATTTTTTATCATTTCTCGCTCACTTCTTCGTAGAATGAGAAATGTTTCCGACAAACGTTGTAGAGGAAATTAAAACACATTTTATGTTCAATAACTATTTTTCGAAAATCGTACCGTTTATAAGATAGTTTGGAAAGATATTGTAGAGTAGGGCAGGCCACAGATGATAATATGGCGCTTGCGCATTGCATACTGTCTACCTAAGGCTACAGATACACATACAGGTTGTGTAATACTCATTGCTTTTCCACTGCAGCAATGGTTGCAAGAACACACCGCAGTGTTACGTTTTACGTACATTGCCTGTCTTGTTGGCCATGTAAATTACGCGTTCAGCGTACCCAAACTCGTCTACTTGAACATTTCCAAATAGCTACATATGCACTAAGGCACTGAGCTACACACAAACTGATGCTGCTACTTGCAAGTACGTGAGGAGTGGTCTGTGGCAAAGTTGGGCACTGCTGCCTATTGCTGTTTTTAATACTACGTATCTTCTGATTTGCTTTGTGTGTTCGCGCTAACTTACATAATAACAGGCTAACAAGCAACCCTTTTATATACGGAATAGTTACAACGAACGTCTGAAACAGTTCATTTCTCCGACTTTATTCCTATGTGTGGTGCCTCTGAATTGGAGCACACTGTGCGTTTTCTTTTGTAGTCACTGTGGGCAGTGCTTTGTCCTTTGAGTTATTGATGTTAGAGTAGCTGCAAGTTGCTGATAATGCCAGCTGTGAGTCTGGATTAGTACACGCATGCACATACACACACACACACACACACACACATTAATGTGAAACTTCCACTTCTTAACACGCAACCACGGGGTATTTATAAAGCCTCTAGCCATGGCATAGGTTTGTCCCAGCTTTCTGTAGAACTAATTTTAGTTACGATTGAAGATACAATGCGGGGCACTCTCACGGTTGAGAATAGTAATGTGCGGTGCATATTGAGCTGCTGGTTAATGGAAAGGGGCAGCGGAAAATTACGCCAGTGTTTTACGAATCCGTACTTCGCAATTTTAAATCTCATTTTCCCCCGCCTTACATTTATGACATGTACAGATCTTGCTTCGCTGTAATCTCTTCCTATAATAGACGTTGTGCTTCAGCCTGCAACACGGATACCACTCCAACCCAACCACACCAAATCTCCAACACACATCGAACCAAGAACAATACGATCAATCTGGTAATTCAACAGAATAGTCGCAAGCTCCTGATGATGGATATATTAATGTCCGAAACATGTTGAGCGCATAAGAAGTAAACTAAAATAGCAAGTGACATTAAGTTGGTCTTTTATTCTTCAACTATCACAATGATACACGGTCTAATAAACATAAGATTAAAAAATTGTAGAACTCTTGACGATCTTACCGTACCAATAAGGGGATACCTTTGTACCGACTGGATCGAAGGCTGAGTGGACGTTTGAGCCACGGAACATGATGACGATTAGACGGATATTTGCGCCAGTCGGTAATCAAACCTCCGCCGTCCACGCATGCGCAGCCACGAAACTAATTCCAGTATTTAAGGCTTAAAATATTCTTGCCTAGCGGCATGTAACGGCGCTGTTTTTTACGCTGCCTCAAATAACGGCTCTGCAAACATTTTTGTCCACAATTCATGGACATGACTGAAGTTACGCTTCGCCGTTTCGTATCGGCAACTTCTCTGCCTGCAATGTTCGGTGGGTCTGTATAATGACGAGACTGCAGGCGGCCTGCTTGTTAGCATACCTAACACGCTTGGACAAGAAGGAGTTAAGAGCGTATTACGGGGTGAGGCACTTCATGCGTGGGGTTTGAGGCTTTGACAGCGGTGAAGATGCACGTTGTGATCTTCATATTACGTCCGTAAGGTGAAAGCAACATGCTCATTGGAAATGTTGGTGCCATTCTAACACACTACACTGCACTATACTGTTTCAGAAGTATTTTGGACTTTTCCCATTCTGAACAATTGAACGCGTGAGTGAGGGACCATCTGCACTTCTGCCGATCCGTTTCTACAACAGTCACTGAATTTAGATAAGAATTCATATTGTATTGTTGTGTACTGCATGTTTAATTTTTTTCAAATAATGGGCATATTATTATGAAATGCTATTTAGTTTTCAATCTGTGTAGCACTGACCAAACGTCAGTTATTGGTCGGTAAAGGTAAAGCAGTCCCGTTACAGGCCTGGAGTGGCCCAGAGGGTTCCAGGAAGTTAAGATTCCCAGATTTCGTGACAACGGCACAGGATGGTGGTAAGGTCAGCCTTACGCACCGGCCGCCTTTACCCTCAAGAAATGCACCTGGTACTCATTTATGTTGGAGGCTGAGTCGACCCCAGGGCCATAGTGCGATCGAAAGAATTTTATGTTAATGAAAAGTTCCAATGACACCATCTGGGATCGAACCAGCCACCTTCGGATTTGTAGAATTATTGATCGGTATTTCGTTAAAGATGCAGGCAATGTACGTATAACTTAACATGGAGGCTCGTTCGTGCAACATTTGTTACAGTGGAAATACAGTAATTTTTACTTATTATGAGTGTGTGTTTGTAGCATTAGGTACTCGGCTCGCAATGCGCATTTGCCATTTGTCAATCTGTGGCCTGCCCGGTTTTACAATTTTTTGTCATATTCTTATAAAAGGCGCGATTTTCGAAAAAAAAATATTGAACACAAAATGTGTGTTGTGATGTTCTCTACAAATTTTGTCTGAAGCATTTCTCTGTCCCAGAAATTTGGGCGAGATATGATCAAAAATGTTAATTGATCGTTATGTGAACTAACCGTTGTTCTTGTCAGATTCCAATGAAATTCGAATCTTCTCGAAAGATTTTCGAAAAATATTCAATATAAAATTTCATGGAAATCCATTCAGTTGGAGCCGAGTTTTCCATGCGGACGGACGGAGAGACAGACATGACGAAGCTCATTGTCCCTTTTCGCAATTTTGCGAACACGCCTAAAAGGAAAGGCGTTTTGAAACCGTGTAGCCTACTCCAAATAATAGTGCGCCTTTCCTTTGCTTTTGTTTGGCCATTATTTTGAATTTTGGTATTTTTAATTATTTTCTAAGAATAATGTCATTTCTAACATCTAAATATTTTTATGCGTTTTTAATTATCCCCTCTTTCTGTCTTCACAAGGAGGCGCACCCTTGGTCGGCTACTAATTTCGCTTAATCCTAGTAATTAACCAACTTAATGCACAAATTCTTGTTTTATAACAAGTTTATTGTGTGTTTCTACATGTTTTGAGCACTATGTGCTCATCATCAGGTGGTCAAAATTGTATTGTGCATCTGGTATCATCACACCTGTAGGTGTCCGTCCCGTGCACAGGTTGAGAGAGGACACCTGCAGGTGTGATGATACCAGATGCTGTATAATACAATTTTGACCTCCTGATGATGAGAACATAGTGCTCGAAACATGTAGAGGCATATAGTAAACTTGTTACAAAACAAGAATTTGTGCTTTAACTTGGTTAATTTCTAGGATTATACTGAGATGCACGGTCAGCAAAACATCATAATTTCGCTTATTAGTGTTATTGTTATAATTACGCTTGTGACCTGCAGTGTAGGCCGTTTCTGTGTTGACGCCATGCTTAGCGTGTGAGGTAGCGACGTACTGTGTCCATTTGGTGCATTGCTTCCTAGTCTGGCTGCTCTCTTTTACCTGCGGTGGCCTTACCAGTAGTTACACTACCCCGCCAGCATAGATCTCAGGGTCTTGGAAGCTCACAAGCCGTCGCATCTCGTCAAAGTCGTGCTGTCATATTCAACGATTCAGCTGTAGCACTAGAGTCAGTGCCAAAACTCGATGCACCGCCCTCAAGCAAGAGGGTTGTACATATCCAGTTATCTATTAAGCGGTTGAAAGACCTTCAGCAAGACATAAACTTCCGATGGGTGCAATATGACTGTAGGGTTGTGTGTAATGAAGTGATAGATTAATTGGCGGAAAGAGGGGTACAGCCTACCATCTGCCTGTAAATTGTTTTTTCGTTCTACCGAATTAAGATTAATTAGATATATCCAAATTTTGACGTTTTGCTGACCGTGCATCTCAGTATATTTATCTCAGTATTTAACCAACTTGATGCATAAAATTTGTTTCACAGTAAGTTTTATTTCATGCCTCTACATGTTTCGAGCACATGTGCTCGAAACATGTAGAGACATGAAATAAAACTTATTGTGAAACAAATTTTATGCATCAAGTTGGTTAAATACTGAGATAAAGAAATATTCAAGCTGGCCCGTCAGGATATTATGCCACTGAAAGCCGGCAGGAAACCTGGAACAAGATTTTTGACAACGGAAATATAATTTCTGATTTCCCACGTGGAGATGCAGTGGCGATCTGTTGACTGACCACTGGCCATGACTGTATACAGATTACCAGTTTATCCGCCTCCAATATGTCTTGTGCAAAGGACATAACTCCGTAATGAATCAAGATAATCTTCCATACTACACAGTTCTAAACTCTGGAAAGAGTCATTACTCTTTCTGTTATTACTGACTACTCATTCGTCCACTGTCTAGCTTGCTTTCAAGGAGGCGTAGTCTTTTGAAATGACTGTTCTGTGTGTAAGTGGCTTGCGTTTCAGCTTTACACCCATTTCATCGATTTGCACTCCTCAACACCATATATATATATATGTATATATATATATTAATTTCCTACATTCGTTGACAACAACACAGCAGATGCACGAACTTCTGAAGTGGGAGCGATAATTTTCTGAAATGTAAGTAAAAATATTGTGGCTATGTGACAAATGTTTTTTCGCCCTTGGGTTTGATGGTTTTCGTCATCGTAGGCACGTAAATGCACTTCCGTACTGCGTTTAACATGAATATATCTGCGAATTTATTATGGACTGGTTTTATGTTTGTAATTATAAACCCTTGCGACAGTGTGAAACTGTGAAGTAAGATCCGACAAGTGTAACTTAGGGCTAGTTGACCACAGTAATGAATAATATATCAAAGTACGTAGACGAGTTACAGATCTGTTGGGGTAGAAATCAGTGCAACGAGAAATCTAATTTTATGGATTCTGCTCGGAACGTCTTGTTATTAATAGTGCCGATCGTTTCCCAGAGCGTCGAAGCGTAATATTTCTATAATGACCATTTACCTGTAGCTGACGGTTACCTTTTTATTTCGTCTGTTTTCTGTCCTGTATATATCGGTTTGTTCCATTGCCTCTCCTACTGCTGTCCGCGTTTTCCGCTGTCTCTGGTACTGGTATCCGTGTGTTCCATTGTCTCTCCAACTTGTTTCTCTGTGTTACACTCTCTCTGGTACTCGCACCTAATGTGTTCCATTGCCTTTCGTACTTGTATCTCTGTGTTTCACTGTCTGCTGCTCCTATCCCTCTGTTCTATTGCCTCTCTACGTATGGCTGTGTGTTGCACTCCCTCTTTGTTCGACTGTCTCTCTGCTACTTCTGTCCTTGTGTTACTTTGCCTATCATATTTTTATCTCTGAGTTACACTGGTTGATACTCCTGTCGACGTGTTCCATTGCCTGTCTACTTATATCTCTGTGTTCCACTGCCTCCGCTGCTGCTACCCTTGTGTTTCTCTGCCTCTCTACTTATATATCCGTCCTATACTGCCTCTGGTACTCCTATCCCTATGTTCCTTCGCCTCTCTACTTATACCTGTGTGTTCCACTGCGTTTGCTGTTCCTATCCCTGAGTTCCATCGCCTCTCTTCTTAACGTCTCTGTGTTCTACTGCCTCTTTTCCTCCTGTTCCTGTGTTCCATTGCTTCTACTACTTTTATCTCGTGTTGCACTGTCTACTACTCGTCTACACGTGCTTCATTGCCTCTGCTATTCGTATCTTTGTGTTCTACAACGTGTACTTCTCATATCCTTATATTCCATAGCCTTTGCTACTTGTATCCGTGGAGGTCTCTGTCTTCCGTACCCGTGTACCTGTGTCGTCTTAACGCTGCATGCGCTTTCTGTTACTCATATAACTAGTTTCATTTTCGTCTGTGTAGCTGTTGTAATTGGAATTAGATTTGTGTAAATTGCCAGCGTCAGGAAGGCGTATTATTCCTCCTCCTCCTCCTTCCTTGATAATTGTGCCTCTGACTGAAATTTCAGTGTAATCTGTTCCTGCAAGGAAAATACTTTGAAACTCGTTTCTTGTGATTACTGTCCCTGCTAAATGAATTGGTATTTATCAGCTGCTTGCATGGAAACATGTGTCGGGGTGTCAGAAAGGTAATTTTTTTCCAGTCGTCTGACAGCGATTTGCCTGTCTTCGTTGCCTAGTTAAAAACTCATTGAAGGATGATTTACACTGTTAAATCTGATCATCATCATCACCACCACCACCAACAACAACAACAGCACAACTACCACAATGGTTGTCTTCGTCGTCTAATTTACTAATGAATTTGGCAGTCTGCAACGGAACAAGCTGGTGCTGCGGTAACACACGTAGCCCTGTATGCGGAAGGCGACAGTTTCTAATGTGGGCCGGAACACTTGCTATTCGAGCTGAGGTGTTTCTCGTGTTTCTTCAGTCCCTCGAGACATACCAGAATAGGTTAACTCTTTTAGACGACGGACCCTATTTTTAAACTCTTTTTATTTCATTATCCATCATCATTGTCCTATCATTTGTCGCTATGTCGTCTGATATCATCACAGGTTTGTAAAATGAGCCAAATAAGTCGTACGCGTAAAGTTCTGAGAGGCAAATAGAAAAGAGTTTATGGATGTTCAGCTTCAGAGACTCCAACTTCTATATAAGTTATTTATAATTATGAAACTCAGGTCAAAGTACCCTGCCATGCATCTTGTACCTGTAATATGAATTGGCAGTTCCAGACAGTGAATCTCCTTACGAAGTGCTTAGCTTTGATGAAAATGAAAGAAACAATGTGTGCTACTAAATTTGTCGCACACGACAGTAGTGTCTTGCTTTTACCGAGGCCTTTTGCTGTTCAGACTGTGTTTATCGAGCGCCAAAACCGAGATTGTGGAAACGTCATGCGAGGAGAAGCACGTGCGGGTCGTGGACTCCATGAAAAGAGGCGTTGCATTTGTATGGGGAATGACTCTAGTGGGTTAATTAAAAGAAATGGTTGGATGAAAAAGAGACGATGATGGATGTGTTCATTTAATGGGAGCTCTCGTGAATCGTGGATGAAAGATGAATCCTGGTTAAAATGAAATCATTAGGTTGAACCAATCAGGAGAGTTAAAAACTCACTTCCAAAAGAAAGTGTTACATTGTAATGACAGTAGTGTTGGCCGAGTGAGGAAGTTTCCGATGTACGGGCTTTTGTGTGTGTGTGTGTGTGGATCACCTTTATATTCCGGTTGTCACTGGATTGTTTTATGCTGCGCTGCTTCTCATTCGATATCTCCCCTGGCGCCAAATATTATTAGAAGTAACACAGGATATGTCGAGAATTATCGAGAAACTTGCATGAAGTAGCATGGAGCCCTGCTTCGGTGTTCTACAGTTGCGCGATCTGCCTGGTGGTACATACACTTTAGTTATGTCATTATGTCCTCATTTCAGAGTTTCTGTTTACTTCATGCACACGAAATCAGTGACTACGTCTGTACTTTGTTAGTATGAAGGCCAGTCTAATTTTGTCAAATTATGGCCTTTTAATGTTCATTTCTCTTCAAACATTAGTTGTAATTATGTCAAGTATCTCGAATGCGCTAGTAATTAGAGACGGACAGTAACCAATATTATTCTGATTTGTTAATGTTAAATTGAAATGAGTGGACAGAAATGAGTTATTCTGTATATGAAGCTGATGTACCAAGAGCATGTATGCATACAGAAACTATTTTCTGTATGCATACATGTCCTTGTTCAATGGCCTCATGATGACCTATGCTCGAGATCGAAACAGTTGCTAGATGGTAAACATTCGCAAAAGAGTGAGTTGTGTGTGATTGGAAGCATCTATATATAATGGTTATTACTGCTCACAGTGATGTATATATGTTTGACATCTTCAGGAGGAAAATTTTCTTGAATTAAGGGAATGGAAGTTGAGTAATCATTGTATGCTTACGTTACAGCTATTGCCAGAATGAACAAACTGGTTTAACTGTGGCAGCGTTTGGTTGAGTGTGTTTGCAGTTCAGGTCATTTGTTTGTATTTTGGGGACTCTTTTGTGAGTTAGAATTTGGTGGCTTCTTTTGTTCCCTTGACAGCTTTAAATTGCCGGTTTCCATCTGCATTGTAAGTTTTCATCAACCTGAGTGCTGCGTCCTTTGGCCCTGGAGTGTGTGTTCGTTTGATTTATTACACCATTGCATGTCCAGCGTTCTGCGATGGAAATGACATCTTGAGGTTAAGACATCTTCAAGAAAGTCCAGCACCATAATATGGAAGTGTTATTGGTTAAACTTGTTTTTCTTCTTGGTAATCTTGGTAATTAACCAACTTAATGAACAAATTCTTGATTTATAATAAGTTTATTATATGCCTCTACATGTTTCGAGCACTGTGTGCTCATCATCAGGAGGTCAAAATTGTATTGTACAGCATCTGGTATCATCACACCTGTAGGTGGCCGTCCCGTGCACAGGTTGAGAGAGGACACCTGCAGGTGTGATGATACCAGATGCTGTATAATATAATTTTGACCTCCTCATGATGAGCATGTAGTGCTCGAAACATGTAGAGGCATATAATAAACTTATTATAAAACAAGAATTTGTACATTAAGTTGGTTAATTACTAAGATTGCACTGAGATGCAAAAAATATGTTTTTCTTCGTTTCTGTCTGTCAGTCCTGGCACGTATTGTAACTACATAGTTGAATGTTAAATGATTGTTGTCTGGGATGATTGGGGGAAATTACAGAGCAGGGATGTGGCACTGTCGTCTGTAAGGCGTTGCCCGCTATGAATTATATCGTAGCCGCTCTGCAGTCCAAGGTGCGATCGTGTAGGGAGATTGCTGAACTTCGCAAAATGGCCATCAGTGCGAACTAGTGTGGTGGGTTGCAGGCACACGGTGGTGTCGTGTCGCATCGTGATGCTCGTTTGTTGTCGTCACTGAGGCATTTTGGTGTATGTGTTGCTTTCGTCATTTACATTAATTACTCCTCGATCCACTTCTCTCATTTTATTCTAGCCGTCGTTCCCTTTCTTTAGTTATAAGTTCTTCTGCCTTAGTTTCTTTATTTCTCTCATTTCCTTGCTGAGCCTCATACACACGCTGTTTGAGTATGAAATCACTCGGTTTCGTGGTACATGTAGTACATTTCTTCTTGCTGAGGATACTGCGCCGTGTTTGTTTACTGCGTTCCTCGATGGAAGTGATTTTTATAGCCTCAAGTGAAGTTGACTGCGCCAGGGACTTGGTTGCTCCGAGTGGCTGCATCAGCACGCTACTTTGTGCCCCTTTATATCACCCAGGAGGGCACCTTGACACAGCAGCTTGCATGGGCCTACCTCCCAAGTACAGTCGACACACATTGAAGCAGCTGCTGTTTACGTCCTGTGGGTGCCGACACGAAATGTTGATTTGTTAATAGGTTTTTATTTCCCCCCTCCCCCGGTGGCGCAACGGCCCCTATTGGGCCAGGGCCTCCACATTATCGAGACTTCACGATCACACTCGGACACACCACACTCGGTAGTTCTCTGGACGAGTTATCAGAGCGACACACATACCTCTACCTGACAACACACAACATTCGCAAGAGACATACATCCATGTCTGCGGCGGGATTCGAACCCACAGTCCCAGGAAGCGAGCGGCCTCGCGGCAACTAGTATCGCCTTTCTTACTCCTACAACTGCAGGATGGTTAGATACAGAAGTGTACAGTCATACAGAGAGCCTCCCACATTTTGCGGCCGCCTTCAGGGAGGTATTCGACGAAGACATTCACAGCATTACCTAATTGTGTCATAGCTGTGCAATTGTGGTGTTAAAATCGGACGTTAGAATTGTACAGTTTTTAAGGCAATACGGCGCATGAATATAGATCTGCCGTTCCTGACTTGGCATGCAGTAAATGCTGAAATGTACGAAATCCGTGATTCAGGGTAGCCGATGTCTAATCTGAGATTTCAACTCGCCTCCTTTGGAGTGCGACTGTGGAGTGACAAAATATGCATCTCGATTATCGAGTTGAGGATGTTAATTCGCTGAATATCTTGTGAAATGCTATTTGCCTTCTGTGTTTTATTTACAAGTTCGTCTGGTCTTATTTGTTTTAACTGTACGGAATAACCAGTCAAAAGAATATGCATAAACTTCCCCGCTTCCTTCAATAAACAGCACCTCAGTAAAAGTTACTTTGTATGTTGGAACGTGTTTGTATAATCTTATGATCCCGGCACTGGTTATTAAAGGGAAGAATGCTTGGTGTTAAAGTGAAATATGGCGACTAACTGGTAGTACAGTCTGAAGGATGACCACGGCGATTTCCAGGCGCCGTTAGTAGAAACCGATGTGTGAATATCGCTAATATCGAAATCCCCCTTGACAGTGTTTATCTCAGATTTCGCACCTACGCTGTCAAAGGGAGAAAAAAACAAGCCGTCAAGGTTCACACACTTCGTTCGTTCTCTGTTTTGTTTTATCTCCTACATGCTTCGATCATGTTGGATCCTCTGCAGAGAGAAAGCTTTCGTGAATACAAATGACAGTCGTGGGTCGTTTGTCGCTATTTTAAAGTTTGTTAGTTAAACAGATTGTAATGTGTTAAGTTAGTAATAACGCCGTCCACTGTCAAATGTTTGGCCAGTTGATATATATATATATATATATATATATACAGGGTGTTTCACGACTTTAGGGCATAACTGCAGGAGGTGATTTCCTAGGTCTTTGATCAAAAAACGTTCATATAAACATGTGTCCGATTTTGGACGGTTACGGAGTTATGACCGT
>Ga0123354_10010834_pt1 | contig 14070 bp, 8 predicted proteins | sample TergutLab28metaG_2_FD_97872 | JGI IMG/M metagenome (GOLD analysis project Ga0123354, IMG submission 97872) | Labiotermes labralis P4 segment gut microbial communities from Petit-Saut dam, French Guiana - Lab288 P4 | ecosystem: Host-associated > Arthropoda: Insects > Digestive system > Gut ... | reverse complement strand
TTGAAGTACAGTGTGCAAGTGGACACAATACTACACACATTGCAGTATGCTGTGTAAGTGGACACAATACTACACACATTGAAGTACAGTGTGCAAGTGGACACAATACTACACACATTGCAGCAAGCTATGTGAGTAGACACAGTACTACACACTATGCAGTATCCTGTTAAAGTGGACACAATACTACACACATTGCAGTATCCTGTTAAAGTGGACACAATACTACACACATTGCAGTATGCTGTGTAAGTGGACACAATACTACACACATTGCAGTACAGTGTGCAAGTGGGCACAATACTGCACACATTGCAGTATGCTGTGCAAGTGGACACAATACTACATACATTGCAGTACGGTGTGCAAGTGGACCCAATACTAAACACATTGCAGTATGCTAAGTGGACACAATATTGCACACACTTGTACAGTGACCTCTTGTACATTAGTTTTTCTGTGTCCTGTAACATTGAAAACTGTTGTTCTGAGTATGCTGATGTATATTTCATTAATGGTTTCTGCAATTGGAATGCAACAAGTGCAGATGCAACATATCAAAGGCAGTTCCAGGTGAAGTTTCTCCGACTGAGGGCAAGTGGCATGTTTCTTTCTGCATTTACACTGGAGTATTCCAGTAGACAAAATGAGGCAAACATTTGTGACATGGCTGAAGGTAGTCTGTACCAAACTACTACAAGGATATCTTCACACCTTGCTATTACTTGCTTATTGGTGTAGCAGAATTAAATTTTGAAGCCTTGTATCCATCATTCAACCTAGTCAGCCCTGAGAATCATGTGGATATACTGTAAAGTTAACTGTTTTGCAAATGGATTGATGTTAAACCTGGAACTGTGCTCTAGAATTCTGTTCACCGATAATCACATTTTACTCATGAAGGTGTGAATAATACACATAACACACATCCCTGGTCTGCAGAAAATCCTCATAAAATATCTGTACATAATTTCCAGAACAAGAGCTCACTCATTATGTGACGCAAGGTTCTCAACAGACTGATTGGGTCTCATTTTAAAACACCATCTGAAAGAGCAAATGTACCTCAACTTTTTACACAATCAACTGCCTCTACTTCTTGAGGATGTTCTTTAGGTGATGTGACTCATGAAGAAGTTCCCCTACGTTTCAGCTGATGGGTGCCAGCCTTCTGGCATGGCACCTACCCTAGTCACTGGAATGTTAGAAGCAGATCACATGCTTTATCACCAAAATCTCCCCAGCTTAAACCTCCTGATATTATAAAATATAAGCAAAATATAGTCCAACGCAACTCAATGATATTATTAAGATGTACTCTTTCATTGTTACAACATGTTTCAGCTCTAGTTATGACGTATCTTAATCTACTTGATGAAGTCCACACACCATATTCCCAACAGAAACGTTCTACTCAAAAACAATGTCTTAATACAGTAACTCTCTATTAAGTACTAAGTATATACATCAATTACCAACAGCCAATGTGTAAGTACAAAATATCACCTATGACATGTAACAAAAATTGAATACACCCAGATTTTAAAACATAATGTTTACAGGTGCCATCACAAAAAAGGTCAACAAACTTCCGAACAATACCATCCACAGACCTAATGTTACGTCGTCCAAGAAAAATAAAACCACTGCATCAATGAAGAATCCACAAACACAGTTAAATAGAAATAGTTTCCTAATTTTGGGTACCCACATCACATTCCATCATTATAATATCCTGTAATTTTAATATTCTATATATAATAATATTTAACTTCCATTAAATTTATTTTAATGCTGTATACAGTGGAATCAATTTTACGTCAAATTTTTGTGATACAAGATCTTGTAGGCAACAATAACAACAGCATTGCTAATTGTATATTTTACCTTACTAAGAAACAGTATTCCACCTGAAGATGGCTCATAACTAGAGCCAAAACATGTCGTGACAAATATATCTTAATAAAATCATTAACTGAGTTGTGTCTGACTAAATTTTGCTTATATTTTATAATTCTATACAACACAATGGGAGTGTCTCACCTGAAAGAAACTCCTGATATTATCTTTGTGATCATGTAAAGTCTTTGGTTCTCAAACACAAGACACACAACTAACAACTGATTCACAAATTACTGGCAGCTGGTGAGTGAATATAGAACACTCCATACATTCTTGGAGGGCCATCAGTTCATTGCCATGAGCTACACAATATCTCACTGGTGACACAGCACAGTTTTAACAAGTCTTGTGGTAGGATTTATGCATAAACATGCGCGACTGTTGTGGAGTACATTTCCACTCTTCAGCTTAGCTCTCTAACTAAATTCAAACTGTAACTAACACAAATAGGACATATATAATTACAGAACTTTCATTACAAATCAAGGTGGTAAATCATCTGCAGTTTGTGCACTTCCTCTTGTTTATTATCATGCAACCTGGAAAACCAGAGATGTGACTAGTTTCCATGCTATTTCAAAGATCTTTCAACTGAAGTATGTTCCAAGTATCCCTGCGAAGTAGGCACTGTAAAGTACACCACAAAGCAATGTATTACCTTTAGATTTGTACTTACTTGGAATGCAGGAGAGAGGGTATCCCAGCGTGGTACAATTGGTCGCCCATTGGCTGCAATTAGATACAATGCTCGCAGAGGTGTTTCTTTTAAATAAGGAGGTTCACCTTCAATCATTTCTATCGCCATAATTCCCAGTGACCAAATATCCACTTTCTTTCCATACTGCTTCCGTGTTACAACCTATGACAAAAGAGGTTAAAAAAAATGTAAATCAGTCCCATTACAGGCCCGAGGTGCCCAGAGGGTTCCAGGAAGTTAAGGTTACCAGATTATGTGACAATGGCTCAGAATGATGGTAAGGTTGTCAGCTTACGTGCCAGCCATTTTTTACCCCCAGGAAATACTCCTGGTGCTCATTTCTGTTAGAGGCTGAGTCGACCCCAGGGCCATAGTGCGATCAGAAGGATTATGTCAATGAAAAATTCCAATGGCACCATCTGGAATCGAACCAGTGACCTTCCGCTTTGTAGTGCAGCACCTTAACCATTGTGCTACCACAGTCCCATAACAAAACAGGTGAGGGTTTTAAAACCTAGAAAAGATACCAAAGCAGCCATGCCCTATACCCAAATCACTATTACAGTGTTTGCTTACAAAGACTTTGGGAAAGAATGTAAAGCATGAGTATGACTGTGTGCTTGGTTTGGATTCAAATTCTATACCTCCCAGTTCCAGTCATATCAGGATAACCATTAAAATATCATCAGCCAGTTTCACTACTTGGCATTATGTAGGGTTCAGGAATAAATATATTCAGAAGTATTTCAACAACATGGGCCATCAACAGAAACAATGAAAATGCCTGAATAAACAAACCTCTGGTGCCATCCAATATGGAGTTCCAACCATAGTCTGCCTTTTCTCATCTCCTACAATATTGGCACAAAAGCCAAAGTCAGTGACTTTCACAGTTCCATCCATACCAAGCAGGACATTATCAGATTTGATGTCTCGATGAATTATACCCTGAAAATTACGTATAAAAATAAACACATGTTGTATTTACTATAGTAATTGCTTTTCTTTTCTCCCAGTTTTTGAACTCTAATAAGGGATGGCAAGAAGATATGTTTTGAATATTTTCCTTGGTATGGAAGTGGTGAAGAACTGGAATATAAAAACACACATATTTAAAGTTACAAATTTTATCAACACTGTAGTTATGTACTGTAAGTTACAGGAAGAAAATCTAAAATTTTCTGTGGCTATGAATAAGAATGATAACACCAATGGTCTATACCATCAGATTCTTTGATTTTACCCTTTGGCACCAGAATTTAAGTGTCCAGTGTGTACTCTGCAACAGACAAGGGATTTAAATGACCACCCATTCATTGCTTCACATGTTCATGGCTGATGACTTTAGGTGGTTTGATTTTCTCAGTAACATACTGCATGTTGACTACAGTCATGTTAAACATTAAAAGTCATCTTTTGGCACCAAGGGCTTAACAAAGAACAGTCTAATCTACCTCACAAATTTAACTGAGATGTACCCCACCTCATTGGAGAATGAACAGCGAATTCATACTGATTTCCAGGTTCTAATAATGTCCGTATCACAAAAGTAAGAACACATGCAAAAGCTCTTCTAAAAATGCAACCACCTTCTTCACAGCTAATTTGTGTATTAAAACATTTATTCCCTTCATATATTCCCACAGTGGATGAACTTCATATGATGCTGCCTACCGTTTACATTTTACTTACTGCTATTATGTTGGTGGTTTAATAAATTCCAATAGCTCAGATTATATAGGACTAAATACTGATTAATGAATGATAAATTGGAAGTGGTGTGGAACTGGTCACAGTCTGATGAGGTAGCATCATGACACTTGCCTGGGAGGGCCGAGGAAATGCACACAAAAAAAAAGGCAATAAGTTGGACATAAATTCACCTGTGCATATTTACTGCACAGAATATGTATAATATTACAATACAAAGTATTTGCTGTCAGGGAAAAGAAAAATGGAAATCTTGGGCTTCTACTGTGTGTAATTCACGTTGCTGACAGACATGGATAGCCAACACTGTCACATGTTTAAATATATCAGAAATAAGAAATTTATATTGTATCACTGTCATACTTACTTTTAGGTGAAGGAAATTGATGGCTTTTAACACCTCTTTGCACACAGCAGCTATCTGTTGCTCCTTCATGACAGTTTCTGTAACAACATCAGTTAGTGGCCCACCATCAAGCAGTTCCATTATAACCTGCAAGGGCAAACAGTTTGCGTTAAGCTCACAGATGTGATCATGTCTGTATGTGAATGGTATGTTCTGACAGATACGCATTTTGATATTTATTACTCTTGAAAATCAGCTTGAAATTCTTTTTTACCATGAACTATGTAGGACTAAGGCTAAATTGTGTGTCTGAAATTAATATCATAACCAGAAGCTTGGAATTAACTTGTAAAGTAACGCATCCTGTACATTACTTTGACAACACTCATTTCCTTATTACCAATTTGTCTGTGGGATGCAGGCACTAGATGAGCCGATACCTTTTTATAGTCGTTAATTATTTCTGCCGAGATCCTGAATAAGTAAATTTAATACTATCTTGCATTCGTTTGGTTTCTTCACATCCTGGACAATTAGAATGAAGTGAATGATGTTTCAAAACAAAAAAATCAGCATTTAAAATTCACTAAAATTCATTCTGTGGCATTAAAACTTTATAGTTGATGCCTACACGTGATTAAAATTTTTAAATTCTTATACTGATTACAAGTATGCACCGAGAGACATGTATGTATTTGTAAAAATGAAAGATGCGACAATAAACTGAATTACAGTGTTTCTGTAGGGTCTTTACAGGAGATGAAAATCATGAACATTCACTACGTCATGTCACTGCACACCACGTTTACCCCTGCCTGACTGCCTCCAACACTCAGGGTAACTGGAGCATATAGCAGGTTCTTGTTGCCATACAGCAAAAACTATGACACTTCTAGGACGTTCATTTATTATCACACACACACATTTTTATACTTATATAGACTTTCTATGTCTGTTGTTCCTACTGCATAAATATCAAGGTAGTCGCACCAATCTGTGTTTACTTGCTTTCAAAATACTATCAATGAGGAAACTACAATCACAATATTTTCTCAACAAAACTTCCACTACTCTGGAAGGTGGCTAATTCCAAAGGTGACAGGCTCATAATGCAGAAGTTCATACACCGTTGCTGTCTGCTGGGGTGGGTATGGAAATTTTAGTGCATGGTGTATGAAAAATGTATTATTTGAACATAAAAAGATAAAATTACTAAATAAACAGAATTTTGTGGAAAATAAAACTGAGATTATACAGCCTGTCTTAAAATGTAGTAAATTTCATTGTTACCTAAATGTATACAATTAATTTCTATGGATGTTTTCCTATGTGCGTTTGCGACATAGGTTTTAAAAAAGTTCACAAGTATATGAAGGGTAGACTAGAAATAAGTTCTTATGTAATCAGTGACAGAAATGCAAAATAACCAATGCAGTTGACATAATTATGCAGTATATCTGCGTTTCATTACGATAAAAGGTGGCAAATTACAAGTGAATACAGTCATGGCCGTCAGTAGTGGCACGAATGTTACAGCTCCTTTAAAAACCAAAACCATAGTAACGACTCCTGATCTTAATCCACCAACCACAGGTTTCATGTAATACACACACACAAGTACTATGCTTTGCTAATAAATGGAACATTAATTTCTAAATACCCAGAGATGGTCATGAATCAAATATGCATCAAGGAAATTGACGAGGTTTTCATGGTTAAACTCCTTCATAACTCTTATTTCTGTTAGTATTAGTTCCTTTCGAGGTTGTTTTGAAAGATCGATATCCTTGACAGCCACTCGCTGATTGTTCGTGGTGTCAGTAGCTATGAACACAGTTCCAGAAGCCCTGAAAATCAGAAACAGAACCCACAAATAACTCATTTATCAATTAAAGATATTACTGAATTACACAGTAATTTATCCCACAGTTGGATCAGTAATGGCATTAAACAATCTTCAGTAACTTTGATTGATTATGGAAAGTTCTTGAATAAAGGCAGAGTTTGTTGTTTATGAAATGCAAATGTAAGAGGCAAAAACTGAGCAAATGTGTCAACACTGCTGAACTGTGCACATATGTGCCAACTTTATTTTATGCAGCATCTCCAGGAAGATTTGTTACATGGAATAGAGACATATTTCACAGGATATTAACATAATCTAAGTCTGTAAGATTCAAATGATAGTATATTACACTTGGAATCATTCACTGTATGGACTTGTCCATTATCTCATCTTAAAAATAATCATAATGAATTAATAAAAAAATTACGTAATATTAAATAGTATATGTCAGCACAATCATTTTACTACTCAAGGTAATTATAAGGCTACATGTTTCGACTATAGATTAGTCATCCTCAGGCGTATTTTGTCAATTGTGTACTGTACAAGCAGAAGACAAGGAGAAATTTACTTACCCTGCACCTAACTCTTTGCTTCGTTCAAACCTTCTATAAGGATCACCTGGGTGACATATTCTCCTTAATTGAGCGAATACTTCTTCATCAGTCATCTTCTGGGTGATGGTTTCTTTCTTTCTTAGTACTGCACTGTCACATTCTGCAAAAAGTGGCTCATCTCCAGTTTCAATACGAATACTGTCCTCAACTAATGCCAAGTTCTTCAAAGCCTCATCTAGAGCCTCATCTAAATGTTTCTTCTCTTCATTTCTGTCCTGAAAGTACAAACCTACTTCAACTACACCAAACATCAACATTACTTATGTTAATTCTGTTTCTTAGGTTACCTATGTTCATACTGAACACACAATATATTCAGAAATTTAACATTCAGAGGACCATGCATCATGATATATTCCTATAATAAAAGCCAACAAGATGCACTATTTCTCAAATTTATTTTGATAAAGTACTCTACATGTGGGGGACCACGGTAGCACAGTGGTTAAGGTGCTGTGCTACAAATCGGAAGGTCGCTGGTTCAATTCCGGATGGTGTCACTGGAAATTTTCATTGACATAATCCTTCCGATCACACTATGGCCCTGGGGTCGACTCAGCCTCTTAACAGAAATGAGTACTATGAGTATTTCCTGGGGATAAAAAGCGGCCGGTGCGTAAGGCCCATAATCTGGGAACCTTAACTTCCTGGAACCCTCTGGGCACCTCGGGCCTGTAATGGGACTGATTTTACTCTACATGTTTCGGACAGATCTACTCTCCATCATCAGCAGCCTCCATCCTGACCTCGCTAGCAGACAGTCAACAGAACTAGCATGACAAATATCTATTGCTGTGTATACAGTGTTGAGACTCCTGATGATGGACAGTAGATCTGTGTGAAACATGTAGAGTACTTTATCAAAATAAATTTGCAAAATAGTGCATCTCATTGGCTTTTATTATAAGAATATTCAGAAATGTTGAATTATTGAAATATGCAATGTATAAAACTGACTGAACAGTTACATATGAAATGAAATGAAATGTCAAATATCATTCATGTTGATGATAGTCACAACTTTATTACATACCTGCGATGCAAATCGTGCTGGTTTCTTGGGTGGTACAGGAGGCCTTTCCTTTTTAATGGGCAAAGGGGGTGCTACCGGCTCTTCCTGGGAAGGAGGTGCTTCTTTACTCTGAGATAGAGATCCATCTTTATTTTGTCCTAGAAGAGAATGCGCACAATAAGCTAACGGAATGTCTCCTGAAAAGACCAGCCTTCTGAAACCAAACTTGAAAATCCTTTGTGAACTTCTGAAAACTGGAATCTTTTCAGCAGTAGTACAATACCTCAGTGCCTGGCTGAGCTCAACTTATTGCCATTGAAATTCTGCCCATGATACAAGGAATTTGCATATATCCAGCGGTGTTATTTGGTTAAGCTATATTCCCCTGCACCAATAAGTGGACTACAGGAAAATATATGTAATTATGTTAGCGTAACTTTCATTTTCTTCAACTTATATGGTGACATGCTACGCTGTAGTGCATTTGTTACGTGGTAGTTGTAGACAGGCATTATAGGCATCATGGTGTCTCCTGCAGTTTTGGGTAGGTGCTGATTTTATCAGAGCCTCAAGGATAGGACTGTGATTATCTCACAAAACAAACAGCATTGAGCTGTAGCTCTTGTTTCACACTTTCATAAATGTAATAATTCTTCCAAAACATTGTAATATGTGTTCTTATTATCAGTTCCAAATATATTGTGTACTTCTGTCGTCTCATGTGAGTGTCTGGCACTAAGAACATGCTGTGCACATCCAGTCTTTCCCTCTTGTCTTTAAAAACTTGAAGGTGTGCCTTACATCTTGAACCAAATGTAACCTAGTGTTCAATATTAGTCTTATTATTTGTCTGTGGGGTTAAAATTATATTATGGTATGGACTGGCTTTTAGAATGTTTGTGACTAAGTTTCTTTATGCCTTCGTTTAAAACAGGACAGGCTTTCAGTCTATTAGTTGAGAGGTTTACACCATCAATCATATCTCATACAGGAGGGCAGGAATCATTATGTTTGTGGTTGTAACTTTTCAGCAGATGATCCACTGCAATTATCCGGGCTCCCTGCCACCACATAAACCCTTAAGTATAACAGTTAAAGTGTCTTGATGGACAGACTGTGGGCACTGTGGACATACTTGACCTGTGTGTAGAAAATTGGGACTGAAACGTAATCTGCCTACTGCTGTACAGGTGAGTAACAGGTCCCACTGTCCTACTAAAAAAGTGTAACATTTTATTCTTTTCACTCTTACAAATTAAAAACATTTCAAAATCATAGACAAGTGGGTCATAAAAATTCAAATTGTTGTCTCACTTAAGATTTTTGCCCCAAAGAATTTAATAGCAGCAAGTCCCTTAAAATATCCTAATGGGGTTTTGCTGTGATACAGCTACATTCGGACTGATACGACAGCCATTTTCCCCAACAGTAATCATGTAACCAAAAATTATATACATTTTTCATTCTTTACTCCTTTAGAAATATGTAATTCAGCAACTTAGCTCATACATTTAGCCATTTATCATCCAGTTTGTTTTTGTTCAAGATAAATAATTTCACTGTTTCTTTAATCTTCACTAAAGAAATTCAATTTAAAAACAATACAAGTTTTATATGATATTCATGTTAAGAAGAAATCATGTAACTTCTGTACTTCAAACAAATCTACTTCTAAGACATTAACAACAATAAAAACAATGACAATGAAACAACAACAGTATGCAGGTACAGCAACAGGCACTCCAACAGTCTCTCCATTTATCATATGAGGAGTGCCCTAGACTCCAAATAAAAAGCATCTGAAAGAGAACTAAGTGACTTCTTTTGCAGAACATTTGTACTATTAGAATCTTTCATGTAGCATATATGAACTAAAAATATTCATTGGCAGTCAACCATGTCATGGTTCAGCCAAATACAGATCTTTCTGGGACATTATCCTTATCATCATGGTAAATGGGGGGAATGACTGTTGAGTCCATACATACAGGTGGCACAAAAGCCACTTGCCTCTACTTTCAAGTGACTTTTGCACCACCTGTATGTGTGTGTGGGTGGTGGTGGTTGTGGTAGTGAGGGGTCAGCCAAGTGTCAGTGCTAGTGTGTTTGGTAACAGGACAGCACAGTCAAGCTGAATGGTCCTAATTGCGATCCGACACCTGAATCTGCAGTGCCGAACATCAAGAGTGGTGCTGATCTGCCAATTGGCCTTCATCTGCTGTAACTTAACCGCACCCCACAGAACCATAGGAGTAATCGGTTAGGCAGGTTTCACACTGTGCCCTGTGGTGTCCTCCTCCATGCTGAAGGCACTGGAGAATAACAGTCTGTCCACAAACCTGTCCTGTTTGGTGTAAATCTGATGGCACCAAATAGGTAAGCCCTCTTCCCTATTGTTGAGTGTAGCTAATTTTTGTCACCTCTTTGACAAGTCAGTATGTACCCTGATGTTTTGACTATATCTCAGTAACCTCAAACTTGATATGATGACCTCATTCATTGCCACGTTCAGTAACTGCAGACCTGTCAAGCTAAACAAGCATACACACCAGGCATGTTCCTTGCATTGTCATATCTGTCCCACATACATTTTTCCACATCCAAAACACTCCCAACACAAACAGCAGTCTCTTTTGTTTGTGACGGTATATTAAACCATCTCACCCCACAAAATGTGTGCAGCCAAGTGTCATTCTGTTTTGTATCAGCTTTATGGTGTTAATGCAACCATAAATTAACCACAAAGCACAAACTACAGAATTTCTGGGATGTGCTACTATGAATGGATCACCTTGTTGGAGGGTCTTTATTCTGTTATGCAAGTAACCTAAGTAAAACAGGCAAAATAAAAGCACTGCACAGGGATGTATGGCATGCAAAAAAAAAATACCTAAAATGTTTTCAATCTCCTCTGATTCTTCTTTTATTGCCTCTTCTGTGACAAGTGGTTTAAATGTTCCACTTTGTTTCTTCTTAATTGAATAATTATAGTATTTAATAGCTTGGATTGCTGCTCCTGGATTTGCATTTTGTTCTTTCCGTCTGTAAATGAAAACAATTGAAACATTAAACACATATAAAAAGGTAAAGCAGTCCCATTACAGGCCTGGACAGGCCCAGAGGGTTCCAGGAAGTTAAGGTTCCTAGATTTCGTGACAACGGCACACGATGGTGGTGAGGTTGTCAGCCTTACGCACAGGCCACTTTTACCCCCAGGAAATACTCCTGGTACTCATTTCTGTTAGAGGCTGAGTCGACCCCACGGCCATAGTGCTATCAGAAGTATTTATGTCAATGAAGAATCCACTGACACCATCTGGGATCGAACCAGCAACCTTCCAATTTGTAGCACAGCACCTTAACCACTGTGCTGCCATGGTCCCCCCATTAAACATAAATACATGATATTATTTGAAACAAAACTTTGTTTACACATTAATGGCTTTGCCACACACGTGTTCCTACCTGAATGCAGTGAAATCTCATCATTACAAGCTTGTTACACACACACCAGTGGATTACTGGTGCCCATTTCTCAGTTCTCTAAATTGACACATTTTATTTAGCACAGAAACCTGGTCATGTTATGACTTATACTTCATATGACTGAAAGTTCACTGGTTGAACACAGAAGTCATGAGACTACAAAAACAAAGGGAAGGCAGAGTAAAGAAGAAAAGAAATCTATACACACAGATTAACTAATGTACAGTTATATCTTAACATTCCAGTCAGAGCTATTACTTAAAAATTTTATCAGCAAATAACACATGCATGAAGCACACACATTATACAATAATATTCCAATTGTTGATAAATAGGTGAAGGTACTTTTGGCCATAAATTTAAAAAATGTCTGTCTGCTTGTTTTTGCACATCATTTACTGTACAGATGACAGAAAGGAACAAAAATAAGGAACAAAAATCACAATTAAGTGATTAGAAATAACATACACTTTCATGACTGTACAAAAACATCTGGTATATTTAATATGCAAATAGACTGCAGTGTTTGTAAAAATATATATATATATATATATATATATATATGAATGGTGAGGTAGTAGTGATGGAGTTCAGACATGTGAAAAATATTTCAGGATGTGAACAGAACATACCAAAAGTTCTACATGATAGGTTAACTATTACAGCATTGGATGTTTTCAGTTATTCACACCATGCTTTTCCTTTCTTACATTCAGATGGGAGTTGGCACCTGATATGAAGGGTGTTTTGTGATCTGTTTTATTGTATTTTAATAGTGTATTTTGTTGGTTTTTAAAAATATGGGCTCATTGTATATGTCATAGTCCACCATTACGAAGAAATTCTACAATAACTTTGGCATCCTATCCAGTGGACAACCATAACCAACAAGAACGTGTGAAGAAAGAAGATTCAGTAAACTTCATTCCTACCATAGTAAATGGCATCACAAAGAAAACCACTATCTCAGAAACGATGCTTGAAGTTAGTGAAGTGTATAGTGAAGTGAACGGTGATACAATAGATGGGATTATAACTGATCTAAAAGAATCCAACAATATTCATCAAAATAAGAAGCATCCATCTTCACAACATCAAGTAGTTTTAATTGGAGACAGCAATATAAGAGGTTATGTGAGTTCTTTAGAACCATTATTGAATAGTAATTACAGTTTATATAGTGTTATGAAACCAGGGTCAAGTACCAATGAATTAGGAAAATCAGCAACTGAAACGATTAGTTATCTTAACCATAATGACATGATAATACTTTGTTATGGAACCAATGACTTTGACCAAAAAAGTAAAAAAAAATCTGAAAAAGACACTGTTTTGCACCTTCCAGAATATTAAGAAATTCATAATGAATAATAACCACACAAATATACTGTTAATGAACATACCTTTTCGATATGATATAATTAATGTGTCTTATGTTAATAAGACGCATTCTACAATTGAACAGAAAGTTACAGAAATTAGTAAAAATTAATCCACATTCCAACTTTCTAGAAACAAGCAATGATAGGAATTTATTTACAAACCATGGTCTCCATCATAATAAACAAGGTAAAAACCTAGTTAAGTTTCAGTTAGCTTCCTTCCTTCTAATAACATTTGCTCAAAATACCACAAAACATATTCCTCTAGAATGGCATGAGACAGGTATTGCAATAAATGATAGTGAGGTTACAAAGGAATGTAAGGTTCCCAATAGAAACTCTTGTCATAACAGGAAAATACCAGTTACAAGGACGAAAGATTTTTTATGGATAACCTAAGCTCTAAAAGAATAATCAGTGATTCTAAGAATGCCGACTCAAATTTTAAGAGCAATATTAACCTTATTTCTTCTAAAGTAAATAACTTTGATGTGGATAATAATACTTTTATGTCATCTAGCACCCCTTTAAATAAACTTAGGCCTAATAATTTTAAAATTTTGCATCAGAATATACATGGAATATTCCACAAAACTGATGAATTTTTAATTTCATTAGAAGAGACTTCTCCCCAAGTTCTTTGTATAACTGAGCACCACTTACGTACGGATGAACTAAATAACATTAATTTAGGCCACTATATCTTGGGTTCACAATATTGTAGACAATCCCTTAAGCAAGGTGGTGTCTCGATATTTGTTTCTAGTGATATTCAGTTTCATACCATTAACCTTGATCACTTTAATAAAGAGAAAGATTTAGAAATTTGTGCTTTAAGGATAGGCTTTCCTCATGAAAATTTAATAATAATTTGCATTTATAGATCTCCCACTGGAAATTTTAAACATTTCATAAATCAATTAGAAGTCATTCTAGACAGTTTATACAAAGTATCTACTCACTTAATTTTATGTGGTGATTTTAATATTAATCATTTAGAAGCATGTAACAGGACTAACCAACTAGGATCCCTTTTGGCCTCCTTTAATCTTTTTGGTACTGTAACCTTCCC
>Ga0123354_10010833_pt1 | contig 14073 bp, 5 predicted proteins | sample TergutLab28metaG_2_FD_97872 | JGI IMG/M metagenome (GOLD analysis project Ga0123354, IMG submission 97872) | Labiotermes labralis P4 segment gut microbial communities from Petit-Saut dam, French Guiana - Lab288 P4 | ecosystem: Host-associated > Arthropoda: Insects > Digestive system > Gut ... | reverse complement strand
TACGCGCCACATGCCCAGCCCATCTCATTCTTCTCGATTTTATCACCCGCACAATATTGGGTGAGGAGTACAGATCATTTAGCTCCTCGTTATGCAATCTCCTCCAAGACAATATAGTTCAATTAAATCACTAATGAAAAAAGTGTGCATTTTGTTGGTTTTCCTTACATGCACAATATGAACCTTCACAGACGCGAAACCCCCAAACAATCAAAACCTGTTTACACGCACCGAAACTGGTATTTTCGGAAATATGCAAACCAGCCAAAATTTCGTTAATGTCACTATTAGGAGGAGATTAAATTCTGGGATCGCGTGCAACAATTCTGTTGAGAACACAAAACTGCACTTTTCTGGGTTATTACGCAGCGAGTAGTGGAAATTTCTTACCAACGTTTCGGGAAAACTTATCGGTCCCATCTTCACGAAAGTTCGGCAAGGTATTACCACAACACGCTGCGTAATAACCCAGAAGAGCGCAGTTCTCATCTACTTCGTGGCGGAGGCTTGAAATCACGTACCGCCCAGAATATTTCGTCTCACATCCTGCTACCGACGACGGTAAAGATTAATACATACAAACATGTAATTTTACCTGAAGCTTGTATGGGTGTGAAACATGGTCTCTGGTTTTTTTTTTATTGTTACACCGTGCATGTTGTCGAGTCACTCAATTATTATACCAACCAATGCACTTATATAAAATTTACACATTAAAACACTAAAACTGCTGCGACATGTTTCGGTCCTAAGACCATCATCAAGGAGCTGTATTTCTTTGCCTTGTTAAAGTCACATTAAGAGCCATATTAAAACCAGTCATAAATTAACTTCGTTGTACTAGGCATGCTGCCACAATATCCTACTAGCACAACGAAGTTAATTTATGACTGGTTTTAATGTGGCTCTTAATGTGACTTTAGCAAGGCAAAGAAATACAGCTCCTTGATGATGGTCTTAGGACCGAAACATGTCGCAGCAGTTTTAGTGTTTTAATGTGTAAATTTTATATAAGTGCATTGGTTGGTATAATAATTGAATGGTCTCTGGTATTAATGGAAGGGCATAAGCTGAGGGTTCTACTACTTTCCCATAACACGGATGGAAAAGCAGAAGAATGGAAAAAAGAAATCAAATATATTATTGTGATTACTACGATCAACATAAAATTGGTCAGTCAAGCAGCAAGCCTGGAAGAGGCCAGAATCCACGTCACATTCAAGCATAACTGTGTTTACCGCGAAAATTACGCGATGGTCAAAATGTCAATGGGGCGTATTTTCGTTTCAGTGTTAGCCAGCGAATCGCGCGGTGGCATCTGTGTGCGCGCACTGCCGGACACCCGTATTATTTATTACACTCCTAAATCAGTTGATGCCATACAACTGCTGCAACTGTGGGAGAGCGTCGTTCGACGTGATTGTAAAGGTGCAATCCACACCAGAGTGCCCACAGTTTCCACAATCGTTCCTTGCATTCAAATGTATAAACCAGGGCGCTCTGAACCTCGTTGCTGTGGTGACTGCTTTCTGTCTGTATTCTTGTTACTCTCGTTATTCGACTCTTCGCCCTCTCAGTACGGTACAGGCTATCAGATGGACGATCTGGTTTCCATTCTCCAGATCGTTCAGACTGACTCTGAGGGCCCAGGCTGCCTCTTCTTCAATGGGTACCGGGGGGGGGGGGGCGTTTCTGCTAAGGGGAGAGCGGTAGAAACTGAAGCTGACAATTCACTTCCATCCAAAGCCGAGGTTAAGAATTATTAGTGGCATATCTCCAATTAGCTGGGCGCGCGGAAGCCCAGTTGGTTGAGGCACTGCGCTGCAAGCCGGAAGGTCGCGGGTTCGATTCCAGATGGTGTCGGAATTATTCATTGACATCCTTCCGGATGCACTATGACCCTGGGGTCGACTCGGCCTTTGACAGAAATGAGTACCAGGAATATTTCCTGGAGGTAAAGGCGGCCGGTGCTTAGGGTTGACAACCTTACCAACATCATGTGCCGATTGTCATGAAATCTGGGAGCCTCAACCTCCTGGAACCCTCAGGGCCTGTCCAAGCCTGTATAGGGATTGCATTACTCTTAGGGGCCGGGATAGCTCAGTCGGTATAGCGACTCGCTATGGGCTGGACGGTCCGGGATCGAATCCCGGTTGGGGGGCGAGATTTTCCGCACCAGTCCAGACCGGGCCTGGAGCCCATCCAGTCTCCTATATAATGGGCACCGGGTCTTTCCTGGGAGTAAAGCGGCCGGGGCGTGGCGTTGACCACCCACCCCCATCTAGCGCCGAGGTCAAGGAAAGAGCAGAGCTACACCTCTTCTCCTCTGGGCCTTCGTGACCTGTTGTAGGGTGAACTTTACTTCACCACCAATTTGCCATACGCCTCCACTGCGTGCAAGGAACATCCGTTTCTCCTTCACATCAAGAAACTGCAACGTACGAACCGCCAGTACCACAAAGTTCATGTTGCGTTTTGCCTAAATCCATCCAGCGGTTGAGTTTGAACTTGTGCACAGCGGGCAGACAGGCCATACCCATACCCATTCCTTGCATGTTGTGCAAGAGGGACAAAGGAACGCGCTAACAACACTGCAGCCATCTCCAATGAACGTCACTCATTTCCTTTTGTTGGTGCCAAGTCTACTGTTATTGCCTCTGTATTACGTACTGTTTACTGCTGCGATTACCTTCAGACATTTCTGGCGCCTGACACATCTTCAGCTGTTTATCGGGCAACAAACAGCCTGATTCAGGGACGGCCGAACTCACCCAAGCAGTGTTTAGCATTCCGCGCACATCGCTAACACATAAGCAATTATAATTAGTTCATATTTAACAAACAAAGCGCTGAAAAAATGTTGCAAACGAAAGTTAAAGAACGTAATTAAGCTTTTTATAGTGAGTGCTGAGGTCATCGCGACGGTATCACGGTTACGGTCTTCTGGAATGTGACGCCGTGTAGTTTGGGGAACAGGTACCGACGTTTCGGATGAAATTGCCTCCACTATGGGGGGGGGGCAGTTTGTTTCAGATATGCAATCTATATTTTATGCAATGGACACATGTTCTGTATCATGAACGGTAACTACATACCCCTATTAAAAACACAATTTACAGCTCTGCACGTTACTATTCGGCCTTTCAATTACGCCATCATCAGCCTTATTCACGGTCAACAGCTTAACCCAAAAGACGAAAACCAGTAACCTGAAGATTTGTAAAATGTGTTGTGCCTTACGAAGTTTTGCACAAGCACGCACACATACAGTGTAGAACTCCGCTTACCCAGACGCTGGTTATCCGGAACGCCAATTGTCCGGATCGGCTGGCCCTTCGGGTAAAAATGTCCAGAATTTACAAAACCAACTTGCCTTGAAATTCCGGTTATCGGATCAAGTACAGTACAATACTATGGTTTCTAGAACTTCAAATCAGGCGTGGTCGAAAGGTTTAGACGCAGGTACTGTACATACTGTAAATAGTAACAGCCGAACTTCAAACTGCCACTGTAGCCTATTTTCAAAGAAAAATAAAAATTTCCAGATTTTCAGCATAACCAGATGGCAGGCCGTACCTATCAATCCGGATAAGTGGGTAACAATCCAACTGCAGTAAATAAATATTATTATACTCTCTCTCTCTCTCTCTCTCTATATATATATATATATATATATATATATATATATATATATATATATATATATACACACACACAAATATATATGACTGAATTACAACGGGAATATCTGGACTATAAACGAAAGATAACGTTCGATTTGAATATCTTGTGCAATAAGTTTCGTACATTGCGATCCGCTTCGAAAAGCCGGCGCAAAATGGCGGAGTAACTTTAACCCTAAAACGCCACACTAAATTACAAACTTACAATTTAAAACAAAAGGAGAATACTTCGCGTGACCTACGGTTACTTTCTGCACTCAACTCACATGTTTCGTTGTTTCATCCACGGAGTTAAGAATGCAGTTGTGACAGCGCTTAGCGGTGTCAAGGTTGTAGGTCAGAGGTTAACCCTGCGTTCCGCTGGCCACTTGTGGCCCTCGATGGTTTCTTAAGTGACCCGTTAAGCCTTCAGTAAAACATAATATCAATACACGGAATATATATTAATATTACGCTGTCACAAAACAGGCAATGTGCGCATAATGTAACACTGAGACGCGTGCGTGTTGCAGTGAAAAAAGCAGAACTACACTACATGTGTTTCTGTAGCCTTAGGTATCCAGCATGCGATGCGCATGCGCCATATTGTCATCTGTGGTCTGCCCCGCTCTACAACATTTTTCCACATTTTCTCATAAACGGCACGATTTTCGAAAAACAGTTGTTGAACATAAAATGCGTGTTTCGTTTTTCTCTACAAACGCTGTCCGAAATATTGTTCATTCTAAGAAGAAAAGAGCGAGATAGATCGAAAATGCACATTGGTCTTCATGTGATGTACCTGTTATTCTTGTCCGATTTTAATGGAACTTGAATTTTCTCGACAGATTTTCGAAAAATCCTCAAATATAAAATTTCATAAAACTCCGTCTAGTGGGAGCCGAGTTTATCCATGCGGACGGACAGACATGACGAAGCTAATAGTCGCTTTTCGCAAATTTTCCAACGCGCCTAAAAACCACTGTGCCACTTCGCCAAACAGCTCATGTCTGAGTGCCCCGCGAAAAGGTTTCTATAAATCACTCCGTGTTTTAAGTGCACAACTACTTCGGGCAAGCTTCATCGTGCTGCTTGCGTACGGCATGTACCGCAAGTTACGGATCCGCGCGGGTTGCAACACACTTTAAATCCGGAGTTTTCAGCTTTACTTAAGACAATGTTCTCATCGAAGTAATAAGCAGCTGGTGCATCAGCAATTGCACGTAAACATAATGAAATTCGAGGACGCTAAATCCAGGTTCCCTTCTTTACCCATTCGACAAGAGGCTGCTGGATGTACCAACATCATAATCCCCACCCTATATGTTTCTCGCAGAACAACACCAAACTGTTATCAAATCCGTTGTGTAAGCTGAAAGGTTAAATGGCGCTGACAGCGACATGGCTCTGACTTTCACATACAAGTTAATCTAAAGCTGTCCCTAGACCAGTGGTTCTTAACCTTTTTTTGTGCCATGGACCCCTTTGACAGTCTGGTGAAACCTACGGACCCGCTCTCAGAAAAATGTATTTAAATGCATAAAGTAAAATACATAGACGTAGAATCTAAATTTGTGCATTACAATCTATATAACAGATCGTTTTACAAAGGAAACCACTTACGCCCGAATACAGTTTTAAGAATATTAAAAAATAAATGTGTAATATGGTAGTACAATGCTTTATTATTATTATTATTATTATTATTATTATAATAAGTCAATAATATGACAAAAAATAAATATAAAGTATAGGCAAGTTGAAATTACATTTTATTTTTAGAAGACCTTGCAGTGCGAAGACAAACGTATTCTAGTTGCCCTTTCCTAGGCTACAATAATTTTAGACCGTGCGGTTTACTGAAGTTATCAAACACTTTTGCAGTCTACAGGCCATATATTACTTCGTTGCCTACATTCACTATTGCACGAAGAGCGAAATTTCAGTCAGAGTTCAGTGAAAATAAAATCGTAATTTTATTCCCACCATCCAAATTCACGGACCCCCTGACATCAAGCTAATGGACCCCAGGTTAAGAACGGCTGGCCTAGACGATCAATATTATTGCCTCGAATTAATATTCTGCAACATTTTTCTCCCTAGACAACTTAATATTATCGTGCAGTATTTCATTTGGTTCGTGGGTTACGAGGAAACATGTTGAGTGATACAGATGCTGGTTGTACGGTCATTGCTTTAGCTCTGTGTTCAAAAAGAAAAAGAATCGCCGCTGGATCAAAGAGTAGTGTACAAACGAAGACAATACACACACGAAAATCTCACGACATTAACGCTGAGTAATCCAAACGACTAAAATTCTTTTTGGCGACTCGACGGTCCATCATTTTATCGTATAGTCAAAATTTACCCCTACAATCGTTAAAACTAACCCTGAAATAAGAAAAGCAGTCAGTCACTCAGCGTTTATCCATCACGCTACGATCTGGACACAAGAAATGCTTCTGAAAACGTGAAATTCATAAGGGTTACATCTCAATCATTTGTTATTATTGCGCTGGCGACGTGTTTACTGTTTGGCGGACAGACGGTAACGGAATGAATATTGCGCAGTACTGCCCACAGATTGCTCACTCTTTTCATTTGCACAACATTATACAACACGGCCAGTAACAATGTGCAATATTAATTATTGTTTCTACACAGAAATTTACAATCACAGCCTCCGTTTGGACAACAAACAAATTTCGCTGCGTCAGTTTATACTTTTAAACTCTACATACTTATCATTTCCGTAATCAACAGACCTTGGGGTCACACTTACTTGTGTGTAGAAACGCCGCTATCTGAGGCCACGAGGGCACATTATCTAGCAAGAATAACGCCAACAGCCGTAACTTCCAGCAGTGACACGGCAACAACAAGAAGAAAACGAATTCATATGACACAAGACTTGTCACCAGAATTCATTCACAACGGTATTTATTTTCTTGTTTATACCCAGGGTTACACAAATAATCACCGGGCCTGAACCACGGATACGTGAAGCCTTATAACGGAGTACGAGAAATAGCCTGTATGTCGTACGAACACAGGTAGCAGGGATCCAAAAACGTCCTGACAGAATTTTTGTCTAAATTTTTCTTTGATGCAGGGTACCCTAATACAATTGAAAATTAAAAAAAATCTATGCCTCTTGTCCGCTTATACTGCATTATAACACGTATTAAATAAAAATAAATTAATCACCGAAAAGGGGAATATGGGAGTTTCAGTGTGGGGCCAAGGGATTCGTCGTGTGAAAAATTATCAGAAATGTGGCTGTAATTCGGGGTAGGTTTTCGGAAGAGGTCACTGAACTCCGTGTCATGCGCAGTACATTTTCCGATCGTGACTACCGGAAAATTCAACAATGATTCCTAATACTACATCCCTCCACAAACGGTGGGTGGGGGTTGGGCCGGGATGGCGTAGTCGGTTTAGCAAGTCGTTACGGGCTAAACTGTCCGGGGATCGAATCCCGGTGAGGCCAAATTTGCCGTACCCGTCCTAACCGGCCCAGGGGCCCACCCAGCCTTCTATACAATGGGTACCGGGTCTCTTCCCGGGGAGTAAAGCGGCCGGGGCGTGGCGCTGACCGCCCACCCCCATCTCCCCCTCTGGAACTTCATGGCCTCTTCTAGGGTGAACGCCACAGACTGGGTAGGATTCGATGCCTCTGGAATAGGCCTATGGCGCTGAGTGGATGTGCAATTGGATCCGGAAACGCAATCCTCAGCTACACCCACCGTGGAACCTCAAAACCCGGCAACAAAGCTCTTAACTGCGTCTCTTGTGGTTTGTTGAGACTCCAGTTTCATCCTTTTAATGCAGTGTTCTGTAACAGTACGAGTGAAGCAAGTAATGTACAGGATGGCTCAGAGGTTACTTGACACGGCCTTTCTGGCGTAAAACAGCGAGTGTCATTTGACTTCTGCGCTACTCCCCATGTATTTCAGTTTGTAATAATACTGCAGAGCGAAGTTTTGCCTATGCATGCGGTACACAAATTGCACTTGTGACCATTTTTGGTTATCAAATAACAATGAATAATTGAGTGTTAATGTTTGTTTACTATACGGGAGGGGTCCTCTATAGTTTCTTTCTTTCTTTATTATTCTGACCTCTTCCTACACAATCTTGCTAGGTGTAGTGGGTTATTGTTGTGTCACACTCAATGACACACACACACACACGCACTCGGTAGGATTCCTCTGGACGAGTGATCAGCCCGTCGCAATAACCTCTACCTGACGACACACAACACTCACAAGAGACAGATATCCACGGCCCCGGCGGCATTCGAACCCGCAATCCCAGCAAGCGAGCGGCCATACACCCACGCCTTAGACCGCGCGGCCCCCGTAGTTTCCATTCTTTATATTTCGCTTGAGTTCAAGTGTATTCTGTTGCAACTAATGCACGAAGTAAATGGAAAAAAAGGCACACAGCATACTCGTATTTTGTTTGGTAAGCTTTTTTACACAAAAAAGAACGCATCAGAAATCACTCTAGCATTACATTTTCGTGATTTCCTTTGTATTTTTGCAGCGTGGGATTAATGTAATTAGACGTTCCTTATGCTATTCCACGTGACTTCCTGCGATATCTTGAAATACCAAGTTGTGACGCAATTCGAAGACTCAAGTTAACGGCGAATACTGTTCGGCAGTGTTTGCGGTGAGCAAGGCATTAGTTATTCCTACGAACGGTCCTGCGATGGAACTCCAGATATGAACGGCTATGGACAGAAATGAGACATTATGATTTCCTTTTTGCTCAACTCTTAGGCGCATTACTGGGCATCTAATTACTTTTTAGTTGTAGAACAGTGGGTATAGGGACGGGGGACGGGGGTGATATTCACGGAATTCCATCGTTCTGCGGCTTCCAATGAGGCCGCTGTACTACATGCCTGGTGACATGAGTGTGGAGTATTGAAGTGATGACAGAACGAACCCGAAGTGCTTGGAGATAAGCCATTCCCAATCCCATAATGTACGCCATAAATTCTATGGGGACTACGCCGGTAATGAGCCCGGGTCTCCGAGGCGAGAAGCCGCCGAACGAACTGCTAGGTATTTGGTGGCACGGCCTTACCAGCCATCGGGATCCCATCCACTACTAGCCTCCATTTGGAGTTGTCTCTGGCGTTTACAGACTCAGAAGCCTACTTCAGCTCACTGGAAGCACATGTGTTGCTTTAGCCAATGTATTATTCATCTTGTCGTATCCGTTCTTCTGGCATGATGCCGCGTCGCTGGTAATTGTTCCCGGACGTTTCGAGACCACTATGTTGTGTCGAAACGTCGCTAACCAATTACACAGCGAAGCGGCATCGAATCCCAGGAGAATTATGCCTCATCCACACCGCTGCAACTCCATGGATCACAGTCCTTCTTTAAAAGCTAAAAGTTTCTAGATAGTAAAGAAATTTTCGGCATTCAATGGAACCGAATATCCAGTACCGCGTTCACAACAGCCCACTTCTTTTCCTTATCACAAGCCAGAAGAACACCAACCGACTTCTGTCAGACACATCTTAATATTATCCTCTCATCTATGTCTAAGTCTTCCAAGCGGTCTCTTTACTTCAGGTTTATTACCTACTCCGCCGCTAAAGCCGAAACAATCCTCACGTCGGGGAAGCCACTGTCCTTAAAAACTATTAACTCCTGCTGTTCTGTCGTTATGTGTGTCAGCGGTCAAAGATTGTGGTAGTTATGAGTAGGAGACGAAGATGTTAGGAATAAACAGTAGTTGACGGTACGACTGGCTCGGTTATTAAAACCCAGTGTTACTTCAGAAACACAACACCCGCAGCAATTTTTCTACTGAAATATGAACAAGCCTTACGTTACTGAGGTAACAAGACTGAACGCATACATTTATGGCCTGCCAAAAAAAAAAAGTCTCGCGATGTCCACAGATGAATATGCTTCAGAATTTTACATACTGTCAGTACATCAGTGAAGTCTACGCATCAGTCACGACTAAAACCTTACCTCCTGCAGCAAATACATTCCCTTCTGAGTGTTTAAGAAACTCGCCGCTTTATTTGCTTCAAGCCTCACGCTTTCACAATGAGATATTGCGACGCTCAGCCCTATACCGACCACACGCAACCAGACTTTCTAATGACTGGTTTCCATTTCTTTTGGAAAAACAACTTTTTGGAACATGAAGCGATGTACTTTAACGGTATCGATACTTCGAAGGAACTTCTTGCCCCCACTGTCGGGGTAGAACGATTTATAACCCCCATTTTGAGGGCAGAAGCATCTTTGCCCTCAATATGAAAGCAGTAGGTTCTTCTGAAACGTCGATAACTATCATACTACACGGCGTCACATCACATATCATACTACACGGCGTCACATCACAAAAGACCGTAATCTTTTGTACAATCACCACAGTCAGAACTTGAAATCTCGAACAAAGAATACGTAACAAATTCTAAAACAAAATCCGAGCTTTCCTCGTTTCTTGAGTTTCACTGATTCCCTTCCGAATCCCTTCCGCAGTATCAGCACTACACAGCTCTGCTGGTCGATTAGGTGCAGGTACACAGCAAACGCAAATGAAAATAGTGTAAAGGCCAGATTAACCCTTCATAAGACAAAGCGCGACTACATTAAATAATATTTCAAAGACGGCTTTACCTCCAAGACAACACACCGCACCTCAATTACAAATACCAGTCGGTTAATGATTTTTAGGGAAACAGTAACTGAGGCCTTGGCTCTTCTGGCATGTTACGCAGCGTTCGTTGGTCCCATCTTCAAGGGTCATGCTTCACCCTTTTGAAGACGGGACCGTAGGCTGTCCCAAACGTAGGTAACCAACTATGAACCAAATACGTAACATCCCACAAGATCCAAAGCTTCAAGTACACCTGAACGGAAGCCTGATATACCGAATCGGTAGACCCAGTCCTTGTTTTACGCCCCAGTTGGCTTCCTGAAAAAGTGGGCGTAAATAAAAAAAATGATAGTCCTATCAGTATTACGAGAGTTAACGTAATACAACGGAGCCAGCCGAATGGCGTTAACTGGAAAATGACAGCAAATTAAAATGTGGTGTAAGTTGGCCAGGGGCATAAAAGCAAAACGGCGTAAAGATAACGTGCGTAAAACAAGGGCTAGGTATATAAATGTTTGTTCTGACACCCAAGCAAACCCCACAAAAAATCTCAGCGGGCAGAATGTCTCATGGCTTAACGCTAAAGCAACTGGTGAATCTGTCACTGCCTCACAAGTGTAGAGGGTGAGCCCGTGGGCCTAGTAGTACGGTCAAAGTTGACCGACACGAAAGTTTCGCATTATGAGAATGACCGTGTTTACCAAGATCATTTACAAAACCGATTATCTGTGAACGCTGTGATAATGAGAAACCTCTCTTGGGATGGAGGAGGGGAGGGGAATGGTCGCTTTTTGACAGTGAATGTGCTAAAATATACAGATTATTCTAGCAAAGATCCATATAGACTATATAAAGGTCGCGCTTGCTATTCCGCGCAATGTAAACAGTCTGAACCGACGGTAGTTATGAATATGAACAGAAGATGGCAGACGGCTGTATAAGCTATGCTTCAATCGGTAATGTAGTGTTAATCGTTGAAGGAAAACGTTCACGGCCTACTTACCGACAGCAGCACCGCTTACTACGCACTGGCATGCTATGAGGGCATACGGAGGTGGAGATCCACTTATTCTTAACATCGGCACTTGATGCAGCTGAGTGGCCAGTTTTACGCTCCAGGCCGCTTTACCCCCGGAAGACAATAAGTAGTATGCAGGGTGGGCACCAGAGTCATTCAGGACACTTATGCCCCTACCGGACATCGAACCACGATTCCTCGGCCACCCGGCCTGTAGCCTAGGCAGTGAATGAACTTTTACGGAGCCTACCATAATATAAATGGGGCTGTTATTCCAGAACTTCGTAACTTACTGAGGTTATTTTTGAACAAGCTAGGTTACGAAGTATACACGGTGGACATACACAAAATCTGCTGAGGCTATAAACTTTATGCCACAAATCCAATGAAGATGGCCATTACCTTAACAGAAAACATCCCGTTGTGAAGCAATATATGGTAACAGTAAGAATCTTAGTACTGTATTCGATAAGTATACTATTTCCTCTCACGCCAAGCAACCCAAGACAGAAAACATTTACATTTATATTAATATAGGGAAAAACTGAACAGAAGATAAGATTCTTACTTACGACACGCACACGCACACACAAACACGATATTTGGTGACAAACTCAGCAAAAATTTGGCATCACACATGAAAAGGAGTGAAAATATATCTACACGCGCTTCCGCCCAATGACTTTGATAGAATTTAACACTTTTTAATTGTCAATTTTGCATGCACACTGATAATGTTTTTAACAACTGCTTAACCATACCTTTGTATCACTCACTATTACAATTATATTGTAAGGATAATTCTGTAATGTGAGATCCCACATACAAGAAACGTAAATATCATACGTTCGACATATAACTGCATTACACCTGCTAATTAATCTTATAAGGACCCGATGATGGACTGATATAATCCGAAACATGTAGCCACTACAGAAACAAAAAAAAAAAACCAAGTTTTGTTCGACTGAGGATCTGTCTTTTATCTTTCATTTATGACGACTATGTTCAAATTTAAATTGTATCGTAAGATGTGACTAATATTCTGGCCACTGTCAATCGTTTTCGGCTTTTAAAAAACCCACACCATTTCCAAAGACTTCAGATGGAAACGAGAAAGGAAGAACATACTGTGGTAGAGCCTTTACAAGGGGCTAGTCTCTGTCATTACAGTGAGAGATGGAGAGTGTCCCAAATACTGATAGACGCAGCAGTTTCCCGTTAACATTTTAACGGGATCTACGCCGGCTGCAATCACGCGGCTTGCAGAGCAGAACACCCGGTTCTCGGACCCTCAGTTTAGTGAAGAGTTCCCCCTCGTCATCTCGACCCTTCTAATTGCCCTCTTCCGTGAGATTCGTCACCGAGGTCTCAGCGCGCGTATATTCCGCAGACAAACTTATCAGGACACCGAACCCTCAACCTCCCGGTACGACACGTTCGTACAGCACAGCCCTGCAAACCCACGTATAGTGCAGACAAAATCAAAATTACTGCTTATTGGACTGCTTGAAGATGAGACCGACAGTTTGTCCCTAAACGTCGGTAAAATAACTGTTCTACGCTGCGTAAAATGAAAAAAGAGCGCAAATCTCATCTACACCGCGGCGGAAGCCTGAAATCACGCAAAATTACTGTGTTCTGGAGTGTGACACCGTGTAATGCGGGAGATGCCAACGTTCCGGACGAACGTGTTGTTTCCGTCTCCAAGCGGTAGAAGCGTTCCTCGGAAAAGTTACATACTTGCCAAACTAAAGGACGTGACGACCCCCAAGACCGCGATGAAAACCCCAGTCTCAGAGATACATTTCTAACGGTCTGCCTCTGCAGGTAATAGCACTAGTGTCGACCGAACTTATTTTTAAACACCGTGCGTTGTTTGCCCGAAACGAAGAGAAGTAATACAGAAGGTTCGCAAAGCGGCGTTGCCGAATATGCAAGTTTTCTGGGAAATTACCCTATACCGTTCGGTATTTCCCGACGTTTCGAGGTATCGAAGTGCCTTCATCTTCAGGATCAAGCAGTTATGAAGGCATTACAATTCTTCGAAACGCTATGAACCAAGTCTCCGCGCCTTAGCCTTTTGGTTGGTTGAGTTCTTCGTCGTTTTCAGGATCGCCGTCCTCACCGCAGAGGTCCGGGTTCGATCTCGGGCCAGCCAAGTGGGATTTGTGGTTGACAAAGTAGCACCGGGACAGGTTTCTCACAGAGTCCTTGCGTTTTCCGCTGCCGGTATCATTCCACCAATATTACATGCTCATCTTCACATTAATACTATTCTTGAGAGCTGCGCTTTTCTGGGCTATTACGCAGCGAGTAGTGGTAATTCCTTACCGACGTTTCGGGACAACCTATCGGTCCCATCTTTAGCCAGAAGAATGCAGTTCTCATTTATTTCGCGGCGGAAGCCTGAAATCACAGAGTACCATTCTTAATAGCAAGGGAAGAAGGCGAAGCACTGCGCTTTCCGATATCTGTAAGAAGGGACAGTCAAGTACTTTCACATTGGTTTTTTATTTTCGTTAAAAGGCAGTAATCCGACGTAATGAGAAAATATAGTGAAACGTATAAAAACTTGCAGTGATTCAATACCAACAACATCGGCTGGCTCAAGGTCCGTCCGTCCACCACTCTCACCACTTTGCTGGAGCCACACGTCACTGCCCCCCCCCCCCCCCCCCCAAAGAGGCGCATAGGAATCCTTCGACTTTTTTCCTCTTGCAAGTCTACACTGCCCTTTCACGAAGACTTCGC
>Ga0123354_10010832_pt1 | contig 14073 bp, 7 predicted proteins | sample TergutLab28metaG_2_FD_97872 | JGI IMG/M metagenome (GOLD analysis project Ga0123354, IMG submission 97872) | Labiotermes labralis P4 segment gut microbial communities from Petit-Saut dam, French Guiana - Lab288 P4 | ecosystem: Host-associated > Arthropoda: Insects > Digestive system > Gut ... | reverse complement strand
TGTGCTGATTGTCTTGAAATCTGGGAGCCTCAACATCCTGGAACCCTCAGGGCCTGTCTAGGCCTGTAATGAGATTCCTTTACCTTTTTACAGCATATTTTACAATTGTGCATTGTTTGGTGTACTACATACATTTAAAAGAGCGACTTACTTTGAAGGGGGGCACAAAAAATAACAGGAAGCTAGTCTAAATGATAAACGACTATCTGAATTGGTTAGTTCCACCAGGAAAGGAAAAAATTTTGTGAGATATTTCAGGCTTCCGCCAAGAAGTAGATTAGAACTTCGCTCTTCTGGGTTATTACGCAGTGAGTAGTGGTAATTTATTACACTGGTAAACACACAAAATTTATCCGTAACCAAAATAGTTGATTCCTCTTCAATTCAATGTTCTGAAACCAAATAGGTCTTAGAATTCAATTCTTGGCTCTAGTTGTCATGATATGTGAAGTGTGGTTTAATGCGTAAAATAGTTACTTGGGAAGGAATACATGTGTCAGCACTGCGCTCCCAGATGTTGTGTAATGATTTCTGTGTATCATAAAAGGCACGAAGGTCTAGTTCATTTCTTTAAATGGAAAGGGGTCTTGTTTTCTTTAAATGGAAAGGGGTCTTGTTGCTTGAACTGATATTGATGGCCTGATGCAAACACTCAATATTAATCACAATTCTTTGGAGTAACAACTCTTTATAGACTCATCTAAGTTGAGTCTCAAAGCAATTCTCCTTCACAATGGCAACACCCCACCTTCTATTCCTGTTGGTCATTCAGTGCATAATAAGGAGTTGTATGAGAACATGAAGATTCTGATGGAAATCATTAATTATGATATATTCAAATGACAAATCTGTGGTGACCTAAATGCGATTGCCCTACTACTTGGACTACAACAGGGATTCACAAAATATTGCTGCTTCATTTGTGAATGGGACAGCAGACCTCGGTCTCTGTATTACTCAAGAAAATACTGGCCAAAATCTCTGGAACCTAGAATCATGAATGTGGAAAGTCAACCACTAGTGGAAGCGAGTAAAATTTTAATTGGTCCACAAATACGAGACATTATCAAGGATGAATACTTCGAAAAGTTCCTTCAAGGTGACGAAAAGGCAGCTTGGGACAGTTTTAAATTTGTAGTAAAAGTATTTTTGAGAATCAGAAGGGCTAAAAACTATGAGGAGCTTGTAAACAACCTTTTGAAGAGCTACCAGAAATTAGGCTGCAACATGTCACTAGAAATTCACTTCCTTCACTCGCATTCGGATTTTTTCTCGGAGAATTGCAACGCAGTGAGTGATGAACACAGAGGACGTTCCCATCAAGACATTTCTTCAACAGAGAAGAGATATCAAGGGAAATGGAACTGTGCTATGCTCACTGACTACTGCCGGACTTTGGCAAGGGATGTCCATACCATGGAATACAAGCGACAGGCAACAAAAAAAAAAAATTTATTTGTGTTAAATAATGAACTTACATGAAAAACACTGTGCAGATGTTCAATTTACATTGTAAATATTATCTCTTAACAGAATAAGTCTACTAAACATTATTTTCCAATGAATAGTACTTAGTTTTTTATTTTAAATCACCATTCTTTGTAATATTTCAACCTATTTCATAAAATATCATAGTGTAGCACAATTTTAAAACTAGAGCCAAGTAATTTTATTTATGTCCCTTTTCTAACTTCATAGATGCAAACAAATAAATTAATAACATATTCATCACAGATACAAAAACATTTTTAAATCTGTTGTCCAGGGTTATCAAAGTTTTGAGACAATTTCTCTGTCCCATCTTCAAGGTTCAACAAATAGATAGCCAACATGATAAACAGAGTCCATCTCGATTGGCTGGTTTACCTTTTGGTGGGGGAGGGTGTGTGTGTTCGGCGCAGGTACACCTGACGTTGGACCATGTCTGTCATCTGTTTCTTCGTAACAATTTCTTGCGTGTGCACTGAACGTAACACACATATTTTTTGATGTGCATATTATTTTATATATGAATATTAATTAACCTTTAGACACCTAAATTCAACTATAGTTGAAGTAGTTTGTTTCATAATTCTAACATATTTGGTTCCTGTATTATTCACATTTTATATACAGAATGTGCTAAAATTAAAATAAATTCCGGCACCAAATGGTTAATTTATATATATGTATACACACACCTGCATATGTTACAACTGTTGTGTTGTTTATTTCAGTACACAATGGGAGGTAACCATAGTACGTGTTTCGCCATAGGTTGCACTTCACGGTACAGCTGCAAGTCATCAAAATTGGACGGCTGGTACAAGAAAGTTGAGGGGAAAATTTTCAGGTTTCTCAGGAATCCAGAGTGGTATGTTCATAACATAGAACAGATGTGTATGATATAAAATTGACCTAGTAGGCATAGTGAAGTTAACCTATACCACATTTCCGCTGGTTTACCTGGTCAAAATATGACTATGCTCATTCACAATATACCATGCATGGCAACTTTTTCCAGATAAAAGTACCACACTTGCAGTGTAATCTGTCATATTGTCTGCAGTTTGCCACTTTCTGACTTGGGCACTGTCGAAGGCCTTTGATGTGGCATTGATGCAAGAGTTGTTATAACTGACCATCTATTCATATGCTACACAACCTGCTTTCAGTGCCATACAGAATTCATAAACACTGTTACCACAAATTGAACTTTATGTGATAAGTGAATATAATATTATGCATTATAATAAGAGTTGCCTTGTCTGTTGCATTTTTTAGTATTTGAATGTGAATAATTTGGAACATAGATTTAGCAATTAAACATATTTTTAACATAGTAAGTGTTCACCAATCATGATTATAGGTGCATTATGCTTGGATAGTAGTTTAATCATTAATTCTTTTACAGCGCTAAATTATGTGATGATGCTGGATTCATTGATAACACATTTTTATGCCAAAGGCACATCTTGGCAATATGTTCATACAAGTTGGCAAAATTTTGAGTAATATAATATAAAACAGATCTGTCAATATTGGTAGTGGAAGTTGGTGTGAAGCCCAAAATAATTATATGATTCCTGCAAGAATGTGTGTGTTCCTGTGTGTGTGTGTGTGTGTGTGTGTGTGTGTGTGTGTGTTTGTACATGTGTGTGTGTGTGTGAATTTCGTTATAAAATGATGCATACCTTGCAGCTGTGATAACTGTGTGAATTATTATTGACGTGTGGGTTGCTGATCCCTGAACTGTGTTGTTTGTAGATAATAGTGCTGCCTTACTGGTTGATTAAGGTTATCAACCAGTGAGGCAGTGCTGGTTCTCTGCAGTATACTCCCTTGCATTATAAAATGTCTGGTTATGAAGGAACATTTAGTGATATTCTGAGAGTCTGTTGATTTCTGATAAGCCTCCCATTAAGCAACATAGAATAATACATCAGCACAAAATCCGTTTACTGTGTTGATGAATTGTTTAATGTTACACAGCAGCTGATGTTTATGTTTGTATGTACATTTACAAATCTAAATACAAATGCCTGTAGTCAAAAGAAAATTAGTGTTGAATATTTTCCTGTCTTACATGTAATTACTCATAATGAATACCAGTGTTGTTTCCATGATATGTATTTCACCTAATCTTATATGTTTCACCAGTGGCGTACCGAGGGGTGGGGTGTTCTAACCCGCCCCCCCACCCCAAATTCTGAAGACCCTCCAAAATTGTACCAAACTCAACCCGATTGTGAAAACTGTTAAAAATTGCTGAATTTATGATGCCAACACCCCAAGATGTTCGGAAAAAGGCAGTAAAATTCTAAAACTAACTAGGTTCGCAATTGTTTTACATTAGCAATGACAAATAAATTGGTTGTCATCATAAATAGTCTTAAAGTACCAAAAATTAAAAAAAATTTACTATACGAAATGAAATTTCTTTTAACAAATTACAACTGTCTCCAGAACCCCTGACTAGGAGGCTACCGCTCCCAGATCCCAGTTCTCTCTGTCCTCTGTCCTTAACTGAATTTGTTAAACCCTCCCAAACAAAATTCCTGGGTACGCCACTGTGTTTCACTAAGGATGTTTCAGTTGCTGTCAATGAAATCTTAATTCACATGATTATACGTTTGTCCAACAGATAGATTTGTTCCACTGCAATGACAAGAAATTCGCATTCATTCATTGGTTTGGTATCAGTAAAGACAAAGGGGTAGATCAATGTAGTTTACTTTACACAAACTGTGCATTAAATACTATACAATACTGTAATATAAAATAATTGTACATTTATTTGTTGGTTTTATACCAGTAAAGGTATGAAGAATAATGAAGTTCATGTTTTGTATACTGTGCAGTTGGGACCATGGTAGCACAGTGGTTAAGGTGCTGCCCTACAAATTGGAAGGTCGCTGGTTTGATTCCAGATGGTGTCATTGGAATTTTTCATTGACATAATCCTTCCGATTGCATTATGGCCCTGGGTTCGACTCAGCCTCCAACAGAAATGAGTACCAGGAGTATTTCATGCGTGTAAAAATGGCTGGTGCATAAGGCTGACAACCTTACCACCATTTTGGGCCATTGTCACATAATCTGGGAACCTTAACTTCGTGGAACCCTCTGGGCACCTCCAGCCTGTAATGGGACTGATTTACCTTTCTATAATGTGCAGTTAATATTGTACTATAATGTAATTTATAATAATTTTACATTTATTCATTGGTTCTATGCCTGAAAAGACATAAAGAATATTTAAGTATATGTTATACATAATCTGCAGGTAATACAATATTATAATGTTTACCATCAATCTACACTTAATCATGTCCCGTTCACTGGTTTGAGTTTCCATGCTATGTAGTATCATCAGTGTGATATGTTCTGTTATTTTCTTTCATTGCATTCATGCTTCTTTCTGTTGTCTCTGTTTCTGATTATTCCACTCAAAATATGACATCTACCATATATTGCTGCATAATTCTGTAATTGTAATTCATTCCTATGAAATTCCTCAGTTCCTTTGGTACCTGAACGTATTCAGGTTTGAATGTATATTGCAATAGTTAGCTTCGATATTTTGACATAGTAGTTGGCTGTTCCTGCGACGGATCTACCATCGCTTTCATCATAATGATTTGGTACAAATATTTGGCATAGGGGCCGATAATGTTGGATTTTGGGCAGGTTAGTATGGTAGGTACTTAATAGATGGATCTCTTGGTTGAAATGGTATATCACTTCCTGGTATATCATTGAGTTTCATACTCTGTGGTATTTAGAGTGTCGTAATATATCTGTTCTGTGAACTTAGTAATCCATGGTGTACTGCCGTTCTGGGTTACGATCAATATTTGCGACGTACGGTAAAACTAGCAGCAGTAGATACATGGTCGAAGGTCAAATATGGCTCGAGTAGGTAATCTTTCCTCCGAGTAGCTACTAGAAAAATATTAATTTAAGTAAAGGAGCTAGCGTATTTGATAGTGGTTAGCGCAGGAAGAATTATTCTGCATGGGTCCATATCCATTGCACCGTCTGGGGTGACGCAGCTTTACACTTTGAAAGTTATTGGAACCCATTCCTATGCGTTTTTATCCTGGTGACATTTTATGTACTTCATCTATTGTGCAATTTATCGTTTGCCTTTTTGTCTCCTATATGAAAGCATAATGATTAAGGGATGTAATATACAGTTTGACCTGTTTGTGTTTGAAACCTGTTTTTCTCATATTAAGAAAGAACATAGAGGGCAATGAAGAATGGTTGCGCCCTAATAGAGATGAGGTAATGGAAAGGTGTAATGATATAGCATAATTCATTGTTTCACTGTCTTCACCAAATGATCTCTGTGTAGCAGTGAAGGGTGGTAAGAAGCACATAAAAAAATTCAGTTGGAGACAAAAGGAAAGAAAATTTTTGAGACCTAGGCATTGAAAGGATTCTGTTTAATGAATGTGCACTGGATTCATCTGGCTCATTATCAGATACAGAAGTGAGTTTTGCGAACATGATAAAGAAGCTCCATGTTCCACAACTGGGAGATGAATCGTTCAGATACTTCAGATTGACACACATGGCCAGGATTTCGGTCATACATAAATAAGGGCATATTCCATATTTTAACCAACAAAATGCGCTAAGTGAAATACAGTAAAATGGCCCATGAAACTCTTGGTATTAGATACCGGATTCTACGTGTTTTGGCACTAAGGTGCCATCCTCAGGGTGTTTATTAAAAACATTTCAAGCCTTTTAATTTTTATGATGAAAGTGAGGGTGACTACCACCTGAAGTACGTGGACGTAATGATCTTTTGTTTTGAAGATACTCCTTGAAGATGGCACTTGGTGCAGAAACATATAGGAGTTGGTACATAATATGAAGGGTGTTTTGTTATCCATTTTATTGCATCTGAATTAGTCTATTTTGTTGGATAAAATATGGAAAGTAAGAAAATGCTGAGTATGGATAACCTAAAAAGGGCTTATTACAACTGGGGAGTGCTTATTGCCTTTTATAAGCTGGGTCTGTTCGAGAACAGCAGTCAGGATAATGTTTGAGATAAACACGGAGGAAAAAGATGCATAATGTGCAGTTTCATAATTTATACTGCTTATCAGATACTAGGAGTATCCAAGAACAGTGGCAAGATGGGTGAGGAATGTGGCATGCATGGAGGTGAAGGTAATCTTGAACAGATTTTTGATTGCAAAACCTCGAGGCAAAGAGGCCATTCAGAAAGCCTGTGTGAATATGGGAGGATAATATTGAAATGGATGTTAAGGAAATGTATCGGAACGGTTTTTGATTATTCACGCCTTGATAGAGCGTTGAATAAAATTCTCGTGAACCCTGTGGTGAACCTTGTGTTCCATAAATTACTGAGAAATCTTGACAAGCCAAGCAATCATTTGGTATCTCAGGAAATACTATATACTGTATGTGTTTGTTTTTATGATCATTAGTTTACTGTTTTGCAGTGGCATGCATTTTTTCTTCTTCAAATAGCGTTTAAATTAGTGCCTGAAATTGCTCAGTGTTGCCCTTCACAATCATTTGTTTTCTGATGGTAGCAAGTGATCCTCTTTCTACATTGTCACTTCAGTACACACATTAGGACGTTCGTCAAATCAGTGACTTTAACAGTGAAATGTCAAAGCCATTGCTTTCGTGATTCGTATTGCTGCTGTGGTGTTGTTTTGCTACTGTAAATAGTACTTCATGGCAATTGTTATTAGGATTCTGTTAAACATGTGAATGTTCATGTTAGCTTTATCATTCTAATTATTACTCATTAAGTATTTTATGTATTTTCCTACTTGAGTTGTGTGGATTTTACTTTCATTATTACAGATGCTGGGGTATTGATTTTCTCTGGTCAAACAATTGAAGTGACAGTATGTGAAAATGTACAGTTAATTTTCACTTAGTCTCTTTAGAAATAAAAACAGAACCTTCCATAAAGCGTGATATGTATAAATGACACAATAATTGTGATTACTTTGAGGACAAGGGCAAATATTCCATATTTGGCACATCCTGTCAGAGGTTTTGAATCCATAGCACTAAAATTCTTGCAAGCCACATTCACAAGAACGCAATCATGATTGATGAACACATTGTTATTTTACAAAGCAGTGTACAGTTCCTTCCAACAAGGCTGCCAATAATTATATTATATAGGGTTGAAGAACAATTTCCTGCTTCGAGGAAAATCATGGTGAGTGCTATGTGCCTTTGTGCAGACGAAAGATTTCTGTCATCTTATTCCAAGGATTGTATGGCCCAAAGAGCAATATGCCTTCTAGAAATTTTATGCAACCTTTCATTTTCTGTGGTCTGAGATTTTAAGGATTATTTCTTATATCCTTGTTGTTTAATGTACTTCATACCTTGTGTAACATTACAATGATAGTTTCAAGCATGCAGGTTATGATTGGTCATGTAAGAGAGATAAGACATCTGTACTAATTTGCCGTACCTACATCGTAGGATTGTTTGAAAGTCAGCATTACATAAGTAAGGTGGGAGATGTGGAATGGGTTTCTTTGGCCCCTGATAGGAGCATGTGGAAAGCTCCTCTGAACATTGTAATCTCCCTTCTGGTTTTGTAAAAGGCAGGTAAGTGTTTGGCTAATGGAGCAACAGTTACTGGATAGTATGAAAAAAGAGAGGAGTTCTTTGATTTTGGACGTTGCAGTGAAATAAATCTGTAAAAATTTATCAATTTTGTGCTGTTTAAAATAATGCTAATAGAGCCCTGTTTTTATGTCATGATGAGGGCACGGCTGTGATTATTGTGATGGTTTTACAGAACCGCATGGATATACTGAAAAGCGAACTGGGTTCCTGCTGTGAGACGTGGACTGTCTACGCATGATGGTAATGATTTGATTGGTATAAATGTTGAAAGGGTCACTGGTATGACAGGGAGAGGACCAAGAGCCAGCGACAATTCCAGTTATAAAGACAGAACCCGAGGTAAGTTGTATGTCTGTGGTGAGTATTACGCACATTTCTTATAGGCTGTATCCAGAATTGCCTGCCAATATTTCAGTCTGCCCCTGTAAAACAAAATTTTGACTCTTAGAGAATGGATTTTGAGCAGTTTTTTTTAGAAAAGATAGTTTTATTTTGTGACACACTGCATGTGGAGTACCACTGCAATTTAATGTTTCATCCATCAATAAATCAAATATTCCTTTCAGTTTTATGGGTGTGAAATGTGGTCTCTCGCATTGCAGGAATAATGTGGCTTGAGAGACTTTGAGAAAAATGTGGTCTGGAGAGTGTCTGACCTATAGAGGGAGTTAATAACAGGATGCAGAGAATTTTATGGTACTCCTCCTAATGTTAACATAATTGGATCAAAAATGTAATATATATTCTTCAAGTAGTGTGCATGTGAGAAATAAGTAATGTATAAAAAGTTACCTACAAGACGAGAAAGATGAGACCTTTTGGAAGAGGTACATAGGTAGGAGGTACAGGTAAAATAAACTTGTCCCAATATGTGCCCTGGAGGCAGGCAGGATGAATGGATGTATAGCTCCACTGAATTGTAAACTTGGTACTATGTGAATGTGAGTAATGAGACTCAAACCCTGGTCACTTTAATGCCAGAGAAGAAGCCATGGTTTTCATTGAGTTGGGGGCTGGTTGGGCACTGGAACTGGACTGGATATTTTGGAGAAGAGTTAACTCTCTTGTTCCTACCAAGATTTGAACCCCAGAGCTTCCAGCATATATCTAGTCAGTGTACTGATTTTGCTTCTGTGACGATTTGAACCTCGGATCTTACAGTGTGTATCCTAGCCAGTGTACTGAGTATGTTGCCCCATAATGATTTGAAGATAATACAAAAGTCCGTATTAATAAAATTGGATGTTTGATTCATGGCAGGAATTCCTGGAAGGCTTCTCTGAACATGGTAATTTCTCTTGAAGTCCTGTACAAGGGAATTCCTTGTAGTGAATCACGTCTAACACCTTGTGGTGGAACTGGGCTAACTGGTATTAAAGTTTCAGAGGTCACAGTTCTCCATTGTAACAGAGGAAAAGAATTAAGAAACAGTGACATATCACATTATAAAGGCAGAACCCAAGTTAAGTTGTATGTCTTGTTGTTGAGTGTTGTGCACATTTAACAAATATTTAGAATTTCTGGCTTCTCCGGTAGCCTGTATTCATGCAAGAGCTGGACTGTGGAAAGTTGATTTTGAACAGTCCTTATGGTAATGTGTTGAGCAGTTTGTATTTCATGACATGTTGCCTGTGAAGTACCACTGTCACTTTGTTGTAAGACTGCTTTAAGTATGTTAAATCCTAACAAAATGTGAGGGCAATGATCTTGGGGGGGGGAGGACAAAAGGTTCAGTCAATACTTGTTTTATATTCTCATTTTTAAAAGTTACATTGTTCCTGTCTTTTGTGTGGGTGTGAAATTTGGTTTCTTACATCAAGAGAAGAACACAGATTGAGAGTTTTTGTGAGCAGGGTGGTGAGGAGAATATTTGATGTGAGAGGGAGGAAGGGACAGACGGATACCGAAAATTCTGTAGTGAGCTTCATGACAGTTCCTCTTCACCAAATGTTAACACAATTGGCAGAAGGAGGATTGTGCATATGTGGCGTGTAGCATGCTTGTGGTAAAGGATATTGTAGTACGTAGTTTGCTTAGAAAAACTGAACTGCAGGATACACTTGGGAGACTTGTTAGGATAATGTAAAAGTCTGCATTTGAAAGAAATAGAATGGGAGGATTGGACTGTTTATGTTAAACTCATGATAATAATGAGAGAACGGGTCTTCTGTACATCATAATCTACAACACATTACACAGAAAACTTTGTTGGTATATTGATTTGGTGAATATTGTGTTCACATTTTTACATAAGGTGTATTCACCCTTTAGGTTTTCTAAAGGGTGAGGAATTCCTTGACTAGTGGAGCAGCAATAATCATATGAGACAAAAGAGTTCTCCTGGAGGTTGTATGTTAGTCATATTTTTTAAATTGTTAATATATAAAACCCAAACAAACAGCAATTATCAGTTTTATGCAGTATAAAATGCATGTAATAGTTGTGTCCTGTTCCATGTGATGAGACAGCAAAACCATGATTTGTGTGGCTGTGTTTCAGAACTGCATGGTATGTGTGGGTGGTAGAACTGGTTCCTGCAGTAAAACGTGTACAGTGTGGTGTTGATGGAACTGAAGGAATCAGTATTAAAGAAGAGGCTGTAGGTATAGAAGGTGAAATTCCAGAAGCTATAACATTTCCATCAATCAAGACTGAACAAGAGGTAAGGGTTCAGGGTGTGTGTGAGATGGTGGCAGCTTATGCTTATTAGACCATTTATTGCCACAAAATATAAATTCTGAAATTACACTTAGGTATTTCCTTCTATGTGTGATTTTGTGGGTTCCATGTACTTTTTGAAGTTTGGAATGCAATCCTGAAATGAAGAGATTTTTGGAAGTCATAGATATTAATGGCAGGATAATATTGAAATGTATTTTGAAGAAGTAGTTTTGGAATATGTGGACTGCATTTCTTTGGCTCTGAATGGGGACCAGTGATTAACTGTTCTAAACGCCAAGATTATACATAGCGTTTTATATATGCATGAGTAAATTTCAGCTCTATGTTTGTTTCATATTAGAAAGTCATGATAGAGCACAATTTAATTGGTGTTTCTGCCCATGTTTACAAGATGTCATCAAAACTGCTTTCCTTACCAAAGCTTGTGGTGGTAGTATCTTTAATATACACATAGAATAGAAAGAATAGAATACAAGAAGGGTGGGCACAGTAGTGACCCATGCACTTCAAACATAACTTCATTTCTTTGCAGCCCTTATGTTCATGCACTCAGCAGAACCACACTTTGAACAGAGTGCAGTGTCATGCTAACAGATTTCGTCTTAGTGACCTGGTTGCATAAAATGTTGACCCCGGTGCTGAAATTTTTGTGGATGGGTTGATAACTGAGTTCTATCACACCACTCTTGCTCCATACTCAAAACCACTTGAAGAAGCTCTGAGACAGTATGTGGGAATTTTCTGCTGATTGGGATAACTTGTACCCCCCCAGTGTAAAACATCCATTCCCATCGAGTCCCTCTGTGACTTCGCTTACAACCAGGTAGCACATCAGGCATAATTAAATGCCCCTCTGCAGATGGCCCTTGACCACAGACCACTCCACATTTTCTCCTGTGAGCATGTCTGATTTTTCTGCTCCATGGCATGGAGCAGATACATTGCTAGACTGTGCCTCCAAGCCCATGCCATTTGGCAGCCATTGTTATGTCACGTAAGGTGCTATCAGAAGCTCCTTCAATGTCTGAGAAAGCTCAAATGTAATTTCCGTCTCTTCTGCTTGTACCTGTATATGTGTAATTGCATTGTGCATTGCAGTTTCTGTGTACTTCCCTGATTTGTAGGCAGATTGTTATAGGTGTAGGGAACATACCCCAGTGACTCATTCCTGATATTCCTGGCCACCAATTTTTGCATCTTTTCTGCATGAAGTACAGTTGAATAATAGGATGATACACCTTAGCCTTGTTATAGTTGGCCTTCCCAGGTACAGGCATAAATGTCAACTTGACCAGCCCATGGGCTGTGGATATATATATATATATATCCTTGATAGGCAGGCTTTAATATGCACATAAAATTGATATGCAAAAGATTTTTAAACACTTAGAATTTCATGTTTAATTGTTTCCATAATAGTACTCTGGATTTCAATATGTACAGCCTCCAAGACACGTATAGACTGTGTCTTTCAAGTGTCTATATCGATGCAGGTCACATACAGGTGTGGGTGAGATTACAGTCATACTGCAGACATTTTCAAATCCTGTATGGTAGTACACCCAGGCAATGCCTAAAATACAGGTTATGAACTTCCTTTATGCCACTCCTCTGACACCTGGATTTTTTAAATGGCTTCAAGGTTTTTGGAAAATCTGTGAAAACAACATGAAGTCTTGTGTGGTGTGTGCTGATTAATTGCTGTGCTCAAAATATATGAAACCTTTAACTTTCCTTAATTGTTCGAAGGAATGTTTCAGAATGAATTTCATATAGCACTCTAAAATAAGTATTGCATAAATGTAAAAGTATGTGTTTCATTTGAAGAGGGGATTATACAAACAATTGTTAGTCATCAAATACACTCTTGCAAAGAACACATTTCTTAAAATGCAGTGGATTTTTATTTAATGTATACATTGCTATAAAAATAATTGTTCTTTCTGTCAGAATATATCCTAACGTTTAACCTTTGTTTTTCCACCAGGATACTTCAAATGAACAAATTCATGTGAAGTGTGTAGTAAGACATTCAGTACACGTAGCAGCCTGATAAGACATCAACGCATACATAGTGGTCAGCGTCCATATTCGTGTGAAGTGTGTAATAAGGCATTTAATACCAAGAAGAAACTGAGAGACCATAAACACATACATAGTGGTGAGTGCCCTTATGCTTGTGGTGTTTGTCATAAGGCATTTAGTGATGAGAATAATCTGATAAAACATAAACGCATACATAGTGGTGAGCACCCTTATATTTGTGATGTGTGTCATAAGTTGTTTAGTGACAAGAGTAGGCTGATAAAACATCATCGCATACATAGTGGTGAGCGCCCTTATACTTGTGATGTGTGTCATAAGGCATTTGGGGACTACAGTAATCTGATAACACATCGTCGCATACATAGTGGTGAGCGACCTTATACCTGTGAAGTGTGTAATAAAGCATTCAGTAAACAGAGCAGTCTGATAAAACATAAACGTATACATAGTGGTGAACGCCCTTATACCTGTGAAGTGTGTAATAAGTCTTTCAGTATTAAGAGCACTCTGATAATACATCAGCACATACATAGTGGTGAGCACCCTTATGCCTGTGAAGTGTGTAGTAAGGCATTCAGTAAACAGAGCAATCTTATAAAACGTCAACGCATACATAGTGGTGACCGCCCTTACACCTGTGAAGTGTGTAACAAGGCATTCAGAATTAAGAGCAATCTCATAAAACATAAACACATACGACTTGGTGAGCGCTGTTACACCTGTGAAGTGTGTAATAAGTCATTCAGTATTAAGAGCAGTCTGATAATACATCAACACATACAGGGTTGGGCAATGAAACAGGAAAATTACAAAACATTAAAAAAAATCGACAAATGAATTTTTTATCTGTTTATTGGCCATAAATGAAAAGCATATGAATAGCCATTTTGTTTTATATCAGTTCGAAAATTTATGTTTTGAAATTAACGCCCTCAAGATGGCTTCCGTTTCGGACTTCTCTCAAACGCCTCTCTAACCCTCTCAATGTTCTCTGCAATTCGCACAGTTTTTTCACTGCCGCCTCTTTTCTTAAATGTTGATCCTCTCACTTCAAAGTTGTCTAGCCATGTGTTTATCGCATGGTTTGATGGAACCGGTCAGTTACGCGGAACATTGAAATGAGTGCAGAATGCGCGCCGAGCCCGCACCAAACTCTCTCCATTTTGATAATAAGCCTTAACGGTGAAAGTACGCTCCTCACCCGTCCACTGCTGCATT
>Ga0123354_10010831_pt1 | contig 14073 bp, 5 predicted proteins | sample TergutLab28metaG_2_FD_97872 | JGI IMG/M metagenome (GOLD analysis project Ga0123354, IMG submission 97872) | Labiotermes labralis P4 segment gut microbial communities from Petit-Saut dam, French Guiana - Lab288 P4 | ecosystem: Host-associated > Arthropoda: Insects > Digestive system > Gut ... | reverse complement strand
ATGGGTGACAATGTTTGCCGCTCCATCGCGGAAACGCTCCGCGGCCTGGAAGCAACGTTGCGCACCAGCTCGCCGGCTGACAAGCAGGCACGGTTGCGCCACTATCTCGCCATCGAAATGGCAAACTGCCTCTGCGATTATGTGATCGTTCCCGACAAGCCCGACAAACCCAGGAAGTTTGAGCGCAAGTCCACGAAAGAGGGGAAAAAGATGGCGAGTATTAAAAGCCTTGAACCTCGCGCATGGGCTGACACGACAAACTGGACTGAAATCTTTGCCGAGGCGCCGGCCCCCTGGCGCAACACCATTGAACCTTGGTTTGAGAGGCACCTGCCTCTCTTGCTCGCCACGCCCGCCGGCCAGTCACAACGCGGCGTGCAAGCCGGCGACAACGAATTGAAAGCGCTCTTCGTCAGCTGGCGCGCGCAAACCACAGTCACCAACCCAACCTCTTAATTCCCGTTTCCAATGCCTGATCTCTATCTTTTTCCGAACACCGGTCATCAATTCTTCGCCATCGACTTGGAGAAACTCCTTCTCGACACCAAGCCCGCTGGGACAGCGTCTCTGTCGGAAACCGAGCTCGAGCAACTCGAGAAGTTTGTCAAAGATCAGCAATTGCCTGAATCCTCTTCAGACCAAGGCAGCCGTGTCGCTGGCTGGCATATGTGGGATCCAAACTTCCTGCCTTGGGTTCTCTATCGCTACGACTTCGTCGCCCACCCGCGCAAAAAAGCAGACGGTAGCTCGGACAAGGACGAATTGCGCCCCACGCTTATGCTCGCGGTTGAAAGCAACTACGGCGACTTCGATCGCGGCATCGTCGTCGGAATCTCCCCCGCCGACACCATGCACCCGGGGCGCGGCTTGGATCGAAGAGGAAGAGGAAACTCTTTGCGTCCCAAAGAGCAAAGTAGCGGCGTGCCCCCCTACTTCACCCGTTCTGATGGCTTCGAAAGTCAATGGGACACGAAGGAACAGATGTATTGCACCGATCTCCATCAGATACTGCGAGATTCGCCTGAATCAATCACCCCCATCCCCCTTCCCTGTGAGGGTCTCCCGGAGGCGGAACGGGGGAAATATAAGCACTTCACTTTTAAGCCCAAAGCCATCCGCATCGTTTGGAAGGATGCTCGAAATACCAGGGGATTTGTGGATGTTGACCTCATGGTCGATCTTGGCAATTCCCGCACTGTCGCGCTCCTGCTCGAAGACCACGGCCCGAAGGATTTCAGCAACCGCGTTTTTCCCCTCATGTTTCTTCCGCTCGGCTGGGACTACAAACACCCCAAGTTCCGCCACGGCGAGCTTGCCCAGTTCGGCATCATCGACTCATGGGTGTTGCTCCACCGCTCCCCTTTTGCCAGCATCGAGCCGCCAGAGGGCAACGCCAAACTTAGCACGCTCAAACCCCCTGGCAAATCGGTCAACATCCACATGATCGACCAGTGTTTCACCGCAATCTCTCCCGTGCTCATCGGCGGCGGCGATGAACTCACCGGCGCCATGCATGCCCTCGCCCGCGGCAATGAGCTGTGCATGACCCCCGGCAACCTCCTGCACAGGGGGTCTCCCTTCTCCCTCAGCAGTCCCAAGCGCTACGCATGGGACGATTGCCCTGTCGACGACCCTGTCGACAGCGAGGGCGAGTGGTGGGTGCAAGTTCCCAACGAATACGACGCGACTCACACGCACTTGGTCGACTTTTCGGGCCTTATCCGCCTGATGACACATCCAAAAGCCAACGAAAACCTCAAATTGGATATTCGCCCCCCCAAAAGCGACGAGGGCAATTTCGAGCTTGAAGCTGGCTACGATGCCGCCGCCACTTATCCTCGCAGCCACGCCATCTGTTGGTTTGCCCTTGCCATCATGGAGGCCGCTTATCGCCAGATGAACTCATGCGTCTACATCGCGGATTCTGGAGTCAAAAGCCCGGATGTGCCCCGCCGCCTCCGCCGCGTGCGCGTCACGTATCCAACCGGCTGGACCAGCGAGGAACGCAAATGCTATTTCAAGCAATGGGAACGCGCCATCAAGCTCTTCTGCTTCGCGCACTTGGATCCCAACGACCTCCCGGATCCCGAAAACCTGCCAATCAAGCTGATCAAGGATGCTGCGGACGAGCCTATTGACGAAGCCGTTGCATCGCAACTGCCTCTTGTGGCTGGTGAAATCTATAATATGAACGGCGATGTGGCCGCATGGTTGAAACTCTTTGGCAACGGAAACGAAACCCGTATTCTCAGCCTCGATATCGGCGGCGGCACCACCGACATCGCAATTGTCAGCTACAAATCCATCGAAGGCAAAACACAGGAACTCACCTACAACATCGAATACCGCGACGGACACACTCACGCCGGCGACGAACTCGTGCATCGCCTCATCGAACGACTCCTGTTGCCAACATGGCTTAATTACAATGGCAACGCCAGCGCCCTCTTTTCAGGAAATACCGAGAAAGCCCCCGGCTGGCTCAAGGACTTCTTTAAGAATCGCGGGGAAACTCCCGCCAACGCAAAGCGCCTCGCCAAGATTGTCCGGCTCGCCCTCATTCCGCTAGCCAACAAAATTCTCACCAAGGTGAACGAAACCGAGAGCGACGCCGAAAGCGCTCCCTCTTCCCAACGCCAGCCATCCGTGACCGTTGATTGCGCCGATCCCAAGTCCGCTCCCGACGCCAAGTCCATCACGGATCTCAACAAACTCGTTGTCGAATACCTCAGAGGCAAAAAAGTCACGGTCACATGCTCCGACAACAAAAAGGAAGAGAACTTCCCTTTTGATCCCAGCGCAAAACTCGAATTCAAACTTGAGGATATTCATCAAATCATTGAGGAAGTTTTTGGGAAAGTAGTCCGGGGCCTCGCCGAGGTTGTCCATGATAAAGACGGCAAAAAGGTCAACATGGTTGTCGTTTCCGGCAAACCCTCCGAACTGCGCCACATGCGCACCATCCTCCGCAGGGAACTCCCCCTGTCCGGCCAGCGCATCATCCGCATCTGCGAGCAATGGACCGATAACTGTTTCCCCAAGTCGCTAGAACACAACGGATTCATACGAGACGCCAAAACCGCAACGGTCATAGGCGCGGCGATCAAGCAGGACATGTTCAACGGCAACTTCACCGATCTCATCGTCCGCAAAGGCGTTGAAGTGGATTCTCCGCACCCCACATGGGGCATCTATGGCTCTGGCGGCACAATCGATAATAGTATCCTCCCGGACACCAGCTGCGACGAACGCCTGTATGAGGGGCTGAATTTTACCACCCGCTTTGGCCGCAGGCTTACCGACAACAGTATTGCCGAACCCGTCTACCGCCTCGAATATGTCAGCGAGAATCCGGATGAAGTAAAACTCGCCAAGGAAAGAAGAAGCTTTGTCAAGATCAAGGTGACGATAAAACGCAACCGCAAGACTGACGGCTTTGGCGACACGCTCGAAGTCAAGCCCGGCTCCGTTACAATCGTTGAGGGAGGATCGGGACTCAAACCCGAGTGCGTAAATCTCCGGCTGCACACCATCGCCGACGATTCCGGTTCCTTCTGGATGGACAAACCGCGCTTTGATGTGGATTTCTCCGGCATTTCCAAAACAGGCGCCAAGTAACAACCTTCCCTCTCTTACCAACAACCATGTCCTCGACACCCGACTCCTCGCAACCAACCACCACCGGCATTCCCGAACGCCTTGAATTTGGCTATGGCACCTACAAGGCGCTTCAGGCACAGGGATCGGGCACCACCTTTTTCGCCCCCGCGTTCCAAGCCCTCATCAATGGCGAGGGCAAACCGCTTGCCCGGTTTCTTCCCAAGGCTGGCGACCCCCCGGACGGGCAGGGCGGAAATGAAGACGATAAATCAGGCAGGGCCAAATTCGGCTCCGTAACCTATACCCTCCCAGCCGACGCCAAAACCGCCTGCCGGCTGCGCTTCAAAAAATTAAACCGGCCCGGTTCAAAAGGGCTTACCAGTAACGAAATTACTGAATTTGCGAACGCCATCCAAAAATTTCAAACCGACGAAATCAAAAATCCGCTTCTTCGGGAATACCGCGCAGCCTTTCGCCTGCCCAACCCCGAGAGCGATCCCGACGCATACTGGGTCGTCGGGAAAGACACGGACCGCCGCCTCGTCATCCTCTGGGGCTGCGAACACACCCGCGCCCTCAACACATCCCGCCCGCTTGATGAAGTCGTCGCTTACATCAGGGAAAATTGCGAAATCGACGACGACGAAAGACGGGAACTCGGCATGAAAATCGCCTTGGGAGGCGAGGATGCCATTTCCCATGAACCCATCTCCCGTTTTCTCACCACCAAGCACGACGGGCGAGACGACCTCTTCGATGGCCGCGACAAAGACGGCAATAAAATCATCATTGCCGCCGGAGACCTCAAACCATTCAAAGACAAAGGATTTTGCCAATCCGAATTTGACGCCTTCGATCAGGCAGCGACGGACTTTATAGGTAAAAACCCCGGCACGTCTGAAGCCGAGGCACGCAAGGCGCTTCGCCTGCCCTCGATTGGCTTCACGCCCGAACGGTTTTACCGCAACGGCTCAAACCTTCTCATCGACGTCACCCCGTCCTTGGACCAGGCCAAATGCGTGCCTCCCGCGCCATTGCCGGAGCCATTGCCGGAGCCAGCGCCAGTGCCAGTGCCCGCGCCAGCGGGCCGTGCCGCCAGGCAACCCGCCCCCCCCGATGCGCCGCTCAACCGCCAGCTCAATGATTATATCAAGTTTCAATACTGGCGCGAGGTTTACGCCGGCGCGGCCGCGCTTGTTGTCGTGATCGCCGCCATCGTTTGGTTTGCCATTATTCCCCCGCCCCCGCCTCTCGCCCGCATAAACAGGCCTGTCTCGCCTGACGGCAACTCCATCGAAATCACATTCAACAGGGAACTCGCCGCGAACATTCCCAATAACGCCGTTGTCTTTGTCGGCACAAACACGCTTGGCGTCACCGGCTTGGGCGTGTCGGGAAGCAATCCGAGCGTGCTCGTTGTCAAAACCGCCAGCCCCCTTGTCGACGGCAAAATCTACCTCCTCGAACTCACCACGGCCATCAAGGATGCGTCCAATCGCGCGCTTCCAAATTCCAACCAGGCCAGATTGGATTATGTCGACAAAACGCCGCCCAAGCTCGCCGACCCTGTCACCGGTGTTTCCGCCGGCAGAACCATGCGCGAGCTGCTCCTCACCTTTGACAAGGACATCGACCCCGCCTCGCTACGCGACAGCGCCGACGCCATCACTATCAAGCCGATCATCAACGATAAACCAGGCGAACCCCTTGCCGTCAGAAACGTCGTCTTGGACACCACCACGCGCGACAGGCGCCGCGTGATTGTCACGACCGAGAAAGATTTCGTGACTGATCAGCAGTATTCCCTTTCCGTGGCCGGTCAGGACGGCTTGGACGGGCAGGATGGCAAAATAACCGACACCACCAGGCGGCGCAACAGCGTCAGTATCAGGCAGCCACACTTCTTCAGATATCAGGATGTCCTGCCGCCCGTCATCCGCGGCGACATCGCCGCGAGTGGCGCGACCCGTTCCATCCAAATCAAATTCTCCAAGCCGCTCGACGCCACTGCCGCGACCACACCGGGCAATTACAGCCTGACGCCAACCACCAAGGACGACCCACAGCTCAAAATCCGCGACGTCACCGTCAACGACAAGGATGGTGGGGATGGCAAGGTTGTGACATTGCGCTTTGAACCCGGCATTCTCCCGCGCGGCAACGTGCGCCTCGTCGTCAGCAATATCGAGGACCGCAACCATAACAAAATTCCGAACCCGCTTGAACCCGACGCATTCCAATTCTCCGGTTACATGAGCGACGCCTTGGACCTCCAGGCAATCGATTCCGTCAAGGTCAACACCACCGGCCTTACGCTCGCCTTCACGAAGCTCGGCATTCTCGACTCCTCCGTCTCCAAGAATAATTTTCAAATCGCGTGCGGCAAACAGTTGCCCGCGCCTCCCGACGTCAACAATGCCGAAGTCTCCCCGGACGACGCGCGCAACATATTCATCACCCTCTCCGGCAGCCTCGTCCCTGGCGGTGCCTACCAACTTGTCATCAACGGCCTGGAAGATACTTTTGGCATTCGCCAAGGAGGGGCCATTAGCAAGGGATTTAACGCTCCAGGCGCCCTTCAGGGATCGGCCGCCCTCCCTTTAAACGCCGTTCGGGCCACGCGCAATGGCAACCAAATCCGCCTCACCATTCAAGGCTTTGGCTTGCTCACCGAGCAGTCCGCCAATGACGCCGGCAACTACACCGTGCTGCAACCTGAAGGCATTCATCCCGCAAACGCCACAGTCGACACCCAGGGCGGCGCGGGCAACGCCCAAGTAATCCTCGTTTTCCGACCCGGTGACCTGAAAAGCGGCGTCCCCATCACCATCAAGGCGGCAAACCTCATATTTAAGGACAGGCCCGACCAGCCTTACACCACGTCGCGCCCCATCCCCGTCGAATAGGCGCCGGACGCCTCCAGTTCAAGCAATCCCGCGCGCATGAACACGCCATCCGGCGGCGGCATGAAAGGAGGAAAGGCGAGGGATGGTTTGGGAAAGGATTATTCTCCCGCCCGCGTGGCTCGTCCGCGCCCCGCCTTTTGTTCTTTTCTTCGCGCCTTTGCGTTCAATGACTGACTGGCATTGGCAACTTGCACAAGAACAAAACCAGGCGAACAGCCTGGCAGCCGCCGCCATATTCCACTCATTCACCCATGCCTCCCGAACAATCAGATTCTCGCGATCCTAAAGAAACGCTCTATCCCCCGCATGCCTCGAACCCAGGGCCTTTTTCCCCGCAACCAGGAATCAGGTTCGCCAGCCGCTACCTCCTCAAGAAACAACTCGGAAAAGGCGGCATGGGATCGGTCTGGCTCGCCGACGATGACCAGCTCCCAAAACCCGTCGCCCTCAAATTCCCCTCGTTCGATAATCTGGACGCGCCCTTCGCTATCGAACGCCTGAAAAAGGAAACCATCCGCGCCCGCGATCTCACCCACAAAAACATCGTTCGCATCCACGACTGGGTCGCCGACCCCGCCGATGCCGGCGCTTGCGCCATCTCCATGGAATACGTGAAAGGCCGCACGCTCGCCAAGTGGCGAGAAAAACTGCCCGACGGATTCGCCGACGCCGGCGATTTGCTCCCCATCGCCAGGCAAATCTGCGACGCCCTCGCCTACGCGCACCAAAACGGCATCATCCACCGCGATCTCAAGCCGGGCAACATCATGCTCCGCGAGGACGACGGAGGCAACATCATGCTTCGCGCGGACGACATGGTGAAAATCATGGACTTCGGGCTGGCCGGCGAAGCGAACAGACTCACCGCCACGGATGTCCGCCGCGCCGGCACCCCCGGCTACATGAGTCCGCAACAATACGACGGGGTGCGCGCGGCCCTGACTGACGATATTTATTCCATTGGCGTCGTTCTTTACGAATTGCTCGCTGGCGCGATGCCCCCGTGGAACAGATACCTGAACATTGCCGCCCGCCGGATCGAAGTCCACGGAGCGGACGTCGTGGCAAACCGCCCGCCCGTTCCCAAGCATTGGGAAACCACCATCGCCGCCTGCCTTGACGAAGACACTGACAAGCGCCCCCAAAGCGTGGATGAGGTATGGAAACGACTCTCCGGCGCGAAGCCCCACCGCTCAAAACTCGGCATTGGCGCAATCGCCCTTGCGCTCGCGGCGGTTGTCGCCATCGCGGCTCTCAATTTTTTCCAAAAATCCGACAACGCGCCAAAACCGGCCACGACTCCCATCCAGACAACGGGAACCACCCAGCCAATCGTCACCATCCCGCCCGCGCCCGAGCCAACGCCAGCGCCCGCGCCCCAACCCACACCCGCGCCCGCGCCTGCAGCCACACCCATGTCCGCGCCAACGGACATAGCAAATGCGCACCCGACGGGAGCCATGCCAGACAAACCTCCGGCAGCCATTCCCGGCGCCAGTGCGTTAGTGTCCGGCACGCCCGGCTCCGACATGGCCGTGTCCTTCTCGACTCCTCCTCCCGAACTGCCCTCTGGCACGTTCGCTTCCGTTACATTAGCGCTCGCCGCACCCGAACCCGCCAAGTCTGTTCCTGCCGCGTTCGCGGACGCCCCCACCGTGTCCTCTGCGCCTCCCACTCCCGTGTCGCCTTCCGGCACGATTGCTCCCGTCACGTTTGCGCCTGCGTCCATCGCGCCCGAACCCGCCGCGCCCGCGATTGCGAATGCAACTCCATCTGTTTCCATGTCTGAACCCGAGTCGCCCGCACCCGCGACAAAGCTCGCGGGCAAAGCAGGGAAAAAGCGCATGTCTAGTTTCACCGCGTCCGACTCCGCCGCATTCATGTCCGGCACGCCCGAGCAACCATCCCCGCCACCCGCCGCCGTGCCTCCGCCCCCTGTCGCTGGAGAAACGCCCGTTGCCGTCTTGGCTGCCGGAAGCGCTCACAGCCTGATTATAACCGGCGACGGCAAACTCTGGACAATGGGATTGAACCGTGGCGGCCTGCTTGGCGACGGCACCAACAAGAATCACAACACCCCCGTGCAAATCGCCACCACGTCCAATGTCACCACCGTGTCCGCCGGGGATGCTCACAATTTATACGTGACCAGCGACGGCAAACTCTGGGCTATGGGATTAAACAACTTCGGCCAGTTGGGCGACGGCACAATCAGAGGAGGCAGTGACACTCCCGTGGATATTGACTCCAATGTCGTCACCGCGGCCGCTGGAGAAGAGCACAGCCTGTATGTGACCCGCGATGGCAAACTTCGGGCAGTGGGAGGAGGCGTTGCCGGCCAACTTGGCGACGGCGCCCACACAAACCAACGCGACCCCGTGGATATTGCCTCCGATGTCACCGCCGTGGCTGCTGGCGGCTCTCACAGCCTGTATTTGACCAGCGACGGCAAACTCTGGGCGATGGGAGCGAATACCAATGGCCAGATTAGCGGCGGCGCTGCCACAACCCCCCGTTACTATTACACTCCCGTGCAGATTGCCTCTGACGTCACCACCATGGCGGCCGGAGGCTCCCACAGCCTGTATGTGACTCGCGACGGCAAACTCTGGGCCATGGGAATGAACCGTGACGGACAGCTTGGCGACGGCACCACCGCGAACCGCAACGCCCCCGTGCAAATCGCCACCACCTCCCATGTCATCGCCGTGGCAGCCGGAAACTCCCACAGCCTGTTTATCACCAGTGATGGCAAACTCTGGGCAATGGGGCTGAACGACAAAGGCCAGCTTGGCGACGGCACCACTCGAAGCCGGCGCGCTCCCGTGGAAATTGCCTCCGACGTCATCGCCGTGGCCGCCGGAGCCCATCACAGCCTGTTCGAAACCAGCGACGGCAAATTTTGGGCAATGGGATCGAACCAATGGGGCCAATTAGGCGACGGCACCAACACGGACCAGCTCTCCCCCGTGCAAGTGCAAGTGCAAGTGAACTTGCCGGAGCCGGCCGCATCCGTCATCTCCTGGTCGCCCGCGCCTCAAGAAAATCCCCAAGGCGAGTTGCCCCGAGGGGGAAAGAAATCGTCGCCCCAAAGCACGTCGCCCCAAAGCGCGGCGCCCCGAGAACCAAAAGGGGGAAAGAAATTGTCGCCCCGAGGCACGTCGCCCCAAAGCACGTTGCCCCGAGGGGGAAAGAAATTGTCGCCCGCGTCTGCGAGCGGGGCCACCGACACCCTCCACGGAGTCGGCGTTTCCGACGTTAATGCCATCACCCGCCGCAAATTCGGCATTCCGGACAACATCACCGGGGTCGTGGTTAACGGAATTGATCCCCGTTCCGCCGCCGCCGCCGCCGGCCTCCGGCTTGGTGACGTGATTCAAGGAATCAACGGCGAACCCGTCGCCAATGCCGCCGCCGCCATAAGACTCACCCAAAATCCATCCTCCAGGATAACCTCCGTCCGCGTATGGAGCCGAGGAGCGATACATTCCGTTGTTGTTGACGAAACTGAATCAGCAAACCAACAAGCCGTGCACGTCACGCTTGTGCAACCACCCCGGCCACCCGCTGTCGTGCCCCGTGCCGCGCAACAAAAGACCGTCGTCGCCGTGGCGCCACCCGTCGTCACGCCCCGTGTCGCGCCACAAAAGACCGTGGTTGCCGTGGCCGCGGGAGGCTCGCACAGCCTCTTTGTGACCAGCGACGGCAAACTCTGGACAATGGGATTGAACCGCTTCGGACAGATCGGCGACGACACCCGAAAAGTATACAACCGGCAAACTCCCGCGCCAGTCGCCTCCAATGTCATCGCCGTGGCCGCCGGTTCCCGGCACAGCCTCTATGTGACCAGCGACGGCGCGCTCTGGACATTGGGACAAAGCGTGTTTGGCGGGTTCGCCAACGGCACCGGCATCACCGACCAGCCCGTGCAAATTGCCGCCAATGTCACCGGCGTTGCCGCCGGAAGCGTTCACAGCCTGTTTGTGACCGGCGATGGCAAACTCTGGGACATGGGAGGAAACCGTAATGGCTCGCTGGGCGACGGCACAACCTCAAGCAGGGGCAACCCCGTGCCAATCACCTCCAATGTCATCAAAACCGCCGCCGGATTGGATCACAGCCTGTATGTGACCGGCGATGGCGCGCTCTGGGCGACAGGACGGAACAACTACGGCCAGTTGGGTGACGGCACCACCACGCCCTACCGTGTCTTTCCCGTGAAAGTCACCTCCAATGTCATTGCCGTGGCTGCCGGGGTTTATCACAGCCTGTATATAACCCGCGACGGCACGCTTTGGGCGATGGGATGCAACGAAAACGGCCAGCTTGGCGACGGCACCACCACGAGTCGCCGCGCCCCCGTGAAAATCGCATCAGGTGTCATCGCCGTGGCTGCTGGAAACTTTCACAGTCTGTATGTGACTCGTGACGGCACACTCTGGGCGATGGGGTTGAACCGTGTCGGCCAGCTTGGCGATGGCACCACGACGGACCGGCACAGCCCCGTGAAAATCACCTCCAACGTCACTCTCGTGGCCGCTGGCGGTGTGAGCGAAGGTTACCAAGGCCAAAGCCTGTATGTGACTCGCGACGGCAAACTCTGGGCTATGGGATCGAACCAATGGGGCCAGCTTGGCGACGGCACCACCACGGACCGCCACACCCCCGTCCCCGTGGAAATACATTGAAAAAATCCGCCGCACCGCGCCAAAACCCATTTTCCACCGCTTTCCACTTTCATCCAAACTCTGAACTCCAAATTCTAAACTTCAAACTCCACATCCGCCATGCCTCCCGAACAACCAGACCCGCGCGCACCGGGCGAAACGCTCTATCCACCCGGACCGGGAAAACCAATCCACGTATCAGGCCCAAGCCAAACGGACGCCCCCTTCGGCGCACCTTCGCCGCAGCCGAAAAACCCGCTTGTGTTCAACCACTACCGCCTCATAAAACAACTCGGCGCTGGCGGCATGGGCGAAGTCTGGCTCGCCGAGGACCAAACCTTCAACAACCGGCGCGTCGCCCTCAAGTTTCCCTCGCCCAAAAACTTTCAAGACCCCGCCGCCGCGATCAGCCGCCTGCAAAAAGAAACCATTCGCGCCCTCGCTCTCTCGCACGACAATATCGTCCGCATCCATGGCTGGGAGGCAGAGCGGGACAATGAAAACTCCTGCGCCATCTGCATGGAATACGTCGACGGCGTCACGCTCGACGAATGGCGCAAAAAACACGCCAGCGGATTCGCCGACGCCAGCGCCCTGCTCCCCATTGTGGAGCAACTCTGCGGCGCCCTCGCCTACGCGCACCGGAAAGACATCATCCACCGCGACATCAAGCCGGACAACATCATGATCCTCGCGGACGGCACAGTGAAAATCATGGATTTCGGCATCGCCGGCAACGCGTATAAACTCGCCAGCAGCGATGTCCGCGGCACCGGCACTTTCGGTTACATGTGCCTGCAACAAATGGACGCGCGCAATTCCCCGGCTCCGACCGACGATGTCTATTCCCTAGGCGTAATCCTTTACGAACTGCTCGCCGGCAAGCAACCCTACGACTGGGACAGCCTCGAAATGCTCATCATGCAGATGATGAACACCATTCCCCCGACCATCACCGCGCGCCGTCTGGAAGTCCACGGCAAGGATGCCGTGGCAAACCGCCCGCTCGTCCCCGCTCACTGGGAAACCACCATCGCCGCTTGCCTCGCCAAAGATCCCGCCAAGCGCCCCCAAACCGCAACCGACGTTTGGAAACTGCTCCATGCCACCCTTCAGACGCCGCCTCAACCACCATCATCACCGTCACTGCCGGAAGTCAGCGCGCTTAACGCCAACAACCGAACCTCTGTTATCGCCATGTCTGCAGGCGGACGCCACAGCCTGTATGTGACCCGTGACGGCAAACTTTGGGGCATGGGAGAGAATATTAACGGACAGGTAATTGACATTACGCGCCCAAACAGTTCTTTTTTCAACCGCCTTCGGCGTTTTTTTCTTTACGATACCGCTCCCGTGCAAATCGCCTCCAACGTCACTGCTGCGAACGCCGGGGAAGGGCACAGCCTGTATATAACCCATGACGGTAAACTCTGGGCTTTGGGATTAAATGAAAACGGCCAGTTGGGCGATGGCACCACCAAGGAGCGCCATATCCCCGTGCAAATCGATTCCAATGTCACCGCCGTGGCCGCTGGAGGAACTCACAGTCTGTATATAACCAACGACGGCAAACTTTGGGCAATGGGATCAAACCAATGGGGGCAGTTGGGCGACGGCACCACCACGGAGCGTCATTCTCCCGTGCAAATCGCCACTAATGTCACTGCTGTGTCCGCCGGAACTATGCACAGCTTGTATGTGACTCGCGATGGCAAACTCTGGGCCATGGGAAACAACAAATACGGCCAGTTGGTCAACGTCACTCATGCAAACACCCCCATTCTCAGCCGGCTCCGCCACCTTTTTGTTGATGATTATTCAACCCCTGTGCAAATTGCCTCGGAAGTTGCCATTGCGGACGCCGGAATCGCGCACAGCTTGTATGTCACCCGCGGCGGCAAACTCTGGGCGGCGGGATGGAACAACCGCGGTCAGTTAGGCGATGGCACAACCACAGACCGTCATGCTCCCGTGCAAATCGCTTCCAACGTCACCGCCGTGGCCGCTGGAGGAACTCACAGTCTGTATATAACCAACGACGGCAAACTTTGGGCCATGGGTTCTAATGACCATGGCCAGTTGGGTGACGGCACCACCAGAGAGCGTTATGCCCCCGTGCAAATCGCCCCCAACATCATCACTATGACAGCCGGGGCAATGCACAGCTTGTATGTGACCCACGATGGCAAACTCCAGGTTATGGGAAATAACCAATATGGTCAGTTGGGTGATGGCACCACTACGAACCGTCCCACCCCCGTCCTCGTGCAAATACATTGAAAACCTCCACTGCTCCCAAAAAACATCTCCCGCCGCATCCCGCATCCCACTCTAAACTCTGAACAACTGTGAACCGTAACCCGTAAACTCCCACCAACTTCGAACTCTGTCTAACTGTAAACCGTGAACCGTAAACTGTAAACTCCGACCTTCACTCCCACCATGCCTCCCGAACAACCAGACCCGCGCGTCCCGCAAGAAACGCTCTATCCACCGCCCTCTCGCACACCGGAGCCTTTTTCTCCGAAAGCGGGTGAGAAATTCATCAACCGCTACCTCATCGTGCGGCGGCTCGGCGAAGGCGGCATGGCATCGGTGTGGCTCGCAAACGACGAACTTCGCAAGCAACCTGTCGCCCTCAAATTCCCCTCGCTCAATAAAGTTCAAGACGCCGCGTTCACAATCAACCGCCTGAGAAAGGAAGTCGCCAGCGTCAGCGTCCTCTCGCACGACAATATAGTTCACATCAACGACCTGATCGCCGACCCCAACGCCCCCGATTCCTGCGCCATATCCATGGAATACGTGGAGGGACTCACGCTCGTCGACTGGCGCAAAAAACGCGCGGACGGAAGTGTTGACGAAAACGGCTTCGTCGACCCCGACGCCCTGCTTCCCGT
>Ga0123354_10010825_pt1 | contig 14078 bp, 9 predicted proteins | sample TergutLab28metaG_2_FD_97872 | JGI IMG/M metagenome (GOLD analysis project Ga0123354, IMG submission 97872) | Labiotermes labralis P4 segment gut microbial communities from Petit-Saut dam, French Guiana - Lab288 P4 | ecosystem: Host-associated > Arthropoda: Insects > Digestive system > Gut ... | reverse complement strand
TAGTTTGTGTGGTACGGTTGTCTATTATTTATAAAAAGTTTATATTAATAATTTTTTTTATTTATATATATATATATATATATATATATATATATATATATATATATATATGTTGCAATGGCATCGTAACACACAGATCTCACACATACACAAAATAAGTGCTTATGTTGTTAAAGATCTGTCGGACAGCTACACTTGAAAACGTTCCGATGTAATTTTCTTTTTGCCTGACCTTATAAACTCCTAGAGATCACTTTATTTGCCACTGGGTTTAACATTCAAAAAATTTCTCTAAATTTTCCCCACGGTGTGGATGTATGTGTTTTGTATCGATCTCAGAACAAACAATAATTATTTTTCTATGCATTATTAACTTACTGGTTTTTGATAACCGAGAAGAAGGATGTTTACTGCGCGGTAGGATCTAAATATTTAAGTATAGTTGAGGTTTAATCTTATTATTCTTATAATAAAAGCCAGCACTATTTCTCACCTTTATTTGGTAAAGAACTATACATGTTTCGGACAGATTTATTGTCCATCATCAGAAGTCTTAATACAGTATTCACAGCAAGAGATATTTGTGGTGGCGTGGTCTGCTTGCGAGGTCAGGATTCCATCCTGACCTCGCAAGCAGACAGTCAACATAACTAGTATGACAAATACCTATTGCTATGAATACAGTAAAAATACTCCTGATGATGGACAGTAAGTCTGTCCGAAACATGTAGAGTTGTTTGCCAAAATAAAGTTGAGAAATAGTACATCTTGGTTGCTTTTATTATAAGAAAATATCACGTTGCACGGTCCTCTGAATATCAAAGTTAATCTCAGTATTTGAGGTTTTCAATAGAAAAGCTGAATCAGAATTTCGAAATTAGGTGAGCTATGAAGTTCTCACTGCGATGACCAAGAAGAGCGCTGCTGTCCTTTAGGATGGGGTTCTCTGTTAACTCCCTCACCTGCGCTACCTAGACCAAGACATCACCCATCCTACACGAATGTGACACGTGTATTACACGCGAAATTTACCTTCACATTATTACAGTCTCTGAATCGTGTGTTAAAAACATAAATTCGTAACTTTCGAAATAAACTGACAGCTTATTATATTACGGTCTTATTCCAAGCCATAAATTCAGGAATAAAGTTGTCGTTGAATCATGCGATCTCCTGAAGTACCGGGTTTTGACCAATTTCAAGGTAACGGCCTGGACAGTGCAAAGAACACCGACTAAATTTCGGTTCTGTCGAAAAAGAAACAGGAACGCAACAACGTGTCGGAATTAAATATGCGCTATCGTTGTGTGAGTCTGATATCTGTTCTGTACGTACTTCAGTGTTTAAAAATTTGTGGAGTCTTACCTCCTCCCGCGGAGGCCCGGATTCAAACTTAGACAAGTCCTTGTAACATTTATCGTCACAGTGGGCGGGTTTTTCTCCCAGAGTTTCGGTTTTTCCTGTCCACCAGTGTTACCTATATGAACGTTGTTTATTATCAAACGATACTCTACAATGAGATCTGCGTTCTTCTGGGATATTACGCAGCATATAATGGTAACTCCTTACCGAAACTTAGGAATAACTTACCAGTGTAATCTTCAAGAATCAAGAATCCCTTAAGGATGGGGCCGATGTGTTGTCCCGAAACCTCGGTAAGGAATTCCGACTATACGCTGCGTAATATCACAGAAGAGGGCAGATCTCATACACTTGGCGGCCGAAGCATAAAATTACGACGCCATATAATGCTGGCACGTAATTGACAGCGACGCTAAAAAGAATAATACCGCTCGTCTCTCTGCGCATCCCTCGTTCTGTACCAGTAATGGTATCCATTCAGGTTAGTTGTTAGTCACATATGATAAGCACGAGTAGAGTAAGATATCTGTTGTCTTGTTTCAAATTCTGAACAGCAGACACAATGCTGTATGATTGTAGATCATAATATGGTGAGGATTAAGACCGATAATGTAGTGCAGACCCACGGCGAACATACGTCGTCCGCCATGTTGGCTACTTGTTTGTCTGTGGGGCGGGCTGGTTCGAGATGATTCTATTGAAGTTGTAAGCAGCTGGCAATGTCACCGCATCGCTCCAATGGTCTCTTTCACCCCAGCGCCATGTGACAGCACCCTTCTGCAATGCTATAGTGTGGTCACAAATCTACGAAACTCAAGCACTAAACAAATAGGCTTCATGGCGTTCATAAAGAAGATTTATATGAGCAGAAATTTGTAGTAACAAAACGAAAGTGAAGTGTAATTTGTCTATAAAGGAAAGGCAAGGTGACGGAATTTTTGTTCCGTTGCAGGCAAGTTCCGTTTAATGTAGGTACTTGACATTTGGATTCTCGGGACTCCTTTTCCTCGGTATTGTAAAACTTTTCCGTGAATAAGATGTTCCCACCGTGCTCAACTTCCGCTTAAGAGAGGTTTCACTCTATTTTCAATAGGTACAAGCAATTTGCGTATGTGCATAGAAACCCATGATGTTTATCATCTATCTGACGCCAAATGTCAATGTGCCACAGGACGTCCCGTTTTCCAGTGTTATAAAATTTGTATCTAGACGTCTAGTAGGGCACCTTGGGCAGGCGATCGACCTATTCCAAGGAATACACAAAGAGAAAAGGCACAAGTACCTGGACACCCGAAATGGTTTTAGAACCCGTGATACCGATGTCGGAGCCGTTTAAAAATAAATATACAACAACCACGCAAGAAGCTGTTAAGACCCACTTATTAGTATTTAATTCTTTCATGCCGGGTGATAGGGTTTAAAGAGAGCTGATGGTGGTACAGGGGGATTTCGCAGGTTTTATCGAAGTATTTCTTTTTCCTGAAATTTATGTCTTTTTCAAGTGGCGTTGTGCAAGGTAGCGTTAGGACGTAAGCGTCTGAGTGAACTTACCTACATAAGTAGTCCGACGAAGAATTGTAATCAATTAGTTCTGGAACTAAGAGAAACTGCATTAAATTAGAGCAATTAGGAAGTTTAAAACCAGAGAGTCAACTGAATTAATAAACCTTTGTCTCTCAGCCAGTTCATGACGTAATTAATGAGGCGCAATAAAATATAAATGAAAAACTCTATTATAAAATGGGGGGGGGACGGTATTTGTGTAAAACTTCTAGTAATATATTTGTAAGCGCTGTGGTTAAATATAAAATTATACATTAAAATGTTTATCTGATACATAACAGATTTTGAAGTGAAACGTAAACGAAGAGCAAAATTTCTTAAAGATGGGCCCAACCAATTGCTCATCACTTATAAATTTGATTAAAGTTTTCTTGAACACCCTATACCGCTACCTGGTATTAAGGTTCGCCCGCATCATCTTCCTGTTGTTGAAGCGCCAAAGTATCATGGAGCATTTTATTTCAGATTTAAAGGCTTCAGCGAGCGCAGAAAATAGAGCTTTCTTCCCTCATGCAGGCAATAATGATTTTATATTTTCTGAAAAAAGCCGAAAGAAGACTTTTAGGAAGCAACTGAGAGATGCTGAAAGAAAGACAAACGTGAATAGGATGCGTTATGTTGATCCGCGCACAGCTTTTGTAACGTTATGTACCTCGATGTAGGTATGAATAGGTATGGAAATATAAGGTTTTTATCATAAGGTGAAAAAATGTGTCTTCTCGAGGTATTCCTTACTTTCTCCACTGTGACAAGCCTCGTATAAGAATCCAGTAATTAAACAGTTGAAAGATGGCTCTAACAGTAAAGCAGTGGTGAATGTTACATGCACGTATTCGTCACTGTTTGTTGTAGAGGTGACCGCTGTACGAAATAGTGTTGTTTGAAACGTATGCGTAAGATAACTTTGGCATATAATTTGGCTGTCAAGACGAGTTTACGTCAGTGTGTCTATATTGTGAACACCGAATCCGACATAGGCCTATCCTTGTACAAAAACACGAACCAACAAAAATGCTGAAATATTTAGCCCGGGAAATTTAACAGTATGTGGGTACTAACTGTAAGTGTTGAACTGTGTTCTGTTTCATTTAAATTCTTTGCTGCTTTTAATCAACAAAACTGCTTGCAACAGATTGATTGGTCGTTTATTAAAAATTAAGTGTGATATGCAAAAATGTAAAGGTGAGGTTGTCTCTGTCCACTTCATGAAGTGGGAGTAGAGTACGGATCTACTCCGTCTTAGCCTCACCACTAAATGGAAATCAGTGGTAATTTTCTTATCCCGACAAATTTACTCACTAGAAAGAACTCCGTACCTATAACATGTGAGGCTGGATGGACTCCAGCGTGTGTCTGTGTGCTTTGTAGAGGAGAATAATCTCTTACCCTTACGGGGATTATAAGGCCGGACCGTCCAAGTCATATCCTAATCGCAATACTCTCTACGCTGCACAGTTTCCTGCTGTACACTTAGTTCTGATATAAAGCAGCGGTTTGGTTCCTGTCAGACCTCGCGTTACAGAGAATCGCGCAATAAAATTAGAGTAAGGTGAGGAAAAGAAATTCGGCTTGTCATCCAAAATTGCTTCTTCACACAGGGCGACAAATGGCCAACAGGCTGTTGAGAACGTTTGCCGTATATCCACAAATGTCATTCACCTGTTCGTCAATCGCTTTATGGACAATTAGCGTCAAAGGAGAGCTTAATAGCAGAACTGACTGTATTAGGAAAGGCTGAGAACTATTATTATTATTATTAGTAGTAGTAGTAGTAGTAGTAGTGGTAGTAGTAGTAGTAGCAGAGAAGAATAATCGTAATATTAGAAATCGGAAGAAATTATTGTTCCATAGGGACTAAAAAATACACAATTGTGTTGTGTTAGGCAGGCTTTATCTAGCAGACCGCACAAGCAATTACACTCTCTTCCTTCATCCTGTAGCAGTGTCCCATATAAGGAGGAAGCCGGACTGCATCCCCTTTCCAAAGCGAAATTTAAATAACACGGGTTTTTTTTAGACAGGATGACATCAGAGTTTTACATGATTTACGCTTCAGCCAAAAGTTCATTGGAATAGTGACACGTGTTATAAAAACTTAGGAATGCAGGCCAATGTCTATTTTCTTAGTTTCTTTTAATTTTTCATGTAACCTAACGGCATATCAGCTGGGATATTTTGCATGGTTTCCATAACATAGCTTCCAAAATCAAACAAATTATATATAGGCCGAGGGTCGGCCCCACCCTGTCCCAAAGAAAAATTCTGGGTGTGTCTATATATTGTAGTCAGAAAAAGGGCTGGTCTCTGAAGTGTAGAGTAAGCATGCACGTAGGGGAACGTGCGTATTCATGCACGTGTCGACACAGTGGCCGAGAACGATCACAGAAAATTTCTGTCATAATAATACCTGACCGCTGTCACAGAGTTTCAGACGTACTGTACAAAGGGAACCACGCTTGTCCCAAAGAGCATATACAAAACTCTGAATCAATACAAGCCTATATAAGTGTCTGTAGCCTATGGTTATTTCCATACGTCCAAATATTATAACTCTGAAACAGCGATTGTAAAACCAACACAGGTCCGACGTCGCTCTGTGTGTTCACATGAATTATTTGACACACAAAATAAAATTTTCTGTTTATGAACAGAGTAAAAATTCATTTTTACACATTCTCATATTTGTCCGTGTCACTGTGCTATCTGCAAGACTCGCAATTCATAACGATTATTAATTAAATATCTTTCCTGAGTCCTGCAGTTATTAAAGTTTTGTTACAAGGATACTTCAGTGCAGAACGCTTGATAATAAAATTCAACTTTGAATACAGCCTGAATGAATATTCCCACAGGATTTGAATTTTAACCGCGATTCTGGGGAGTATTAAAATTGGATGTAGTTGCTTTTTTAACTTTTTTTTTTATGAAGCTGAAATGCACTCAAAATTAATATATAAATCATTGTACATACTATTGCCGTAATAATAACTCACCGATAGAACTGAATACAGTGTTTCTTTAATGTCCAGTAACAAGTACTGTTGTTAAGTAGAATCATACTTATGCATACTTATGCATGTTTTACCATTTTTTCTTTTTAGAATAGGACGAGGAAATTATGGCTTTTGTGTGTGTTTCTTTGTTCAAACCCAGTCATTTGCAGTGTTTAGAAATTCCGTGTGTTTGTAAACGTAAAATAACAGACTTTATTTATAGGTTAAAGCAGAGCAAGAGGCTACATTTTTATATTGGGTTGACATTCCATAATATGAGCTAGTTGGGCGGCGTTAAACCATGAATATCTACCAGAAAGTAAATTATTTTTTGATCTAGTAATTTATCGTAATAGGTTTTATTTGGTGTATCTGTCTAAGGTAACAATCTGCGCTCTTGCCAATGTTTCTTTTCCGTATTTACGTATTAACAAATCTGTAGTACGGAATGGAAATCGCCGTTGTTTTTCCGCTGTGTGAAAATGTGGGATCGTACCAAACAAATGGCCTGTAATTTCTGTGATTTTATTAATTTCGTATGCTCTATGGCAGTGTTTTTCAAACCTTGTGCCAAGGAAGAACCCCTAAATAACTTGCTGTCGGGAGGGGAGGGAGAGGGGGGACAAAAATTTCTAGGGAAGTTTGAAGTCTTGTGCTATATTTAAGAATATTCATACATTTATTGCACGATTTATCGATAAAACGATAATCTGCCACACCCTGGTTGGGAAACACAACTGTACTAGCTATTGTGAGGAAGGGGGATAGTTAATAGTCTTGTCAGGAAAAAATAGTTTTTCTGCACAACAGTAAAAATCGGACATGGACATTTTAGTAACGTGTTTATTTGGCATGTACTTAAATGAGGTTACCAGTAAATGGAACTGCGTAGTGTATATTGGCAAACTTTTGGATGGTTAACGATTAACAAATTGAAAGGAATGTTGAGGGAATCGGTCGTGGGTTATCGTGATATACTGAAGTTTGCTTGGACATGACAACGGCGAAGGAACGTAGGCAAATAGCTACAAATGCAGGCTACTTCTTATGTCATAAGAGCGAAAATCTCATTTACATTCCGGTGGAAGCGTGATATCACAAATACAGACTTCCGATTTTCACTACCCATTATTATTATTATCATTATTATTACAGTGTATGATACAAAATTCAATTTATCAGACCAACCTTACCTGCACTGAAATGTGAACACAATAAATACGCAATCTCCTACACGTTTCGCCACTTCTTGAGTGCCATCATCAGGGACCAAAACGTGGGAGATTGTGTTCATATTTCAGTGCATGTAAGGTTGGTCTGATAAATAGAATTCATTACCTAAGTTTTTCCATCGTGACAAATATCGTTATAGTTAAGTACGGTACTGGCACGTGACCGATATACATGTATACATGCCTGTAACTAATGTGTGTTAATCTCGTTAGATTCCTCTCATCAGGCTCACTCAACACAGTCGAAGTGCTCGTACATAGCTATCAGAACGTCACAGTGCCATCCATAAGATGTTAAGTCTACGGTGAGCTGGAAGCCATAAAATTTCCAGCGCGGTCAAAATTTGACGGACTGAGTAAAATAAAGGAATATAACAATCCCTGTTGTACCGCTGTTTGATACGTACATTTTTCATAAGCCCTGATCGCGTGCTTTCTGGGAATTAAATCCTATCTTGCAATAAACCGTTACAGTTTTACTCATTGTAGCTACAGATAGATATATCAGGCAACTATAATATTCGGACGTAAATTGTCATAGTAATAACTGAAGAATTAAAAAAAAACCAACTAGATGCCACTTATTACTTTATTGTACTTCTTATAGGCTCAACATGTTTCGGGCATTAGTATGCCCATCATCAAGAGCTCGCGACTATAATGTTGATTACCACATTGGTCGTTTCGTTCTTGGTTTGCTGTATTTTGGAGGTTGGGTGCGGTTAGGCTGGAGTAGTGTCCGGGCTGCAGGCTTTCGCGACTATGATGACCATGTAATCAACATCATAGTCGCGAGCTCCTGATGATGGGCATAGTAATGCCCGAAACATGTTGAGCCTATAAGAAGTACAATAAAATAATAAGTGGCATCTAGTTGGTTTTGTGTTCTTCATTTATCACAATGATGCACGGTCCAATAAACATGAGTGTCATAGTGTTTTTCACAACGACGTCTGAATATAAGAAGATAGGCGTCATATGCCTATGGCCATTTTGCATTCTTGAAGGATAAATAAAAGACATTTAGGACCACGCAGGACGTATCTTTAAGCTGCTTGTCTTGAGTCGTAATCATAAGCTGATAAAGTAAAGACTGAAAGTGTACATTCAGCGCTTATGCCCCCCTCTCCTAAGTAGGTTACATGTTTATACGTATCTACTTTCAGATAGTTTATCAGTGTCCTTTTTTAACACACATTGCGTCCGCCTTTAGGAGAAAGAGCGGTACAGTCGCTAATTCTAAGACGCTGTTCCTATTACGAGCCTATCTATTTCACAATGGGTGGAGTTGTATCTCACCTTACCCATATGGCTTCATGGTCTGTAGAGGGCGGATAACCTTTACTCATTCCTTTCCGCAAGAGAAAATTTGCCAGTAAAAACAAATACCCGTTTATTAGGATTACTACCCTGTAATGTGTGGACCCGGTAGCTCAGTCGGTATAGCGACTGACTACGGGCTGGACGGTCCGGGATCGAATCCCGGTGGGGACGAGATTTTCCGCCCGTCCAGACCGAACCTGGGGCCCACCCAGCCTGCTGTACAATGGATACCGGGTCGTTCCCGGGGGTAAAGTGCGGCCGGGGCGTGCTGCTGACCACCCACCCCCTTCTAGTGCCGCGGTATAGAAGAGTAGAGCTCTACCTCTACCCACCCTCTGGGCCACACTGGGCCTGTAACGGCATCACTTTACCTTTACTTTACCTTGTAGTGCGGAGACAGTGGTTAAGGCGCTGTGCTAAAAATAAGCATGTCGCTGGTTCGATCCCACCTGGTGTCATTGGATTTTTCCATGACATAAAATCCTTCCGATCGCACTATGGTCCTGGGGTCGACTCAGCCTCTAACAGAAATGAGTACCAGGAGTATTTCCTGGGGGTAAAGGCTGCCGGTGCGTAAGGCTGACAACCTACCACCACTCTGTGCCGTTGTCACGAAATCTGGGAACCTTGACTTCCTAATAATCCTCTGGGCCTGTCCAGGTCTGTAATTGGACTGCTTACCTACTTTACCCTGTAGTGCAGAGCCGCACAACCTGCAGATCATGTTGCCCGCGACACAGTCTTATGCTACTCGCAGGTACATCTGAAGAGTGTGCACATTTTCCAACCATTCCGTGAGAAGCAGCAGAGACAAACGGCGGTGCTATTGTTGAAACTTAATACCTCTTTATTTACGGAGACTTCCATTACGTTACTAAGTCATTGTGTAAAAACTAGCTTACTTTGTGAGTTGTATTTTTTTTTTATTACTTCCCCAATATGTACCGAAAACTTTATATACAAACGTATAAAATTATACGTGTGTATACTTACTCGTTCTGCATTGTATGTACTGAATCTGACGGTGGCCGCATGTAGACCTAATTTTACCGCAATTGCCCGCACCATATCAGTGGGTTGAGCAGGCCTGCTTTATACTTCATAACTTGACACGTTAGACTTCAGTTTGCTTGCTGGTCACGTCCCTTGTACTGGTGCAATATTTGGTTAGAATTGTGTTAAGACCTTTGGAAGTTAAGTCACGTTGTGAAAGGTTATGTTTGTTCTGACGAGTGAAATTGCCTGTAGGCTGTATTTCTGCCTCAAGAGGAAAGAATAAGTAAAATTTCCTTACATTACCCGTTGAAGACTTACATCCATCTACGTTACATAAGACATTCAATTCGCGCCTCGCAGAGAACACACTGTGCTTACATTACAGAGAACAAGACAGGCAGTGTCTGTGTAACGTAATATGAAGGCGCGCACAGACAACCAGTGTTGCAATGGAAAATAAATAAATATTACACGTTCTGAATGTGTTTGTAGCCTTAGGTATCCAGCATGCAATGCGAATGCGTCATATTCTCGTCTGTGGTCTGCCCGACTCTACAATACTTTTACACATTATCTCATAAAAGGAAAGTTGTCGAAAAAAAGTTACTGAACATAAAATGTGTGTTTTGACTTTCCCTGCAAATTTTGTCTGAAACATTTCTCACCCCAAGAAGAAATGAGCGAGATATGACCAAAATATATTTTTTTCTCTATTTTAAGTACCCGGTATCCTTGTCAGACTTTAACGAAACTTTAATTTTCTCGATAGATTTTTCGAGAGATGATCAAATATAAAATTTCATGAAAATCCGTCCAGAGGGTGCCGAGTTGTTCCGTGGGGACAGGCGGACGGATCAGACGGACAGACATGACGAAGCTAATAGTAGCTTTTCGCAATCTTGCGAAAAGAGCCTGGGAAAATCTTCATGGTTGCACTGTGCATTGATAATGTCAAAGTCTTTATTTGTCCAACTAATGCACACAAATTATATTAAATAATCATTAAAACGTTTATAATTTAAATCATTGCTCCAACATGTTTCGGTTTACATAAACCATTATCAGAGAGCTACAGCCTGTGCTTCGCTAAAATTACATTTCTGGTTCCAGTATACATGTCGTTATAGATGTTTTCATATGCGGCCATGACACTGAAAACATCTGTACTTACTTACTTACTTACTCCATAAGGCAGAGTCCTTCTCGAGAAGCTAACTGGTTTGCAGCTAGTCAAGAAATTCCCCGCATTTCACGGAACCCGAATGTTCATTATCGCACTCACAAGTGTCGGCCACCTGTCTCTACCCTGGGCCAGCCCAATCCAGTCTATATACCCACATCCCATCTCCTGGAAATCTGTCCTAATATTATCCACTCATCTACGCCTAGGTCTCCCCAGTGGTCTCTTTCCCTCCGGTTTCCCCACCAAGACCCTATACACCCCCTCTCCTCACCCATACGCGCCACATGCCTAGCCCATCTCATTCTTCTCGATTTTATCACCCGCACAATATTGGGTGAGGAGTACTAATCATTTAGCTCCTCGTTATGCAATCTCCTCCATTCCCCCGTTACCTCGTCCCTCCTAGGTCCAACATCTATAACGACATGTATATAGAACCAGAAATGAAATTTTAGCTAAGCACAGGCTGTAGCTCCCTGATGATGGTTTATGTAAACCGAAACATGTTGGAGCAACTTTTATAATTCTAAATATTTTAATAATTATTTAATATGATTTGTGTGCATTAGTTGGACAAATAAAGAATTTGAGCCTAGGAAAAAAATTTCTCTTTATTTTGAAAATTGTATAAAGCACAAAAATACGCAAACTGTATGTTACAGCAGGTGGTATACATAGCTACCAATTAGGATTAAAATATGTAATAATTAGTCTTGCGACTCACCTTCCTCCATCCATAATAGATTTTCCTCTGCATGTTTTTTTTTCTTTTTAATTATTTTTCAGGCAAATGTTTCCACAAATGAAGTTCCGCGTTTCCGGTTTGGACTCGAAAGCGAAATACATTCTGCTGTTGGATATAGTGGCAGCTGATGACTACAGATACAAGTTTCACAACAGGTATACCAACTGCTCGAAATAAAAGTCACTGTTTGTATTTCTCCACAGGCGCATGTTCCCTGCCTACAAAGTTCGGGTAACAGGACTTGATAAAAAGGCCAAATACATCCTACTAATGGACATCGTGGCAGCAGATGACTGCAGATATAAATTCCACAACAGGTACAAAAAAAGCAATAAAAACTATTCTAAAAAAAGAGAGAGAGAGAGCGAGAAAATTTTAAAGAATAGCAGCACTAAAAGTACTTTCCGTCTTAAATGTTAATTTCCAAATAGTTCACCAGTCTGAAAAAAAAAAAGAAAAAAAAAAGGAAACGTATATTTAAAACTGGACAAAATTTTGATGTTTTTTAAATTGTCCACCACAGCACGTAAGCTCGTTTGAAAAGTTCTTTAACCTTATTGGTCGTTTATGTACACAGATCGGCCAATCAGCTTACAGAGCTCCAAATTTTTATCGCGTCTGATTATGAACCAAACGCTTAGTATACTTAAAAATGCAGTAACACGGAAAACAAGTACACTAATTTGAGACTTTCCCAGTACATTAAAGAAAAGGGAACTTGTGAATTTAATGAGAAAATGTATGAATTGGATCAGAATATAAATTTGCCGGGCCTTTTTGTTAGTCGAGCTTTGTGGGGTGGTGACCAGCATGCGCTTCTTCTTCATTGTGTATGTCTATATCTTTGTCTGTCTCTAACACAGTCTGGACAGCATGCGAAGAACTCTACACGATGTACGCAACCAACAAGAAGCAACAATTTTCGTTTATTGACCTTCTCATTTATCTATTTGTATCTGCTCCACATGTTTCGGGTGACAAATTCGCCCATCTTCAGGAGCACTTTTTTGACTGTATATACAGCTTTTGGTACAACGCACCGATATTGCTGCCGACCGGTGACAAGGTTGAGATGGAACTCCATCTCAGTCCTGTTGCTTGTTGCATCTTGTTGATTGCTTACATCGTTGTTCCAATGATGCACGGTCTCTCACGAACGTCAAAATCTACGCGTATTGAACTGGAAGACACCATAACGTAGGATATATTTGTTAACTCTGAAATGCAGAGTGATTAAAAGTCCTTGTGATCCTGTCAAAACAAAGAGCGCCGGAATTCACATGTTTTTCAGATTTCCTGCGCACACGCGCCCTAGATGGATCACATAACTTGCGCCTGTTATAGAAGTGGTCTACTTCAAATCATTGTTGTACCATTGTTGTAACTTGTAACTCTAAGAAAGTGGGCTTTCAGCAGTGACGACGAGAGGGGGAAGAACGCGGTGCAACTTACCGGGACCCGGCGGTCTGTACGGGGGCCCGACTCTGCAGCAAATGCTCTGTCTCTACCGGTAGTATCATTATTTTTCAATTTACAATCCAGCCCTTTCAAGCTAAGCCCATATCAGTCTGCAACTGAAAGCAGGCTTTGCGATTTTGTGTGAATATTTTTAGCCGGTCCGCCCTCGCTTGGGGAGGGGGGGGGGCGCAAAAATTTTTTACAGAGGTCCCCAATCCTCTCTCGGCGGTCCTTGCTGTCACAAGACATATTACATATTTCTTTGCTTGGCAGGTACCAAGGACATCTGAATCACTCTGTATATAGAGTAAGAAATGTGAAGACATTTTCTTAACTTCGTTTATATGTTGATTTAACACAATCTTGAACAGGAATAAAAATTTACTGTAATCAAAACTTTTTCTGTCCATTCAGCGCCTGTTGTCCACTGTGCTCACGTAGTTTGTAGTGGTCTTTCATCATTGCATGAAAATGTGCAGATTGAATTGCATTACTATTTGACGGTACCAGGCAAAGTGCTTTTATAATTTTTCTCTTGTAACGGGACTCATTCCTTCAGTGGAAAGTTGTTGAATCTTAATTCGAATATGGTCTACTTTGAACTGTTATCAGCAATACAAACTGGTAATTCGTACACGCATGTGTCAGACAAAGTCAGAAGAAGTTAAACTTAATGTCGGAATTCAGTAGAATTTCTTAAAATTTCCTGCGTACATAATATTATTCCACGTTGCTTAATGAAATGGAGGTATGTATGCATGTACATATGTATTTATGTTAATGTTTTAAGAAAAGTAATTCTGACATAAATTGTAAGCAGTCAAACTCGAGTTAAAATTTTATCTGTGAAAATTCTGCCCTAACAATTTATTGCTTTTGATATCCTATCATATCTACAGCATTCCTAAACGTTTGTTTAAAACAAAGCACCCGAAAATAAAGTTTATCAGTTAGATACTTCATAGCTAATACCGTACATGTGTGTGTGTGTGTGTGTGTGTGTGTGTGTGTTTGTGTGTGTTTGACGGCTTTCATAATAGTCATGGAAATCAACCAGAACTTAAAACTTCCTTTTGAATACAAAATTGACATTTATCACTTTTTTTTTTTTTTTTTGTTTTTATGTTTTTTTTTTTTTTAAATCTTCTGCTATCTTTTTTAATGTTTGGTGGCTTTCTCTATCGCGCTTTTCGATAGCCACCCTTATATTTTCAAAATAAAAT
>Ga0123354_10010824_pt1 | contig 14079 bp, 12 predicted proteins | sample TergutLab28metaG_2_FD_97872 | JGI IMG/M metagenome (GOLD analysis project Ga0123354, IMG submission 97872) | Labiotermes labralis P4 segment gut microbial communities from Petit-Saut dam, French Guiana - Lab288 P4 | ecosystem: Host-associated > Arthropoda: Insects > Digestive system > Gut ... | reverse complement strand
ATAATATCCTGTTGCTTCTCGACTCGGAACAGGATTTATACCTTTTGCAGTATGCGCAAAACTTATTGAAAACGACGAACGGCTCCATCGCTATCCTTGACCGGACAACGCCGGAAGATGCCGCTCATGAAAACGTACAGAAGCAGTTAGCGCTCTTTTCCGAATCCGTCCCAACGGCGAATAATCTATTGGAAAAAGACATTACGGCTTCTCTGCTGAGCAGTTACGATTTTATGCTGATAAGTTATGCTACTTGGAACGACGTTTCGGAACATTACAAGGAAGCGTTGCAGCTAATGCCTTCTACTCTAATTATCAGCAAATAAAATATTCTTACAGAAACTTGATAGTTTTTTCCAATTGATTTGTTCTTGACCCTTTAATCAAGATATGAAATCCTAAGAAATTTTTAGATTGAAGATAATCCAACAATTCTTGCGTGTGTCCGAAAACCATCCATTCCGGAGCAATTGAATGAATATTTTGAAAATTTTCGCCACACAAAATCACTTTGTCGATAGCGCTTTTCCGCAAGCGATTAATTAATTTCCAATGCTCTTCCCGACTGTATTCGCCCAGTTCTTTCATTTCCCCTAAAATTACCATCTTGGGAGATGCTCTTGAACCTAAAAAATTATCGAGAGCGACTTGCATGCTGCTCGGATTGGCATTGTAAGCATCGATAATTAACGAATTCCTTCCCGTTTTCAAACTTTGAGAACGATTGTTAGTTGGCGCATAATCAGCAATCGCCTGATTTAATTGTGGAGACGTTGCATGCAACGTCTTCATGCCAAAATAGGTCGTCACACAAATAGCTGCCAAAACATTCTCGAAATTGTAATTACCTACCAATTGGGTTTTTATCCGATGCATTTTATCATTGTCGACATGGTCCTCAATCCCCTGCTGACTTGTAAGATTCATTTCAGAGGATTCCGCGTCATGCGCGGGACGACAGGTTCTTCTCCATTCCAGTTCCAAGCAGGAATTCGATTCTATAATGCAGCCTTGCACAAAGGCTTCAGGAGATGTTCCGTAAAAGATTCTATTTGCGTTTTTGCTACAACTTTTCAAAATTGGATTATCCATATTTACGAAAATCGTTCCTTTTTTTCCACGAATATAATCATACAGCTCTGTCTTGGTACGAATAACTCCTTCGAAAGAGCCAAATCCTTCGAGATGCGCTTTGCCGACGTTGGTAATCAATCCGAAATCAGGATCGGCGATATGGCAAAGTTCTCGAATCTCACCCGGGTGATTAGCTCCCATCTCGATGATGGCAAAACGATGTTCGGATTTCAAACGGAGTAACGTCAGAGGCACTCCTATGTGATTGTTCAGGTTTCCTTGTGTAAACAAGACCGGAGAAAGAGTTGATAATGCAACGGCAATCAACTCTTTTGTTGTTGTCTTTCCGTTTGTTCCGGTAATAGCGATAACTTTAGGATTTAGTCGCTTACGATGATAATTCGCCAAATCCTGCAAAGATTTCAATGCATTATCCACGCGAATAATCCGGTTATTCTGTGGTAAATTGTCACGATCGCCTACAGCGAAAATGGCTCCGTTATGCAATGCCTGTTCGATATAATCATTTCCGTCAAACTTTTCGCCTTTCAATGCAAAAAAAATAGAATCCGGCGGACAATTCCGACTATCGGTAGTAACCGATGGGTATTTTAGAAAGGTAGAATATAAATCTATAGTATTCATCATATTAAAAACGAAATAAAGAACAAAGATAAAAAATTGGTTTGAAAACTCCTTTCAAAATGTTACTTTTGTAGCATGAATAGGCAAATTAACGAAATAACAGCCAATATTAAAGGAAACTTGTGGAATTTATCTTCGCCTTTAGTCATGGGTATTTTGAATATCACACCTGATTCTTATTATAATAAAAGTCGGAAACAGACAGAAAAAGAAATCGTTGAACGCGTACGGCAAATAAAAGAAGAAGGAGCGGATATTATTGATGTCGGAGGATATTCTTCCCGTCCTGCCGCGGATTTCGTTGATGAAGAAAATGAAATGAGCCGGTTGAAATGGGGTTTGAAAATCCTGTTTCGAGAACTTCCCGACGCTGTTGTTTCAGTCGATACTTTCCGTTCGGAAATAGCTCGCCGATGTGTGGAAAATTGGGGCGTAGCAATCATTAATGATATTTCCGCCGGCGGATTGGATGAAAAGATGTTCGATACGATTGCCCGTTTACAAGTCCCTTATATTGCCATGCATCTACGTGGAAATCCGCAAACCATGATGGAAAATACCCAATATGATAACCTGATGCAGGAAATTTTGATGTATTTTGCAGAAAAGATTTACCAATTGCGCCGGAGAGGAGTAAACGATATTTGGATTGACCCCGGTTTCGGATTCAGTAAAACTACTTCTCAAAATTTTGAAATTTTAGATAAACTGGAAGAATTTCATATCTTTGAAACGCCAATCGTGGTAGGCTTTTCTCGAAAAACCATGATTCGGGAAGCGCTGGGAGTGTCTGTTGATGATAGCTTAAACGGAACAACGGCGTTAAATATATTCGCCTTAACTCAGGGAGTTCATATTCTCAGGGTTCATGATGTAAAAGAAGCCGTGCAAACGGTTCAGCTGTTTAATCGGATAAAAAATAAGTATAAATAAGCGAAACGCATCGAAAAAACGCCTTTTTTCCCCGTTTTTCTTTATCTTTGTGCTTTCGTATGCCTGTTATGGCTCCACTAAAAATAAAAGTAAATGATTAATTTTGGTATCAAAGATTTAATTGATATTATTTTGGTCGCTTTCTTTCTGTATGAGACTTATCTTTTGATGAGAAAAACAGGAACAACGGCAATTTTTCTCGGCGTTTTGTCTTTCATTGCTATTTGGATTCTGGTATCTCAAGTCTTTGAAATGCGCTTGATGGGCGCTATCTTCGACAAATTCATCAGTGTAGGTTTTATTTTATTAGTAATTGTATTTCAAAAAGAAATAAGGGAATTTCTTCAAGCGTTAGGCTCAAACAAAGGACTCGGATTTATTAAAAATATTATTAAACCGAAAAACAAAAACAACGTTGATGAAAATATCAGTTATATTATGCCGATAGTTCTGGCAGCTATGGATTTAGCAAAACGAAAAGAAGGAGCGCTGATCGCTATTCAACAAACCATCCCTTTGGACCGGTTTGTGGAAACCGGCGAACTTCTGAATGCCAATATCAGTTCCCGTTTAATTGAAAATATTTTCTTCAAGAACAGTCCTTTACATGATGGCGCCATGATTATCGGCGGAAAGCGAATCAAAGCTGCGGCATGTATTTTGCCCGTTTCTCAAGATCACGACATCCCCAAGGAACTGGGTTTGCGACATCGCGCCGCATTGGGATTATCGCAAGAAACCGATGCCAAAGTTATTATTGTTTCCGAAGAAACCGGCAAAATTTCTTTGGCTCATCAAGGAAAACTATTTCTTAGTATTTCTGCAGAAGAACTTCAAAATAAATTGGTTTCGGATTAGGAAATGGTGCCGAACGACAAGTGAGTGAGGGCTGACAAATATTAATTATTATGGTAGATGACTTAAACAAAGCGTGCGAAGTATTACGAAAAGGAGGCGTCATTCTATACCCTACCGATACTATTTGGGGACTCGGATGCGACGCTACTTCGGAAGAAGCAGTGAAACGCGTTTATGAAATCAAACGGCGTTCCGATTCAAAATCCATGCTGACATTGTTAGATTCTCCCAACCGATTAGACCGTTATGTCGATGATTTACCTGAAATTGCGTTTAATTTGATTGAATGTGCCGATAAACCTTTGACAATTATTTATTCCGGAGCTAAAAATTTAGCGCCCAATCTGATTGCCGCCGACGGAAGCGTAGGTATCCGGATTACCCATGAAGCGTTTTCTCAACAACTTTGCCGGCAATTCGGAAAACCGGTTGTATCTACTTCCGCTAATTTTAGCGGAGAACCGGCGCCATCTAATTTTTCGGAAATAAATGACGAAATTTTCCGTTTTGTAGATTATGTGGTCAATTATAGAAGGGATGAAAAAGAAAAATCCAAGCCTTCGAGTATTATTAGCTTGGATAAGAACGGACTAATAAAAATCATCCGTGAATAAAAAATGAGTAAAAAATCACGACTATTCAGCTATTTGTTCGCCGATTATGTTGCAGCCAATCTGGCGTGGTTCGTATTTAATATCGTCCGATATTATACAATTGCCCGTCACGGCGGATTTCACACATTGAGCGATTATTTGCTCTATCGGAATGTTATGTTAGGACAAATCATCGTATCGTTCGGCTGGCTTGTTCTTCATTATTATTCGGGATATTACAATAAATTATTTGAAAAGTCACGGCTATCGGAATTATTTACCACTTTCGGCACGGTGTTGATAGGAACCATCGTTCTCTTTTTTGCGCTCCTTCTAAAGATATTACCCGATTCAATCCGTGTTTATTATGAACAACTAACCTACTTGTTTCTCTTCACTTTCGGTTTTACTTATTTGTTCCGGGTGATAATTACCCATCAAACGGCAAGAAAATTTCGAAAACACGAATGGACAATCAATGCATTAATTCTTGGAACCGGTGAAAAAGCGCTGCAAATACAAGAATTATTGGCGAAACCTTCCGATTCGTTAACCTATACTATTCAAGGATTTATACAAGTAAGTCAAATGTCTTTACTGCCGGTGGTCGACAAGCAATTGATTTTAGGAGGCTTGGACGATTTGGAAGCGTTAATCCGGAACTTGAACACCGAAGAACTAATTGTAGCCATTGATTCGGAAGAAGATGAAGATTTGCTTGATTTGCTGTATTCGCTGTATCAATACCAATTACCGCTCAAACTTCCTATCAGCCATACCCGGTTATTAACCGGAAGTATTAAAATAAAAACGATAACAGGCTTTCCGCTATTTGATGTAACAAATCATAATTTATCCGAAGGAGAAAAAAATATAAAACAAAGTCTGGATAAATTGATATCTCTATTTCTTTTAGTAATTTTGTCCCCGGTTTATTTGTATTTGATGCTGAGGGTAAAAATAGATTCTGATGGTTCCGTTTTTATCAAACAGGAACGCATCGGATATTTAGGAAAACCGTTTATGATATATAAATTTCGAACCATGCGTAAGGATGCGGAAAAAGACGGACCTATGCTCTCGTCGGAAAACGACGAGCGAGTGACCCGGTTTGGACAGACCATGCGGAAATATCGTTTGGACGAACTTCCTCAATTTTGGAATGTGTTGAAAGGCGATATGTCGATTGTCGGTCCCCGGCCGGAAAGAAAATATTATATAGAGCAGATTGTGAAACAAGCGCCTTATTTTTACTTGCTTCACAACGTACGACCCGGAATTACTTCTTGGGGAATGGTTAAATTCGGATATGCACGCAACATCGACGAAATGATTGAGCGCATGAAATATGATATCCTATATTATGAAAACATGTCTTTAATGTTGGATACCAAAATTATTGTTTATACATTTCGGACAATTTTAACAGGGAAAGGTATATAGAATGGAAATAAATAAATGGTTCGCTTCGGTTTTACTGTGGAGGGAGAAACATATTCGCGAACGGTATTTTATCCTGATATTGAGTTTCATTATCGGGATTTGCACATCGTTAGCCGCTCTTGCTCTGAAAGGAACCATTCATTGGATTCAACATTTCCTGACTTCTCACGCCCAAGTGACGAAAGCCAATTTTGTCTATTTGATTTATCCGGTTATCGGTATTTTAATTGCCGGCTTATTTGTAAAATACTTTGTCAAAGACGATATCGGTCACGGAGTAACTAAAATTCTTTATGCAATATCCCAACGGAAAAGCCGTATAAAAAAACACAATATGTGGTCATCGTTGGTGGCAAGTTCCGTTACTATCGGTTTCGGAGGATCGGTAGGAGCTGAAGCGCCAATTGTATTAACCGGTTCGGCAATCGGTTCGAATTTAGGTCGCTTGTTCAAAATGGAACAAAAAACATTGATGTTGTTGGTCGGATGCGGCGCTGCCGGAGCTATTGCCGGAATCTTCAAAGCGCCGATTGCCGGCTTGCTTTTCACGATTGAAGTCCTGATGCTCGATTTGACTACAGCATCCGTACTGCCGTTGCTCATCTCGTCCGTCACAGCCGCTACCGTTTCCTATATCCTGACCGGCATGGAAGCGATGTTCAAGTTCGATCAGGAGGAAGTATTTATTGTTCAGCGCATTCCATACGTATTTTTGCTTGGAATTTTATGCGGTTTGGCTGCGTTGTATTTTACGCGCGTAACAATTTGGATGGAAGGTAAATTTCGTCAATTGAAACATTTTCGCCGAAAATTTCTTGTTGGGGCAATTATCTTAAGCGTACTTATTTTTCTTTTTCCTCCGCTATACGGCGAAGGCTACGACACCATTGCCGACCTTATCGGTAAACACTACGACAACCTTTTAGCCGGAAGTTTGTTTTATCGCTTTCAGGATAATATTTGGGGACCCATCGTGTTTATGCTGGCGATTGTTTTTATGAAAGTGTTTGCAACTACGGCTACAAACGGAGGAGGCGGTTGTGGAGGAATTTTCGCTCCGTCCTTGTTCTTGGGGGCGATAGTCGGATTTGTTTTCTCAAATTCTTTGGGGAATATTTTCCCGAGTCTACATCTTCCGCAAGATAATTTTACTCTAATGGGCATGGCAGGTATGATGGCGGCAGTCATGCACTCTCCTTTGACGGCAGTCTTCCTGATTGCCGAACTGACCGGCGGTTATCAACTTTTTCTACCATTGATGATTGTTTCTATCAGCGCTTATTTCACTATTTTGTGCTTTGAGCGTTATAGTTTGTATTCCATTCGTTTGGCTCAAAAAGGCGAACTTTTAACGCATCACAAAGATAAAGCGGTTTTGACGCTTTTAAATATTCAAACAATCATTGAAAACGACGTCAAAGTGGTTCATCCGCAAATGATCTTGGGCGATTTTGTAAAAATTATTGCTACTTCTCACCGGAATGTATTCGCCGTAACGGACGACGATAATATCTTGCGGGGAATCGTTATTTTGGATGATATCCGAAACATAATGTTCCGTCCGGAATTATACGACCGGTTCAAAGTGGAAAAATTCATGACCTCGCCTCCTGCAAAAATTATGATTCACATGTCTATGGAAAAAATTATGCGGATTTTCGACGACACAAAAGCATGGAACCTCCCTGTGATAGATGAACAAGGGAAATACCTCGGATTTATTTCAAAATCGAAGATATTTAATGCTTATCGAGAAGTTTTGGTGGAAAATTTTTCAGATGAAGATTAATATCAAACCCGTTTTTCTTTGATTCTTGCTTTCTTACCGGTAAGCTTACGCAAATAATACAGTTTAGCGCGGCGAACCTTACCTACTTTATTGAGAACTATATTGTCGATAAAAGGAGAATTCATTGGGAAGATACGTTCAACTCCAATGTTTTCCGACATTTTCCTAACGGTAAAACGTCTTTGGTCGCCATGACCCGAAATTTTAATCACAACGCCCCTGTATTGTTGAATACGCTCTTTGTTTCCTTCTTTGATACGGTATGCAACCGTCACGGTGTCGCCGCTTTTGAATTTTGGAAATTCCTGTTCTTTTGGATTAGCGAACGACTGTTCTGCTACTTTAATTAAATCCATGATTGTTAGCCTTTAATATAGTTTAATAACTAAACGCAACATTCGCGAGCCACTCTTTTCTCGCCAGCGGTTGCGTAAAGCGGGGACAAAGATACAATTTTTTTTTGAATTGTACAACCGAAATTAATATGAAATATAAAATTTGAAACTTAATTTTTTGTACTTTTGGAGGCGCGCATATCAGTTGTTTTATTTTATTATTTAGCGCCGTAAAAAATAAATATTTTATCTGAATATAAGTAGATTGAAAATGAAAAGAGGATATGTAAATGTACAGCCTTTGCAAAAAGTGCGAAATATCAATAGAGAAAGATATTCAAACAACATCGCGAGCATGATTCTTATCGGGATGTTTTTCCTTTTATGTTTTTCTCCAAATGTTTACAGTGTGGAGCCTGTAATAAAGAAGATTCCCGTTATCAATACAACGGACTTGTATTTTCCGGCACAGGATGTCGGCGATAATTTCGACATCATCACAGCGTATGGATTGGAAGAGATTGATCTTCGAGCTGTTATCTTTGATGTTACGCAGGATTATCGTTTGGAAAAAGGCGTCGGACGCGATATGGGAATCATTCCGATTACGCAGCTAAACTATATTTTTGACCGGACTGTTCCGGCGGCGCCATCGCCCTTTATCAGAATGCGATCAAAAACCGACAAGATGGAAGATATTCCTAAATTCCAGCAAGCCGGCGTTGAACTGCTTCTGAAAACCTTACGCGAATCGAAAGAAAAGGTCGATATCACGGTATTTGGGTCAGCCAGAACCGTTGCGGTGGCTTTTAACCGTGATCCCGATTTGCTTCGTGAAAAAGTCAACTTGCTACATCTTTGTATCGGGACGTCGGCTCCGGTTCAGATTGAGTGGAATGTTGCTCTGGATCCTTATGCTTTTGTTGCCATATTACAATCCGGTTTGCCGATTGCGTTGTATCCCTGCGGCGCAGGAAACTTGGATGGTTTCAATGGATTGGCGGCGTTCGGTTATGATTCGAACAACGGGTACTGGGAATTGACGAACCTGAACTTCATTCCAAAAATGGATTCGCCGATTCGCCGCTATCTCGAATTTGCTTTTTCCGGATCGAATCGCTCCGACTTTCTTCGCGCTATGGAAACAGATGACTCCTCCTTTGATCCTAATTATTGGAACCGAATGCATCGCGTCTGGGAAACCTGCGTTTGGATTTGTATGACCGACCGCGTGCTTGTCCAGCGTAGCGATGGCTCTTACAGAATTTTACGTCGTAATGAGATTGATCCGGCGGACAGAATCTTACCAAACGAACTGCGTCCTTGTGTACTTGAAGTACAGGAAAATGGATTGTTTACTTACCGATACAGTGATCAGCCAAGCAATATCAGGATTTACTATCGCGGTGATCCTAAGGAAAACGAAAAAGCGCTAAATGATGCGCTTCCTGCTTTGTATCTTGAATTCAAGACAAAATAACATACAATACAAATTTTATTTGATTATCATTTGTAACCATTGCTTTTTACTTTCGTGTAATTTTCAGAACTGCATCTTTCTGTTTTTTTTCGATTATCATATCCATCCGTTGATATTTAACCGGAAAGCCCCAAAACAACCGGTGTTGACTTATACCCAATTCCCATACGATCTATGCCCATATCAATAAAATTGAAGAACGTAGTCTGATCCCGAATGCCGCCGGCGCCTTTAACTTTACAGCGCCCCCTTGCAGTATTTAACATCAATTCAACAATTTCAGGTGTTGCCCCATTGTTTGTTCCTCCGGTATAAAATCCGGTTGATGTTTTTACAAAATCAACACCGGCTTCACAGGCAATTTCGGTTGCTTTTATAATTTCGTTTTTATTAAGAGCGTCCGTTTCAAAAATAACTTTAAGCAATGTTCCGTAACTGTGAACAACATCTGTCATTGCTTTAAACTCGGCTTCCACATCATCCCATTTGCCGCTCCTTATCCAGCCATAATTGGAAACAATATCTAAATCCTCTACATCATTGTATTTGCAGATCATTTCAGCCTGTTTGACCTTCGATTCTGTGGTAGAAAGTCCAAAAGGAAAATCACACACAACACAAATGCCGGTTTTTGTTCCCTTGCAGAGTTTCCGGGCAATATCTATGGAAGCAGGATTTATACAAACTGTTTTACACCCATATTCAATACCTTCGATAATGTACTTTTGTATATCATCTTGGGTAAATTCCGGTTTTAATACCGACTGATCAATATAAGCCGCTAATTCCCGAGCAGTCATTTCCGATGCTTTCTTGTTTTGTTTCATAAGTTTATGTTTTTTAACGTTCCATTGGGTTTTACAAGCGTGAATTTTGTTTGCCTGTGATTGCATCTATTCCTTTTGCTTGTTTGAAATTTGATTTTGCAGGTAAATTATTGGAATTTAAAGCCGAAAGTTGCGAATTTGTAACCCAAGGCGGATTTATATCTTCGTTGTGCAAATAGTTACAAATGGTTTCTGCAAGTTGTTTATTAGTTTGAAAATCGCCATACTCAACACGGCTTTCGGCAACAATATTTTGATTGATTTCCAACATTTGCCTATGATTTTTGTTATCTGCCATATTTTTATTTCAATCTGTTTTGTTGTTTTAACAAAATGCAAAGGTACAAAATTGTTTTCAAAGAATTTCAGAAATTTTTCTTCTTCACTCTGTCAAAAAGGCGGAGCGTCCGCGCATTGTCGATGACCATCCCGAAGCTTGGCGGGAGGGCGGGGTTTCGCAAAGGCTTGGACGGGAAGCGAACTCCCAAAATCCTGCGAGGTGTCCCACGAGGCAGATTGTTATCGCAACCACATTCCTCGAATTTAATTTGTTTCTGACCATAAAATAAAAAATTAATCTTCTATTATTTTTTCATTAATACTATTTTTAATAAAAATTTTTCGCCACAAAATTACAGCATCCATTTTGCTTGTCAATCCCCCAAAAGGGTGAAAATGTATTTGCATTTCAGTTCATCGAACTAATCTTTGGCAACCAGCCGAATATCGACGAATAGCGCCAGCGAAAGAATCCAACTGCAAAACATTGCAAATAATCGTAAACCTGATTTAGAGATAACCTCTTATTGTGTAAATCCGGTTCAGTTATATTAATCAAAACTGTAAACCTTTTTCAGGAAAGAACATTAAAAAATTAAGGTCGTAATGCACTTAACTATGAAATAGTTGCAGCCTTGCGTAACTGACCCCTCCAGCCTTGCCTAAGGCAACCCCTCTGCCTTGCGTAACGCTGACCGTCAGCGTTACGCAAGGCTGGACGCCAACCTTACGCAAGGCAGAGCTTCGAAGTTCTATTGGTTGAACCATGAAGATACGCAAGTGTGTAATTATTCAATAAAATTTATACGGAAAACTAATTATATTTGGAAAATTTTTTATATATTTGAAACCTGAAATCAATTCTTATGTTAAAATCGCACAATTTTTCCAACTACTTAGTAGTCACTATATTACTGCTTCTCTTTTACGCTTGTTCACAACGAAAGGGAGTAAAAGATATTATTGCTGAAGCAGCGAGCATTGTTGAACAGCAACCCGACAGCGCTTTATTATTGCTCAATTCCATTCTTTTTCCCGAAAATTTAAACAAAAACCTGTTTAATAAATACCACTTACTTTTGCTTCAAGCTAAAGACAAGTGCGATAATGACATCGCCTCCGATACGATTATCTTTTCCGTGAAAGCGTATTACGTGCAAAAGAAAGATTATTCCAACGCTGCCTTAGCCGCTTTTTATTCCGGACGGGTAAGGCATGAACAGCACAACATAGAAAAAGTAGTCGAGGCTTACCATGAAGCAGAACAATTGGCTGATAAAATTGATAATTACAATTTGAACGGGTTGATACAAAGTAATTTAGGTATTCTCAATATGGAACATTCTTCGTATGAAAAAGCCATTGAATTAATTAAAAAAGCGGTTTTTTTGTATGATAAAGCTAAAAATTATAAAAATAAAATAAACGCATTGAGAATAATAGGCGATTGCTTTTTATTTAACAAGAAAATAGACAGCGCTTTTTACTATTATGATAAAAGTCTGAAACTGGCAGGGTTATATAATCTGCGTGAACTGCAATCCAATATAAATGAAAGCATGGGAGTTGCCTATTGTGAACAAGGAAAGTATGAACAGGCAAAAACACATTTCTATGAAGCGCTTGCTTTACCTAATGATAGTATGGAACAAGGAAGAATATTGCTAAATATCGCCAATGTGTACATTTTTGAAGATAAAACAGATTCCGTAAACAGTTACCTTGAAAAGGCTTCGGATTTGCAGATTAACGACCCCGAATTTAAGCGTAATTCCTTTCTTTTGCGATCGAAAATTGAAGAAAAACAGAACCGATACAAGGAGGCTTTGGATGATTATAAAATATATCACCAGTCTGCAATCAGAGAATTTGACAGCAAAAAAAGCAATATATTATTGGAAATTCAGAGAAAATACGATTTTGAAAAACTTAAAAACACACAAAACCAATGGATAATTAAACAACAGAAAGTTGTTGTCCTGCTTTCATTGACGTTATTGACAACTGGGATGATAATTTTTATACTTTACCGGAAATTTGTGCAAAATAAAAAACTTTCTTTAGAAACCGAAAAAAAAATTGCTGAGTCGCAAAAAGTCATCAGGGAGCTATCAGAAGAAAAGCAGGCGATCCGTAATACATTGTTCCATCATTTTGAAATAATGAAAAAAACATTTTTAATAGAATCTGAAATTAATGGCGATGAGCGAATAAGCGGACAAAAATTATTGAAAAAATTCTACAAAATTGTATATGGGCAAGATACCTTGGATTGGCATGAATTATATTCGATAATAAATAATTTAGAACCAGGTTTTTTCGACATGATTAGAAGGCAATATCCGCATTGGAACGAAAAAGAATTTCGAGTCTTTTGTATGTCTTATAAGAATCGATTCAATGATAATGATATTTCGATTATTCTACATGAAACGATTCCCATGATTCGAAAAATAAGAAATAAAATCCGAAAAGATATGGGTTCACCAAAATACAGTCATGGATTTATTTCATTTTTAAAGAATAATTAGCCAAATTTCTTGGGCGTTTGAAATAAAAGTTTAGAAAAAGATTACCTGTATTCATTTTTATGCATTAATAATAAGATTATTAAATCAAAGTCACGTAAGAAAAAGTTTACCTCAAGCTTACCTCTATTGTTTTTTACGATTTTCTTTTATAATTTTACGCTACAAATGTATTGACAAAATTAAATTTTTTTATTATGAAAAGAGGAAAATTACTACTTATAAACTAATTATTAAAAAATCATTTTTTATGAAAACAACTACTTTAAAAACACTTATTAGAACAATGCTGATAGCAGTAATGATGTTTACTTGTCTATCTGCCATGCACGCTCAACTTTATTATGAGAGTAACCATTTGTTTGTTGGTCCGAGAACCGCGGCAATTTCCAGTACAGCTCCAGGTTTTTATGTAACTACTTACTTTGGAATTGAATATTTTGAAAATGGGTTAAATTTCTTTCGTGGGTGGCCTAATAGTTATTATGGCAACTATAAATTATTTATCGATGAAACAGGTAAAATTGGAATGGGACGTAAACCTACTACTTACGCTTTGGAAGTAAACGGCCAGATATGGACGCCAGCCGGATTGTTGATAACATCCGACCAATCGCTGAAAAAAAATATCGTTGACATAAGCGATAGTCGCTCCGGATATTTGGGCAAATTGCTCAAATTGAATGGTAAATTTTATGACAAACAAATTTCTTCCGCCGATGGTAATGCTATTGAAGTTGCAAAGATGATTGATTCAGGGAGAATAAAAAAAGAAGATGCCGCCGCCGCTTTAGACGCTATGAACAAAAGTAACCCGACGGCATACAAAAAAGAATTTGGCTTTATAGCTCAAGAATTAAAAACTTTGTTTCCTGAATTAGTAGAAGAGAATGCTGAGGGAATAATGTCAATCAACTATATTGGACTAATACCTTTACTTTTGGAGAGCATTAAAGAACAAAGGCAAATAATTGATATCCAAGCTAAAAAAATTGATGAGATTGAAAAAGGGTTAGAAATGCTTCCGGAAAATAATATTTTACGATCAAGTACTTACGAATCAAGTGCAACCGGCATTTTAAATCCAGCTATAGCGCAATGTGAATTATATCAAAACGTGCCGAATCCTTTTAATGAAAGAACTGAGATTCGGTACTTTCTTCCACCGGAAGTGCAAAAGGCGGAGATTTATATATTTAATATGCAAGGTAATTTAGTTAGAAAGGTTCCAGCTCCTCATTCCGGAATGGTTGAAATAAAAGGGTCGCATTTGCATGCCGGAATGTATATATACT